>Ga0316605_10000015_pt1 | contig 319716 bp, 275 predicted proteins | sample OWC_soil_day20_n_FD_207666 | JGI IMG/M metagenome (GOLD analysis project Ga0316605, IMG submission 207666) | Wetland soil microbial communities from Old Woman Creek delta, Ohio, United States - OWC_soil_day20_noCT | ecosystem: Environmental > Terrestrial > Soil > Wetlands | place: USA: Ohio... | reverse complement strand
TTGACCTGAGGATAGATAATCTTCTATAACCTCTAGTCTAAAGGAATCTGTGACTTTTCTCTTTTCAATCATTTTTGTTTACTCATTAAGTTTATAAATGTGTAAACTTTTTTCAGTATAAGACAATTTTTCAATTAATCTTTATCAATTTTGAATTTTGCTTTAATCTATTTATTTTATTAGATTAATCATCACCTAGCTGCGCAAAAATTGAGTAATTTAATTCCCCTTAAATATTTAACTGATTCGTTTCTTAAATATCCAACTTCGTCATACTAATATCCTTCTTCGTACAAAAACCTCAAAATATTAACAAAATAAGTTTCTTCAACAAGAATATATAATTTAGATTTGCGAATAATTTAATAACATATTATATGAAAAAGATAATTTTTACACTAATTATATTATTAGTATCAATATCAGTGAAAGCACAAGACACAGGTTTTGTATATATCCCTCCACAACTTAATGGTTGTACATATTGGTCAAATACGCCATCATCTACTTATGGATCAACAGATTGCCTTAATGGTCAGATTGTATACCATCCAGCAGAAATATCGTATGTCCCTGGATTGAGAATGGATTTTTATGCCCAACCTTATCATATGGATTCTATTGTTGATGTAATTGGAATTTGTGCAAAAATGATAAGCTCTGGTTTATATTATCCAGGCAATTATTTTAAGATTACAGATATGTCTTTTAACACATTAGATTCTGTGCCTTATATTGCACCATCACAAATGACCTTATGTAAATTCTATTTCCAAGATACAGTAAAGGTAAAAGATTTTTACATAATGATCACTTATGCTGATACAGTTATTTTTAACGGAAACAACACAGGTTTTGATTATACCTTAACTGGTTTTGATTCAATTAACTGTGTTTATACAGCTTGCAATACTGGATACGATCCTTGGGTTTCTATAAATGGTATTAGAAGTTCATTTTCTGAACATCCAGCTTACAAATGGTATAAGAATGTTCATTTAGCTTTTTTCCCTATACTTAAAGTTAAAAATAGTAGCTTGTCGAGTGTTGATTTAGAAAAATATACTTATGTTTATCCTAATCCTGCTAAGGATGATATTAATTTCTCTTGTTCTTTTATGATTAAAGATATTGAGATTTATGATATTATGGGCAAGAGGGTTCTTAAAACAGAGGTTAAGGATTATTCTAAGAGTATTGATATTTCATCTCTCGCAAAGGGTTCTTATGTTGCTAAGCTAAACACAGAACAAGGTTTGGTTTCTAAGAAGTTTATTGTGGAATAAGGTTTTTATTAAATAGAAATAGGCTGCGATGAAATTTATTTTCTTTGCAGCCTATTTTTTGTTTTTATTAATGAAGTTGTTTTTTATTTCATTATTGATTTTAGTCTTTCGGTTAGTGCGGGGATTATTTTCTTTGCGTCACCGATTATTCCTAAGTCTGCGGTTTGCATAATAGGAGCGTAGCGGTCTTTGTTTATAGCAAGGATAAATCCAGACTCTTCCATTCCAGCCATATGCTGAATAGCACCAGAAATACCACAGGCAATATAAAGGTCGGGACGTACAGTCTTTCCTGTTTGACCAACCTGTCTTTCGTGTCCCATAAGACCAGAATCAACAACAGCTCTCGAAGCAGAAACCTCAGCCTTAAGAACAGAGGCTAAATCTTTTAATCGTTTAAGTCCTTCCTCTGTGCCACAGCCTCTACCACCTGAAACAAGAATTTTGGCATCAGCAATATCAACCATATTTCCCTTTTCTTTTACGTTCTCAATAATTCTAACTCTAAACTTATCCTTATTGAAAACTATATCCATGTTTTCTATCTCACCCTTACGAGAATCATCTTTTGCAAGAGCTTTCATAACACCAGGGCGAACAGTAGACATTTGTGGACGATGGTCAGAACATATAATTGTTGCCATAAGGTTACCACCAAAAGCAGGACGAGTCATAAGAAGTTCCTTTTCCTCAGAAATTTCAAGCCTTGTGCAGTCAGCAGTTAAACCTGTTGAAAGACGAGCAGAAACTCTAGGACCAAGGTCACGACCAATTGTTGTTGCACCAATTAATAGAATAGAAGGTTTATATTTCTCAACAATTTGGCAAATGGCTTGAGTATAGCTCTCGGTATAATATTGTTCCAATTCAGCATCTTGACAAAGAACAACATTATCTGCACCCATAGCAATTAGACTTTGGGCTTTATCAGAAATATTATTCCCAAGCAAGATAGCATAAACTTTCTCGCCTAAATTATCAGCAAGCTCACGAGCCTTACCTAATAATTCTAAGGCAACTCCTTGTATTTGTCCTTCTCTTTGTTCAACGAAGACAAATACATTTTTATATTGTGTTTTATCCATTGTGATTTGCTTTTTAGATAATGAATTTTTCTTTTAACCTGCTAATGATAATACCAACAGCCTCTTCGGTATCGACCTCAAAAACTTCTCCATTTGACTTAACTCCCTTGGTAAAAGCTTTCTTTACCTTAGTAGGAGAGCCCTTGAGTCCAAGTTTTGACTCATCAACAGAAATATTATCAAAGCCCCAAACCTCCACATCTTTATCATAAGCCTCAATAATACCTCTTACAGACATGTAACGAGCCTTATTAGCAGAAGCAAGAACAGTTACTAAACAAGGAGAATCTACTTCAAGAATTTGATAACCCTCTTCCGTTGCTTTACGTATTCTAAATGTTTTGTTGCCGTCATATTCTAGATTTTCAAGATAACTAACCTGAGGTAAATCTAGATGTTCTGCAATCTGAGGTCCTACTTGAGCAGTATCTCCATCGATAGCTTGACGACCAGTTATTATTAAATCATATTCTAGCATTTTTAATGCTCCAGCAAGTGCATTAGATGTTGCAAGAGTATCAGCTCCAGCAAATTTTCTATCAGTTAGAAGTATTGCTCTATCAGCACCCATAGCATAAGCTTCTCTTAATACAGCATCTGCTTGAGTTGGCCCCATAGTTATCACAGTTACATGAGCGCCATAAAGGTCTTTTAAACTAAGGGCTAACTCTAAACCTCCTTTATCGTCAGGGTTTATAATACTTGGCACCCCATCTCTTATCAATGTCCCAGTTACAGGATCAAGTCTTACTTCGGTTGTATCGGGAACTTGCTTTATACAAACAATTATTTTCATATTTCTAAGTTTTTATTTTAAAATACTTGCAGCAATTACCATTCTTTGAACCTCAGAAGTCCCTTCGTAAATCTCAGTAATTTTTGCATCACGCATCATCCTTTCAATAGGATATTCACGAGTGTAACCATAACCTCCATGAAATTGTACAGCCTTTGTGGTAACTTCCATTGCAGTTTCGGCTGCAAATAGTTTTGCCATAGCAGCATCGGTTGAATAAGGCATGCCATTATCCTTTTTGTATGCTGCAGAGCGAACAAGTAGGCGAGAGGCTTGAACCTTAGTTTCCATATCGGCTAATTGAAACTGTGTATTTTGAAATTTAGAAATACTTTTATTGAATTGTTTTCTCTCCTTGGTGTATTTAATTGTTTCGTCCATCGCACCTTGAGCAATTCCTAAGGCCTGTGCAGCAATTCCAATCCTTCCTCCATCGAGAGTCTTCATTGCAATACCAAAACCTTTTCCAACCTTTCCTAATAGATTATCTTTTGGTATCTCACAGTTTTCGAAGATAAGCTCACATGTTGCAGAACCTCTTATCCCTAATTTTTTTTCTTTCTTTCCGATGGTAAATCCAGGAGTATCCTTTTCGACAATAAATGCAGATATACCCTTTGTTCCTTGAGATTTATCAGTCATGGCAATTACGATATAAACATGTGCGTAACCTGCATTTGTGATAAAAATCTTTGAACCATTGATTATCCATTTATCTCCTTCATCAATAGCTGTGGTTTGTTGCATTGCTGCATCTGTTCCTGCATTAGGCTCAGTAAGGCCAAAAGCTCCAATCCATTCTCCTGAACATAGTTTAGGAAGGTATTTTTGTTTTTGCTGCTCAGTTCCATTTTCAAATATTGGAGCAACGCATAATGAAGTATGGGCAGAAACAACTACTCCAGTTGTAGCACATGCTCTCGAAAGTTCTTCGACAGCCATTGAATACATCTGATTTGTTCCACCTTGACCTCCATATTCAATAGGAATAGGTATCCCCATAATTCCTATCTTTGCCATTTTTTCTACTGTTTCTATAGGGAAGCGTTCTTCTTCGTCTACCTCAGCAGCCAATGGCTTTACTTCATTTTCTGCAAAATCTCGTATCATCTGCAAAAAAAGTTCTTCTTTTTTATTTAGTTTGAAGTCCATTTGTTTGTTATTATATATATAGTTAAGGCGAGAAATTTCTAACCCGCCTTTTATTTATTTTTGAATTTTACTCTGCTTTCTAATTAAACAGTCATTCCTCCGTCAACACTTAGGGTGTGACCGTTAATATATGCAGCTTCATCGGAAGCAAGAAAAGCATAAGCATTTGCTATTTCATTTGGTTCGCCTAAGCGTCCAATAGGAACTTTTGCTTTCATTGTATCAATAACATTTTCTGGCATTGCTGCAACCATTTCTGTTGCAATAAAACCAGGAGCAATAGCATTTACTGTGATACCTTTTCTTCCAAGTTCTCTAGCAAGAGTCTTTGTCATTCCAATTAATCCAGCCTTTGTTGCAACATAGTTCGTTTGTCCAAAGTTACCATAAAGTCCAACAACAGAAGAAGCATTTACAATTCTTCCCCAAGAGTTAGCTAACATATATTCACTAATTATCTTTGTGCAATAGAAAACTCCAGTTAGATTAACATCAATAACTTGTTGCCATTGTTCAGGAGTCATCTTTTTAAGAGTACTATCTCTTGTAATTCCTGCGTTGTTAATTAAAATATCTATTCTACCAAAATTATCATTTACTTCTTTAGCGGCAGCTTCAATTTCTGCATAGTTTGCAGTATTTACTTTTGCAAATGTTGCTCCAAGCTCAGTAGCTAGTGCATTTCCTCTTTTCTCGTCAAGGTCCCAAATAATAACATTAGCACCTTCTTCTTTAAATTTTCTTGCTGTTGCTGCACCAATACCTGCTGCACCTCCAGTAATAATTGCAACTTTATTTTCTAATCTTTTCATGTCTGTAATATTAAAATCTTTCTTTATGCATTAGTTTTGCCCCACCAGAGATAGCTATTTTTCCATCTTCCGACTCAAGTGTGCATTTAATTACTCCTCTGTGTTTTTCTTCATTAACCTCCATTACTTCAAACTTTGCAATGTAGTTTTGTTCAACAAAAACAGGAGCGAGGAATGCCATTTCTTGAAACATATAAATTGTTCCTTCTCCTGGCCACTGTGTTCCAAATACTTTAGAAAATACAGCTCCAGCAAAGAAACCATGAACAATTGGTTTTCCAAAAGGAGTCTTTGCAGCATATTCAGCATTAATATGAATAGGATTATTATCTCCAGAACATTCTGCAAATTTATTTACATTCTCTTGAGTGAATCTTACGTTTTCATTAAAAATATCACCAACCTTTATCTTTTCCATAATAGGTTATCTTTTTATGATTAATGCAGTTCCCATTCCACCTCCTATACAAAGAGATGCTAATCCAAGAGAATTGTTTGAACGTTTCATTTCATGTATTAATGAAACAAGTATTCTACAGCCAGATGCTCCAACAGGATGACCAAGAGCGATAGCTCCACCATTTTTATTGGTTCTTTCGTTTAACCATTCTTTGTCTACTCCGTGTTTTTCGCATAATTGTTTTTGAACACCAAGAGCTTGAGCCGCAAATGCTTCGTTTAATTCAAATACTTCTATGTCAGATAGTTTAAGGTTGGTTTTTGAAAGTGCATTTCCAATTGCAGGTACTGGACCTAATCCCATAATTGAAGGATCTACACCACCTTGACCGATAGCTATTATTTCACCAATAGGAGTAAGTCCATATTCTTTAACAGCCTTTTCAGATGCAACCATTACAAATGCTGCACCGTCATTAATTCCTGATGCATTTCCAGCAGTAACAGAGCCATCTTTCTTAAACGCTGGTCTTAGAGCAGAAAGTTTTTCAAAAGAAGTTGCTCTATTTACAAATTCATCTTCTTCAAATATTGTTGTTGATTTTTTTGTAACTATTTCAAAAGGAACAATCTCTTCTTTAAAATTACCTTTATCAATAGCAGCAATAGCCTTTGATTGAGAATTTATAGAAAGTGTGTCTTGTTCTTGTCTTGAAATATTTAATTGACTAGCTATGTTTTCTGCAGTAATACCCATATGTTCTCCCGAGAAAGCATCGGTTAAACTATCAAAAATCATATGGTCCTTCATCTTAATATCACCCATCTTAATTCCATTTCTAGTTGAAGAAGGTAATACGAATCCAGCACCAGACATTGATTCAGCACCTCCTGCAATAATAAGGTTTGCCTCGCCTGCACGAATTGAGTTATAAGCATTCATAACAGATTTTAAACCACTACCACAAATCATATTTATACCATATGCAGGTATCTCAATAGGGATATTTGATTTTACTGCTATTTGTCGAGCAATACCTTGACCTTGACCTGCCATTAATATATTGCCAACAATAACTTCATCAATTTTTGATGGATCAATCTTAGTTTCTTCTAATATATTTTTGATAACAGCTACCCCAAGGTCAACTACAGAAACATTTGCTAATGTTCCTAGAAATTTACCAATAGCTGTACGTTTTGCTGATACTATATATACTTTTTCCATAACTATAAATTTATATTATTATAATTGCATTTCTTTTAAATCCTTAGAAATAATTAATTTAGCCTCAGTAGCCTCTTGTACTTGTTCAACAGTAAATTCAGGATGAATTTCTTTTAGAACAATACCCTCAGAAGTTATTTCCATAACACCCATTTCAGTAATAATCAAGTTAACTTGACCTGCGGCAGTTAGAGGAAGTGTACACTCTTTTAGAATTTTCTTATTTCCATTTGCTGTGTGTTCCATTGCTAGAATTACATGTTTAGCTCCAACAACTAAATCCATTGCACCACCCATTCCAGGTATTTTTTTACCAGGAATCATCCAGTTTGCTAGGTTTCCTTTTTCATCAACCTGCATTGCTCCAAGTATTGTTGCATCAACATGACCTCCACGAATAATAGAAAAAGAAACACTACTATCAAAAGTTGCTCCTCCTTCAATACAAGTTGTATATTGTCCTCCTGCATTTACAAATTCAGGATTTTCTTCTCCAGGTTTAGGGTCAGAACCCATTCCAATTAATCCATTTTCTGACTGAAGTAATACTTTAACTCCAGGGTCTAAGAAGTTGGGAACAAGTGTTGGTAGTCCAATACCTAAGTTAACGATATATCCATCTTTTAGTTCAAGAGCAGCTCTTCGTGCTATAATATCTCTGATTTGATTTTTATCCATATTAAACTACTATTTAGAATTTCTTTTTACCATTTCTTGAGCAATATATGAGGCAACATCATCAGCATATGAGTTCATACTAAACCCAGCATCATAGCCTAGTTCTTTTGCAAGTTCATGAGAAAGTCTAGGACCTCCACAACAAAGAATTACCTTGTCTCTTAGTCCTTCAGCTTCCAACATCTCAACAAGTTCGACTAAGTTCTTTATATGAACATCCTTTTGTGTAACCGTTTGAGATACTAAAAGAGCGTCGGCTTTCATTTCTATTGCCTTTGCAATAAATTCCTCGTTTGGAACTTGACTACCCATATTCAAAGCTTCGAACATTTCGTAACGTTCAATTCCGTAATGTCCAGCATATCCTTTCATATTCATAATTGCATCAATACCCACAGTATGAGCATCGGTACCAGTACTTGCACCAACAACAACAATCTTTCTTCCTAAGTTTTGTTTTATATAATCATCTGTTTCATGCATATCCATTTTATTTGATTCCACCTTTGGAACATGGATAGTGGTGTAATCTACAGTATGAGTACAATTTCCATAGCAGTTAAAGAAAGTGAAACCTTCAGTAAGTTCTTTATAAAATACTACTTGAGTATTTTCAAAGCCCATTTTCTTTAATAAAAGCTTAGCAGCCTCTATCGATTCATCATTACAAGGAACAGGAAGAGTAAAACTAATTTGAGTCTTACCATCATTCATTGTATCTCCATAAGGCTTTACCTCTTTAAGATTTAGTTCAGTACTAAATTCTTTTTTGTCCATTGAATATAATCCACCACTCATTATTTGTTTTCTCCTTTCATTAAAGTTATAAATGGATTGTAGTATTGTACATCTTTTTCGAATACTCCAGCAAGACCTTTCCCTCCATTCTTTGGACGTTTAATATCTGCAAATAATCCTTTTTCTAAGGCTTCAAAAAGACTTTCTTTTTCTATCTTTTCTAATAAATCAGTAGCATCATTCAATACCTTTTGAGCTCTTTGTTGAATTATACCATCTTTCTTATATTCTACCTCATCACCAATATTCTTCATATTATTGAATACATATTTTGCATTTTCAATAGAAAGGTAACGGTCGCTCATAAAAGGAGTGTGGATAGCCTCTGTCATCATTCCAAGAAGTTGAAGACCTTGTCCTGTCCATATACTAATTGCATTGAAAAGTGCATCTTGAACATGTCCTCTAAAAATATTACCAGTCATAAACTTAGTAGGAGGCATGTATTTTAATGGTGCATTAGGGAATATCTCTCTTGTCATCTGAGCTTGCGCAAGCTCATAAAGAAAACCATTTTCCAAATCAGGAGTCATTTCGAAGGCGTGACCGAGTCCCATTTGCTCTTCAGGTAGTCCTGCTGCAAAGGCTAATTGTTCGTTTATTAAATCGGAAGCTAAAACTGTATGTGCTTCGTCGAAAGCATCAGCCGTAGTTAGATAATTATCTTCTCCTGTGTTTATTATCACTCCTGCAAATCCATTGATAATTCTAGAAAAATATTGATCAACAAGAGTTCTTTGCATATTTATGTCACGGAATAGAATTCCATAAAGAGCATCGTTAAGCATAACATCTAGACCTTCTAAGGCTCCCATTACAGCTATCTCAGGCATACATAATCCAGAGCAATAATTGCAAAGACGAATATAACGACCTACTTCTTCTCCAACCTCATCAAGGGCAGAGCGCATGATACGGAAGTTTTCTTGAGTAGCAAATGTTCCACCAAAGCCTTCGGTAGTAGCACCATAAGGAACGAAGTCTAAAAGAGATTGACCTGTTGTTCTAATAACAGCAATAATATCTGCTCCTTGACGTGCAGCAGCTTGTGCTTGAACAACGTCTTCATATATATTTCCTGTAGCAACAATTACATATAGATAAGGTTTTGAACCTTCTCCAATTGTTTGGATATAATTTTCTCTACGTTTACGATTATTACTTATTTTCTCAATACTTGAATTTACAAACGGTTGAAGAGATTGTTTAATCTTTTCAATGTCATTTATAGGCATAGTAGTTATATCTAACTCTCCTAAGGCTGTTTTTTCAGCAATTTCTTGTGGCGATAATCCTGTTTCAATTATTGCATTTCCAATAAAAAACAGAACGCCATGTTTTAGCATTCCCTTTTCTTTAATAAAATCAACTAAAACATTTGGAAGAGGAACTTCATTTGCATCAATATCATCGATTCCCATTAAGCGACATAGAGTACGTTCAACAGCCACTGTAGAATAGTTATCTACAAAACTTTGGACATCGTCAGAAATGCTCTTTGCTAATCCCTTAGCATGCGCAACTTTCTGAAAATCCAGCCCTAACTTGCTTGCTTTCATATAATAAATTTAGATTATTTTTCTCTTTTAATTATCAAAATCAACACAAATAGTAAATTATCAACAATTAAGCTACAAAATTATGAAGAAAATACCTAATCTCAAACTAATTATATAAAAACAAATGAAAATATTCATTTAATATTTTTTCTTGCTATTTTTTCAATTGTTAATCTTAAGAAACTAAAACTATATCTTTGGTGAAAAAATCTTTGTGTTTAAGTCTGGTTTCTTTGTTTTTGAATTTAAAAACAAAGAAACTAATCAAGGAAATAAAGAGATTTTTCATTTTTACGCTATATGTTTGAAATTTTATTAGATTTATTTGGATTTTTATTTCGTATAATTAGAATTATCTCTGAGATATTTTCAATTATACGAAATAAAAATTCAAATTTAAAACCATATATTTCGAAAACCTTATTTTATTCAGTTTTTTGACTTCAATCTACTTGAAAAATTAAGTGTTATTAACTTGTAGAATCGCGTATATATTTTCAGTTAAGGGATATTCTTATTCTTTAGTTAATAAACAGAGAATGATTAATAGTATATAATTAACATCAAACTTTACTATATGTTAATAAAATATGAGTTTCAAGGTATTTATGTTAATATTATTTACCTTATATTCAAATGAAATATATCAAAGATCCATTTAGATAGGAGCAAAGTAAAGCTTATATTAAAATAATGTATTAATTTTGAAACATAAAACAAAAAGTCATGAATAAATTATCACTGCTATATTATATTTTTCCTTCCTTATGCTTATTGCCTTTTATGAGTGCTCCTTTAGCTCTTGCATTAGGGATATTTTTAGTTTTATTTAAGGTTCATAAGCCTTATGATATTAAAAAGTATACTTCTAAAATCCTTCAATGGTCAATTGTTCTTATGGGATTTGGGATGAGTCTTGAAAAGGTTATTGAAACATCCTCGACAGGTATCTGGCTTACTGCTTCATCTGTTTTTATTACCTTTATTTTTGGCTTAGCTTTAGGATATTTATTTAAGGTAGAGAAGAATACTACAATGCTTATTTCTTCAGGAACTGCAATCTGTGGTGGGTCAGCAATTGCGGCAGTATCCCCAATAATTAATGCTAAGCATAATCAGATAAGTTTTGCCCTAACTGTAATATTTGTTTTGAATGCAGTTGCACTATTTATTTTTCCAATTATAGGTCATTATTTTGGAATGAGTGAAGAAAACTTTGGATATTGGGCAGCAATTGCAATTCACGATACCTCTTCAGTTGTTGGAGCAGGTGCAGCCTATGGACCAAAAGCTTTAGAAATTGCAACAACTGTTAAGCTGACAAGAACACTTTGGATAATTCCTCTATCGTTTCTTGTACTATTCTTGAATAGAAAACATTCTAATGGAGCTAAGGTGAAAATTCCTTGGTTTATTCTTTATTTTATTATTGCCATAATATTGGCTTATTATATCCCTTCTTGGTCAGAAACATTTAATCATCTTAATTGGCTTGGAAAAAAGGGTATGATGGTTGCCTTGTTCTTAATAGGGACATCTTTTTCTTTAGAAGAAATGAAAACCGCAGGGCTTCGTTCATTTCTTTTGGGGATAACTCTATGGATAATAATAAGTATTTCAACTTTATTTTTCTTTATAAACTAGCCGAATTAATTCAGACATATATAAATAATCTATTTGGGTATTAATAAAATCTCTAAAACATAATAGCGTCTTATTGTGTTTATATTATAAGATATTAATAATAAACCAAATAATTAGATTTAATATGTTTAAAGAATATAACCCCATTAATAAGTTAATGTTTCAAGTTATCGACAATCAAGGGAAGGTTATCGATAATAAATTAATGCCTAAAATCACTGATGAAAGAGTGCTTAAGGCATATAAAGACATGTTATTTGCTCGAACTGCCGATTTGCAAATTGTTTCATATCAACGTCAAGGTAGAATTTATACCTATCCGCCAAACTATGGTCAAGAAGCTATTTCTGGAGCCACAGCAGTAATCATTGAAGAAAAGGATTGGCTTGTTCCTGCTTTTAGAGAGATGGGTGCTATGCTTGCAAAAGGTGTTACACTCAAAGAATTATTCCTTTTGTTTATGGGATATGAAGATGGTAATGAATATAAGAATGCCAATAAGGTCTTGCCAATTAGCGTGCCTATTGCATCTCAAATGCTCCATGCAACAGGTATTGGCTATGAGATTAAGTATAATAAGAAAAAGGAATTAGTCTATGCCTTTGTCGGAGATGGAGGGACATCGGAAGGGGACTTTCATGAAGCTGTGAATTTTGCAGGAGTATGGAAGGTGCCTGTAGTATTCATTATCCAAAACAACCAATACGGTATTTCAACCCCAACAAGAATGCAGACAGCTTCGGAGAGCTTGGCTATAAAGTCAATCGCGTATGGAGTAAAAGGAATTCAGGTTGATGGTAATGATTTCTTTGCAATGCTAAGAGCTCTTGAAGAAGCTAAGAAGGTTTGTGAGAATGGAGAGGGACCAGTACTTATTGAAGCAGTTACTTATCGTAAGGGCGCTCATACAACAAGTGATGACCCAACAAAATATAGGACAAAGGAAGAGGAAGAAGAGTGGGACAAAAAAGACCCATTGAAGAGATTAAAGCAATATATAATCAATAAGAAACTTTGGTCAGAAGAGGAAGAAGAGAAGATAATAGAAGACTTTAAGAAAGAGGTTGACAGACAGTTTATAGAGGCTGAAAATTATCCAGAGTATAAGGCTGAGGATATATTTAAGTATATGTATTCTGAAATGCCTCAAGAGCTAAAAGACCAGGAACATAGACTAAAAGAGTTCTATCGTTGGAAAGAAGAAAGAGTTTCACAAACCATTAAGAAGTAATTGCTATGAAGATAATGAATATGGTGGGTGCCATTAACGATGCACTCGATATAAAATTAAACGAAGATAAAAACGTAGTAGTTTTTGGAGAGGATGTTGGAGTTGAGGGAGGAGTATTTAGGGTAACAGAAAATCTCCAAAAGAAATACGGAGCAGATAGGGTATTTGATTCCCCACTTGCAGAGAGTGGAATTGTTGGAACAGCAATAGGTATGTCAATAGCAGGTCTTAGACCAGTTGTTGAGATGCAGTTTTGTGGTTTTATCTACCCAGCAATGAACCAAATCATAAGCCATGCATCAAGAATGAGGAATCGTTCCAGAGGGAAGCTTGAAACCCCTATGGTAATTAGAATGCCTTATGGTGGAGGTATAAATGCATTGGAGCATCATAGCGAAAGTATGGAGGCTTTGTTTGGACATATTCCAGGGCTTAAGGTTATTGCACCTTCTACTCCTCACGATGCAAAGGGAATGTTGATTTCGGCAATTGAAAGCAATGATACTATTCTCTATATGGAGCCAAAGAGGATTTATAGGGCAATTAAACAAGAGGTTCAAGAAGGAAAATTTACTATTGAGCTAGGAAAAGCAAATGTTCTCACTCAAGGAAAGGATGTAACAATAGTTAGCTTTGGCGCAATGATAAGGGAGGTTCAAAAGGCTATGGTTATGGCAAAGGAACAAGGAATTAGTGTTGAACTTATTGACCTTAGAAGCATTTATCCAATAGATAGAGAAACCATTAGAAACTCTGTTAAGAAGACAGGTAGATTAATAACAGTTACTGAAGGACCACAAAGCTTTGGACTAGGAGCAGAAATTTCTCAAATAGCAATTGAGGAAGCCTTCCTACACTTAGAAGCACCACCCGCAAGGGTTTCTGGTTACGATGTGATTGTACCACTTCCTAAAGGAGAACATCACTATATGCAAGATGCATACAAAATACTTTATGAAATTGAGAAAATCGTTAAATACTAAGGCAATATGAGATATATATTTAAATTTCCTGATATAGGAGAAGGTCTTGAAGAAGGAGTAATTATTCAATGGCACGTAGATAAAGGACAAAAGGTTAAGATGGGAGAAAGCTTAGTGACAATGGAGACTGATAAGGTTGTTACTGAAATCCCATCACCAAGGGAAGGAGTTATTGCTGCTCGTTATGGTAAAGAAGGAGAAGTTATTAGGGTTGGGGCAGCACTTGTAGAAATAGAATTGGATTCTTCTGAGGCAGATATTTCAATAAACCAAGAAGAAACCAAGACACAGCAAGTTGAGGAAGAGGGAGCAGGAGTAGTTGGTACTTTGGAAGTAGCAGGTAATGATTTTGTTCTAACAGCATCTAAAGAAGGAATTCATGAGGATAATCAAACTAAATCAAATTCAGTCAAGGCTCTTGCTACACCTGTTGCCAGGGCAATGGCTAAGGAAATGGGAATTGATATTAATTTGGTAAGAGGTTCGGGACCAGCTCAAAGAGTAATGAAGGATGATATACTAAACTACTCTAAACAAGATTCAAAACCAACAGTTTCTAAATCTATAGCAAGCGAAAATCTTTTAGAAGAAAGAGTTGAAGTAGAACCTTTATCTCAAATTCGTAAGACTATTGCTAAGAATATGATTCAAAGCAAGCATAATGCTGCACATATGACAGTATTTGAAGAGATAGAAATTTCGGAATTAGATCGTATTAGAAAGAAATACAAGGATTATTTCAAAGAAGAAAATATTAAAATAACCTATCTTGCTTTTATTGTTAAGGCTGTAGCTTTGGCTCTTAAGAAACATAAATCATTGAATGCTGAGATGGATATGGAGAAGGGAGTAATGATTTATAAGAAATACTATAATATTGGAATTGCAGCCGATACAGAAAAAGGTTTGGTAGTGCCAGTAATTAAGAATGCAGATAGGCTAAGTATAAAAGAGATTGCTTTAGAGATTCAAATACTTGCAGATAAGGCAAGGGATGGGAAGCTTAGTATAGATGATATGAAGGATGGAACCTTTACAATAACTAGCTATGGAAGTATTGGAGGATTGTTTGCAGTACCTGTGATTAATTATCCCCAAGCTGGAATCTTGGGAATAGGAAGAATTAGTAAACAGCCAATAGTAAAGGACGATAAATTAGATATTGGTTTAATACTTCCGCTTTCCTTAAGTGTTGACCATAGAATTGCTGATGGAGGAGAAACTTCGAGATTTCTCAATACAGTTATGAGTTATTTGAATGAGCCTGTGGGCTTATTAATTTATTAAAGTCAAGGAGGAAAAGATTATGTATGATTTAATAATAATAGGTTCAGGTCCTGCAGGATATGTTGCAGCAATTAGAGCAGCACAAATAGGAATGAAAACAGCAATAATTGAGCAGGATAGGATAGGGGGCATGTGTTTGAATTGGGGCTGTATTCCTTCAAAGTCTATATTGGAAAGTGTTAAGCTCTTTGATAAAATAAAAAAGGATGCTTCGAAATATGGAATAGAAGGAATTGAAAAAGGTGGTATTAGTTTCAATTGGAATAAGGCAATCAAGAGAGCTGATTTGAATGTAAAGAAGCTTACCTCTGGAATAGAATACTTATTAAAGAAGAATGGGGCGGAGATAATTACTGGCACAGCGAAACTTATTAATAAGAATACTGTTTCGGTTGAGAATAGGCATCTTGAGGCTAAGAATATAATTATTGCAATAGGTTCAACTTCTTCAAAAATTGAATCCAATGTTGAAGGTTTAGTTGTAGAACCAATGGATGTTTTTAAAGAAAGAGAACTTCCGGAAAACATTGTGGTTATTGGTGAAGGACCAGTTGCAATTGAATTAGCTCAAGCCTATAACTTAATGGAAAAGAAGGTTACAATGGTATTGGAATCTGATTCTTTTATGCCACTTGCCGATACCTATATTAGCGACTATATTCAGAACAAACTCAAAAAAGATAAAATAAGTATTATCAGTAGTAATAGTGAAATATCTATTAAAGATAATTGGAAAGAAGGAGTATTGAGGGTGAACGATGAGGAGATAGCTTGTGAGTTGATAATTAATGCCCGACAAAGAAAGGCTAATGTCTTGGATTCTGAGATTAAAATAGAATTAGAAAATGGTTTTATTAAGGTGGATGAAAACCTTGAAACTTCAGTTGAGGGCATTTATGCTATTGGGGATGTAAATGGGAAAAGTCATTTTGCTCATATTGCTTCGGCAGAGGGTTTGTTTGTAGTAAATAAACTTTGTGGAGTAAAGGAGAAATTAGACTTAAGCAAATTTCCAATGAATATGTATTCTCAACCAGAGGCTGCTCAAATTGGTAAAACGGAAAATGAACTAAAGGATATGGGAGTAGACTATAAGATTAGTGAATTTCCACTTTCTGCCAATGGTAAGGCTTTGACCGAAAACTCAACAGAAGGTTTTATTAGAATTCTTTCAGAAAATCAATACGGAGAAGTTTTGGGAGTTCAGATTGTTGCCAACAATGCAACCGATATGATAAATGAGGCATCGGCATATATGCAATTGGAGTCCACAGTTTATGATATAGCAAAAACAGTACATACTCATCCAACAATCTCAGAAGTCTTCATGGAAGCAGGATTTGAAGCCGTAGATCATGCTATTCACAAATAATACCCTAAGCGATATGAGCACTCAACCTGTACTATATTCGTATAATTTACCAGATTATGCAATATTTGAATCTAAAAAGGATTTTGACTATTATATTGGTACACCAGATAATACCTATATTGTTCTTGGGAGATCTAATAACATTGAGGGAACGATAAATTGTGAGAACGTAAAGCAAGATGGAATAATTACCTTGAAACGCCCCTCAGGTGGAGAATCGGTTATTCTTAGTCCCAATATGTTGATATTTTCTTTTATGTATAGAAATGATAAGATAATAAATCCACACAAACTATTTAAGATAATCAATACAAAACTAATAGATAATCTAAGCAAAATAGGAATAGGGAATTTGTCATCCAAAGGAATATCCGATCTAAACATTGGAAATATGAAAATCATGGGTTCCTCAATGTTTACTAAAAACAAAACAATATTCTATCATGGAGTATTAAATATAAGTGAAGATGTAGAGTTAATAGAAAGATACCTTATGCACCCATCAAAAGAACCAGACTATAGAGAAAAACGTTCTCACAGAGATTTCGTAAGCTCACTACAAAGAGAAGGTTATAACCTTAGTAAAGAAGAGCTAACAAAGGCTTTAGAAACATCAATTTTGCAGATAAAAGAGGAATTAAAGAAAATATAATTACTAAGGTTGGTGGAGTGGATTTAAGGAGCAAAGAAACTATTTTTTGATAAGTTTTTTTGCTTCTTCTATTAATTCCTTATCTATATTTAGTAGGGAAGCTATATTTAGGGCTTCGTTTGGAACCTTTTCTTCTTTTTCTTCAATAAGTGAGTAATCTATATGGCCTTGAATATCCTTTATAGATATCATTTTTTTATTCTCTTTATTAATAAATCCTTTTACTCTTAGTCTTTTGCATGGAGTTTTTATTCCAGAATAATGGGTTGTGGTAATAGAGAAAGAATTAGTCTTTGAAATAATTTTAAGATAACTATCAACAATAGCAACTCCTTCTGTGGGATTAGTTGTTCGAGCCAATTCATCGATTAATATTAGATATTTTTTGCCTTGTTTTGCCTTTTGGATAAAGTCATTTAGGAGTAGAATCTCAGAAGCATATGATGACAAACCTTCTTCCTCATTTTGGTTGTCGCCAATTGAAATTAAAACATTTTCAACCAAGCAAATTTCTGCATTTTCACAAGGAAGAAAGAAAGCAAATTGAGCAAGAAATTGAGCAAGAGAAATTGATTTTAGAAGCAATGTTTTACCTGCCATATTTGCCCCAGTAATAAGGGTGGGAGCAAGAGAAAAGGAAATATCTATAGGCTGAAAAGTCCTATAATTCTCTAAAAACTTATCATAAAGCAAAGGATAAACTAATTTAGTGTAAGATATTGTATCTGAATTATTAATCGTAGGTTCTGAAAATCTCTTATTAAAGAAATAAATAGCCTTCGCAAAATTAATATCTATCTTAGAAATTGTATTAATGGCATCATAAAGAATCATAGTTTGAGAACGAAGTTTGGTGGATAATTCTTCTCTTATTTCATCCTCCAAAGCAACACATTCAAGGAATAATTTATTTACTAAATCCTCATTATTATTACCCTTCGATTCTTCCCATTGCTTACGCTTTTTTACTAGCTCTTTTGAATATGCAGAGTAAATATAAAATTGATTTAGTTGAAGTTTTTCAGGGTCAAGAATAGAAATAACAGAGTCTAAATCTGGTATAATTAATTCTTTTATATCAAGGTCAAACAATAGACTCTTTATATTTGAAACAGAGATAGAGAATGATTTAATTTCGAATAATGAAATATCATCGAGAGTATTATTGTTTTCAAGAAGTTTTATTGTCCCACTTATATCGTGAATACATTCCAAGATAGAAAAGACTTTCCCTAATTGTTTTTTATTTGCATTAGTAGAAATATATCTTTGACAAGCACTAATTATTTCAAATTGGGATTTTAGACAAACTGCATCTTTAGAAAACTTTGTTTCCAACAATGCTTTCCGTCCCATTGGTGAGTGGATTTTTAATTGATTTACCACGTATGATAATCCACTGTGTTTTTCAATAGCTTGCTTAAGTGTCATAACTATATTTCTTTTATATTATAAATAGGAATAGGTATTTCTTTCTTTAGGGCATTAATAAGCTCTTCGGAGTTAAGATTGTATCCAGAAGGAGAAGTCGGGTTTACAGTAATTGCAATAAGATTAGTTCTCTGCGCAACATAAAGTTTTCCTTGTTTTTGAAGAAAACGATTGATATTTTCAATTGAGGCAAAAACTCTTGTAAAATCCCTAATTATTATTTCAATCTTATCAACATCTTTTTGAGCGAGGAGGAACTGCATTAGCTTGTCGGTAATAATCCCAGAGATAAAAATCCTTTTCCCATAAGCAAATATCTTTTCCTTATTATTCTCAATCATAAGTATGGAAGGGATTTTTAAATCAATAATATTATCTTCATTATCAATAGCCCATATACCTTGTTCAATGTTTATAAGCCTCAGGCTTAAGTTTTCCTGAACTTGTGGAAGTTGAGACATTCTATAAACAAAGGCAGTCTTTTTAACTAGAGTCTTAATATCTATTGAAAGAGCCGCACCTGTGGAAAGAACCATTGCATCGGTAATAGAGGGAGAACCAAAACTCATCCTCGATAAGGCTCCATCAACCAAAACAATATCCGAACCAAAACCTTTTAATTCTTCAATCACATTCTTTAACCAAGAAGTATTGCCAGGACCAGAAAGTTTAACTTTCCCACTACTAATAGTTTTTGCAGTAACCAAGCGACCTAAGGCAGAGTTTTGGTTTGAGACTGATAAGATATTAGCAATAATCTCCTTTTGATTATAGAACTGCTCGGCAGTAACGAAGATTGTATTGGGATAAAGAGTGATTTCAGGCTTATGAGTATTGGTAACTTGATCGGTTTTCTCTCCATCAATTCCAATAGATGTTATACCTATCTTTATAGAAGAAAAAGAACATAGGCGAGAGAGAACATAGTTTAATGTTTCTGTCTTTCCTGTGTTCTTTTCCATACCTACAAAAGAGATACTTTTATAGGTTAATATGTCATTTATAAATGGCAATTATTAGTGTTTTGAACGTTGGTGACGAGCAAGATTAGATGGTTCAAGAGAAAGTCTATCTCCATTTAATAGGCTAGCAACACCATCCTTCTTTGCTGGATTTTTACATTCCTGACAATCGCAATTATTATTATAATCGGTAGGTTCGGTATATGTAGTTATTACACCTTCGAAGTTTCTAAGCACAATTCTACCTGGGCTTTGAGAAATAATGTATTGAGGCATAACAGGAGTTTTGCCACCACCACCAGGAGCATCCACAACAAAGGTAGGAACAGCATAACCAGAGGTATGACCACGAAGGTTTTCTATTATTTCAATACCCTTAGAAACAGGAGTACGGAAATGTTCAAGTCCCATAGAAAGGTCGCATTGGTAAATATAATAAGGACGAACTCTAATCTTTACAAGATCTTGAACCAGTCTCTTCATTATATTTGTACAATCATTTACTCCTCTTAAAAGAACTGATTGATTGCCTAGCGGAATACCAACGTTTGCCAATTTTGCACATGCTTCTGTTGCCTCAGGAGTTATTTCGTAAGGATGATTGAAGTGAGTATTTAACCATATTGGATGATACTTCTTAAGCATATTAGCCAAGTCGTCTGTGATTCTTTGAGGACAAACAACAGGAGTACGCGAACCGATACGTATAATTTCAACGTGAGGTATTGCTCTTAGGCGTTGGATAATTGATTCTAACATAGAGTCAGAAACCATAAGTGCATCACCACCAGAAAGTAAAACATCTCTAACTACTGGAGTTGCTGCAATATAATCAATTGCCTTTTGTATTCTTTCGCTTGGACTTTCACAGTCATTTTGACCAGCAAAACGACGTCTTGTGCAATGGCGACAATACATTGAACACATATCAGTAATCAAAAATAAAACTCTATCTGGATAACGGTGAGTTAAACCAGCAACTGGAGAGTCTTCATCTTCATGCAATGGGTCTAAAAGGTCAGCAGCTGATTGATGAACCTCAAGTCCTGTTGGAATAGCTTGTTTTCTTATTGGGCAGTTTGGGTCGTTAGGGTCTATCAAAGACATATAGTATGGTGTGATAGCCATACGTAAAGTTTCCAAAGATTTTTTTACACCCTCTTCCTCGTCAGGGGTTAGTGTAATATATTTTTTTAACTCATCAAGAGTTTCTATTCTATTCTTTATTTGCCATTTCCAATCGTTCCACTGAGCATCGCTCACATTTGGATATAGTTCTTTTCTTCTGTTAACTTGCATTCTATATTATATTAAATTTCTCTATTAATTACTTTGATAATACTAAACGTATAATTTTTCAAATAACTCACGAATTGGTTTTGATTCTCTAAGTATTTGAAGGGTTAAGTTAGCATGTCCCTTAGCATATCCATTACCCATAATTAAGGTAATATCTTTACCAACACCCTCTGAGCCAAGTGCAGCTTTTGTGAATGATGTTGCCATTGAGAAGAAGTATACTAATCCTTCATCTTTAGTAATAAGTATTGAAGACATTTCAGTTGAAGGAACATTTACATTATTAATAACTACATCACATCCTTCTTCTCCAACTATTGCAGTAACCTTATGGTAAACATCCATTACATCGGTAGCATCAGCAATAATTACATCAGTAGCAAGATTCATGTCAATTATTCTTTGAGCATTTTCCTTTGAATATTCAACTACAATAACTTTTCCTGATGGACCAGCTTGTTTCATCGCCTCGTAGCAGCAAAGAACTCCACTTTTACCACCACCACCAATTATACAAACCTTGTCTCCTTTAATAACCAAGCGTTCTACTTGAGCAGGTGCACCAGCAACGTCTAAGGCTGCAAGAGAAAGTTTTTCAGGAATATCAGTAGGAAGTACAGCATAGAGACCAGACTCGAACAATATAGCTTGTCCTTTAATATCTACTTGGTCGCTCATTGGGTCAAGATGAAGAATTTCATCAATACGAAGGGGAGTTAAAGATAGAGAAACTAGAGTTGCAATCTTATCTCCAACCTTTATTGTTTTATCTGGAAAGTTTGGTCCAATAGCTTTAATTGTACCAATAAGCATTCCTCCTGATCCAGTAACTGGATTTTGCATTTTTCCTCTTTCTTTTACAATTGAAAGAATCATCTCTCTCATCTTTGTTGCATCTTTATCACAAGCACCCTTTATTTGAGTGTATGATGCTGAATCAATATTCAATGTGATAACGTCAATCAATATCTCGTTATCATAAATTTCCATTGTATTATCAATCTTAAGAGCAGGTTGAGGTAAAGTTCCTTTAGGTTCAATCACGCGGTGTGTTCCGTAACGACATCCTTTGTTCATAATCTTTTTATGGTCTAAAACGGTTAATAAATATCTTTAAACAATTTCTTTAAACAATACGCTAATTTATAGCGTAGTATCTTGTTTGCAAAAATATGAAAATAAAATTAGATTTGAAGTATAAATACACTAAACAAATGCAAGATTTAGCAAAAAAAAAAGACTGCCTCATTTTATTTGAGACAGTCTCTAAAATTATTATTTTAGTCTAGTGTTAGTTAAAGAAATAACGTAGACCAATTCTGAAACTGGAATTTAGACTAATATCAAAGCTGTTATAACTTCTGTCGATAGTTGTATTAGGAGCTGAAAAATTATCTGTATAAGAGTAGTTACCCCAAGATATTTCACCTAAAGCAAATGATAATGCTAGATTGTCATTAATATTGTAATTAAAGCTTAATGGCATCAAAGCTAATCCGAACATTGATTGATCATCCTTTTCATCAATTACATTAGGATCATCCCATCTTTGATTAGTAATACTTCCAAATCCAAAACCTATTGTTAATTCAGGAGCATATTTAAATTTATCATTGATATCTATAAAATAGATTGCAGAAGGGGCAACGATAAACATATTATCGTAGTTAAATAAATCATGATTGTCTTGTGTGTTAGAGTAGGATTTAGAATAATCATAACCTATACCAAGACCAAGAGCTAACTTATCTGTTAGCATGTAATGACCTTGAAGCATAAGTCCAAAACTTGAAGAAGCAGGAATATCAACTGTAGTTGAAACGTTGTTAAACTTAGCAGTAGAACTTGAACTATTGCTATTCATGTTGAAATTACCAGAAACAAATATGTTTCCCTTTTGTGCCATTACTGTTGTTGTAAGTAAAACGGCTGCTAAAATTGTAAATACCTTTTTCATAATCTTAATTGTATTTGTTAATAATAAAGTTAATTACGCTACAAATGTACAGAAAAAAATATAACTGGTGCATTTTAGATAAATTATTTTTGTCTAATCAAGATAAAACAGGAAATAATATACAAGTAATCAGAATGTTAATACTCCGAATAAATTTAAAATAAATAAGGATAAAACGATAGGAACAATAAATCTAATAATAAAATAATATAGATTGAAGCCCTTATTAAAGTGTAATCCGTTATTTGTTATTTGCTCTCTAACAAGATTTTTATTAGCGAACCAACCAATAAAAATAATAATAAATAAAGCACCCAATGGCATCATTACTTTATCGGTTGCATTATTTAAGGCATCGAAAAGGTTTAGTCCAAACAGACGAATAGACGAACCTCCAATCTGAGAATATGCACAAAGTACTGCAAGAAAAGTAACTATTAACGATATTGAAATAACAGATTTTATTCTTGAGAGCTTAAATTCTTGCATTAGAAATAATACTATCGGCTCTAGCATAGATACTGAAGATGTAATTGCAGCAATAAAGACTAAAAAGAAAAATAGAATTCCAAATATATTTCCTCCAAGCATTTGAGAGAAAACCAATGGAAGGGTTTCAAAGACAAGGGTAGGACCAGAGGTAGGCTCAATTCCAAAAGTAAACACACCAGGGAAAATAGCAAAACCTGCAATTAATGCTACTGAAAGGTCAGCAATAGCAATTGTTAGAACGAGTTTAGGTAGGGAAGTCTCAGGGCGAATATATGTTCCATAGGTTATCATACAACCCATCCCTAAGCTCATAGAGAAAAAGCTTTGACCAATTGCAGCAAGTATTGTAGAAAAATTTATTTTTGAAAAATCTGGCTTAAAAAGGAAATTCATTGCATCGGAAAAACCACTAAGAGTTGTTGAGTAAAGAAAGAGTATAATAAGAATCACTGCAAGCATAGGCATAAGTATCTTATTGATTTTTTCAATTCCCTTTTCAATTCCTCCTATTACAATACCTGCCGTCATGCCAATAAATACAATTGCAGCTATTGTAGGTTTCCAACCAGAATTAATATAATCAATAAAATTTGAATGAATATCTGAAGCATCTCGACCAGTAAAGCCAGTAGTGATAGCTGTTTGGAAAAAGGAAATTGCCCATCCTGCAATAACTGAATAGAATCCGAAAATAATAAAAACAGTTATTATACCTAAAAGACCAACCATTGCCCATATCTTATTTTTTGAGAGAGTGTGAAAGGCTCTAAAGGCATTATTACCTGTGCTTCTCCCAATAACAAACTCACTCATCATTATTGGCACAGCAATACATAGGCTACAAAGTATATATATAATAATAAAGGCAGAACCTCCATTAGAGCCTGCCAAATAAGGGAAACGCCAAATATTTCCCAATCCAATTACACTACCAGCAACAACAGCTAGAGTTCCAAATTTTGATCCGAATGTTACTTTATTATCATTCATTGCAGATTATTTTATTTATTTCTGCAAATATAATAATTTTTGTAAATAAGAATAGTAAATAACAAACAAAAACTATACAAAAATGAGACCTAATTATTTTATAGTATAGAATGTTTATTATTTACTATTCAATATCTTTTGTTTCTTTTACCTTCTTGGAATAACTACTGAAGGTATATTATTTGCTTGGAAGGAATATTTTAGATTGCCCCCAAGGTCATAAACAAATACTTCTCCTCTTATTGCAAAATCTTTTGCATCTGTAATAAATACTTCATTGTTTGCATAATCAACGTTTATTCCATAAGGATAAACAATACTTGCACTTGGTTGACCATCTGCAAAAAACATAGTTCCAAATGTGTCGTTATTCTTATAATCCAATTTATATAATACCGTGCGGCCAGAGCTATAAAGATAGTTTGAATAAAGAATCTTATCTCCAAATACATCGAAATTCATCATTGAAATCTCTATGTTCTTATCTATAGCATCGGTATTTGCATTGATAGTAACAAATTTTGAAGGAACATCTCCATAATTACCCTTTACATAAACACCCACAGTGTTATCGTCTAATTTTTTTACAACACCAGGATTTAGACCAACAACAAGTTTTTGTGTTTCACTCATAGTCGAAGCATCAACAATAGATATACTATTATCATAATTAGGAAAATCCATACCACCAGAGTTTGCAACATAGATCTTATTATTTACAAATGCTACTCCTTCAGGGTTACGACCAACAGAGGCAACTCTACCAACACTATTTGTTATTGGATTTATTTCAATTAAATTTCCATCGAATGTTGAAAGATAAATCATAGAAGAACTTGCACAAAGACGAGAAGGCATACGGTTAACTCCTTGTGCATTAGTAATAGGTATTCTCTTTACCATTTTTCCTGTCTTACGATTAACAACAACAACAGAGGCAGACTCTTTAACCGCAATATAAAGATTATCCCCAAAGGAAATCATATCATTTCCTGTATCACCTAAGCCTTGTCCATTTACATCAGAAAACAAATCCAATGTAACCTTAGACTTTGAAGTAGTATAAAAACTAAGGGCAGCATTATTCATATTCCAGTTGCCTTCGCAAAGTACGAATAATCCAGAATCCAAATTTGTTTCTGTTATTGGGTCTTTATCATCATCATCACCATTACATGAGGTGAAACCAAAACTTAGGGCAATTAATAATACGCTAAGAATTAAATTAATCTTTTTCATTTTAAATTCATTTTTAAGTTTATACGAAATTGTCTTAGTGGCATAGGGTAGTAGCGAACTACCTCATATTGTTTGCCTAAGAGATTCAAACAAGATAGGCCTATATTAAATCTATGTTTTTTCAATTCAAATGTTTTAGAAACCATAATAGTGTGGTCTTGATAAGGTTTCAGACGGTTTCTTTCAATGTTTTCAATTAATACATATCTATCTCCAACAAAGGTAACAGAGTAAGATAATTCAGCAAATGGATGAATGATACTTAGTAGTAAAGAACCAGAGTGTAGTGGAGTATAGGGTATTTGGTTATTGTATTTTGTTGATAGTATATCTGATTTATCTCTAGCCATCTGCAAAGAATAAGTCCCACGAAGAGTAACGTCTAAAGAGTATGGTAGATAAAACCTTATGCTTGACTGGAAGTCTAAACCATTAATTTCTATTTTCCCAAAATTTATCATAGACCAAATAAATAGATTCTTATTTGGAATAGCCACAAGTTTATCCTTAACATTATTATGGTAGGCATCAATTGAGATATTTAAAAAAGTAGAATGATAAATTCCAAAATCTTTAGCAAAGGCAAGGTGAAGATTAAACTGCTCAGCCTTCTCTGGTCTAAGGGTAGGAGGAGATATAATATTAAAGTATAAGTCGTTGAAGGTAGGCATTCGGAACACATCCTTATAGAATACACTAATTGTAAGGGTTTCTTTAAAGGTATAACCAATGCTTAGGAAAGGAGAAAAATGATTATTAAAAATAGGAGAGGTGTTGAATATTGAGTTATCACTCGAAAAAGTATGAAGTAAGTTGGCATTAAGCTCAAACTTATTATTATTATATGATGCAACAAGCCCTGAGAGTGAAGTAAAACGTTTTGGCATTGCATTAAATGCCTGAGACGAAGTCATGGTATTATAGACCAAATCATTTGTAATGGAGGTTGAAAAATTCTTTCCAAGGCGATACATTACTACATTATTAGTATAATACTCTTTTTGAAAATATTTATCGTCTTGCTTTCCTGAGATATTAAAAACATTAGGGTCAAGGTAATGAACCATCGAATAATTAGCTTTTGAATGGTTTCTGAATGATAGTTTATTAGAAAAGTGATGAGTAAATACTCCTTGAAGGAAGAAGGATTCATCCCAAAGTCTTTGCTTAGAATTTTGGTAATATAGGGTTGTACTCCCAGGAAGACCTCTATCAGAGTAGAAATAATAAGCCTTTAGTTTTAAATCTGTCTTGTTTTTCCATGCAGCAAAGGCATTCCATTCTCCTCTAAAAGCAAAATAGTCAGAGTTCTTACGCCTTTCCTTTGAAGTGCTATCATTATCATTATATCCATAACGTAGGGTATAAGGGTAGTTTCCTAGAGTATTAGTAATATCTAAATCAAGACAAGAAGTCCAAATCTTATTGAGCTTTATTGCTGTGTTTAAACCAAAGTTTAAATAATTAAATGAACCATAGGTTGATTTAATTGCGAGTTTAATATTCTCTAAGGAATCAAATTCAGGCTTTAGCGTCTCAATAAAAAATACATTAGCACTTGCCAAAGCCCTAGCTGGTTGCAATAGAGAAAACTTTTGCCCATTAGCTAAATTGACTTGAGAGATATTATTTGTTGAGAACTTTGAGAGGTCAATTTGTCCAGAGGCTTGGTCAGAAACAGATACACCATCATAAATTACAGCGGTATTTTGTGAGCCAAGTCCTCTAACTGAAATAGTCTTTAATCCTCCAATGCCACCATAATCCTTAAGGGTTACTCCTGCAACAAACTTGGCAATATCTCCAACACTCGAACTTTCAATCTTTTCAATAGTACCTCTATTAATAAGTGAGCCTGATTGTTTTGTGGAGAAATCGTTATTTATGGAACTATCTATGATTGATATTTCGCCAAGGTCAATGCTCTTGATTGTATCTTGAGCGTTAACATTCAAGAGTGATAAATATACAATAACGTGTAGGCTCGCGACATGTCGTGTCCATTTAAAAAATACAGATATATTCTTCGAATATTTAAACGAACAACCCCCAACAAAAGAAAACCAATCAAAAAAAAGTCTAATCATAATTTCTTATAAACTCTTTCCTCGAGAGTCATATAATTGTTAATACTTCATTGGCAGGTCTTCTGACTTACTCCCAAACATTACGCCTTCCCGATAAAAATCAGTGGCAAAGATGAAATGTCTGTTTAAAAAGAGCTTACAGCAGCGGGACTGTTTAGGATTCTCACCTAATTCCCTTTTAATCCGTGTTTAAGAAAGAATCTCAAACAAGAACCAATGCAGATGCAAAAGTACAATAATTTTGGTAAAATAAAAATATTAATTGCTTTTGTCATACTAAAATAAAATTAATAGTTTAATTACTAAAGAGCAGTAACTCAATATCACCGCTCTTTAGTAATAAAAATTATTGAAGGATAAGTTTTTTAGTAGAAATAAAATTAGGTGTTATAATTCTAATTGAATATACTCCTTTGTTTATATTATTTAAGTCCAAATTAATACTTTTTGGGTTAGAAATAATGTTTTGTGACATTACTACTCTTGCATTCAAATCATAGATAATAATTTTGGCATCAGTGTAAACACCTTCAATATTGATATTTACTATTCCATTTGAAGGATTAGGATAAATAGAGAATGAAATGTTATTTTCAATAGATTCAAAAGAAGAATTCCTTAATGTTTTAAAAGATATTTCATTACCATAGATTGTGTCATTATCGCTGATTGCGTAAATTCTATATATATAAGTTGTATCTTCTATAAGGTTATTTAACAGGTATGATAAACTATCAGTACTAATAGAGACATTACTCCAATTATTATCCGAATTTAATTTCCACTGAAACCCTTTTTCATCAATTATTTGACTACCTGCATCAATATATCCATTTAGGGTTGCTGAATTTGTTTGAATATCTGTTGCAGCAAGAGTGTTAAGTATAATTGGAATATTAGAATTAACAGTTGTGGTGTCGATAACAAAATTGTCTAATGCAAAATATGAAGGTACATTCATACCATAGGCACTCATATCTGATGATTTAAGTTTGAATATTACCTTTGAACATGTATCTAAACTAGATAAGTCAAGCCATTTCCATTCATTCAATGCGTCTAATTCAAAATTATTGTTTACCCTTAAATCAGAGAGGTAGATAGAAACACTATCTTTTATGCTACCATTTACATCATATCCATAAGCAACTAGCAATAACCAATCGTTATTTGTAAAATTTGTTCTCATATATTTATATGTAGAAGAATCATTTGTTACATAAACCCCCTTAGGTCTAAAGGCTGAGCTATCTATCATTCTCACAACATTATGTTCAATTGAACCAGCATAATCACTATAATATGCAGGAGCATATGAAGAGCCTATTCCCTCTATACCCATACCAGGAGTTGAAGCACATTGATTAGCTCCTCCCATTGTTGAACGATTTGAAAGAAAAAAGCCAAAGCTAAATGAGCCTCCATATTGTGCAACACCTTCAAAAATAATGTTGTTTGAATTGAAATTATGTCTATATGTTCCAGTACCATCATCAATACCATTTGTTGAATTGGTATTGATGCATGAGTTTGATGATGCTAAAATGCCTTCAAGATCTGCAATTAAATATGGATTACCACCATTTATTATACAAATACCAGTAAAGTCGAAGCCAGTTGAATAACCTCCAGATGATGCATCATATATAATATTTCCGTTAATATCTGTATCTTGCCCTCCAATAACATCAATGAGTTTTACAAAACGAACATTAGATTTATCTAATAAAATATTATTTGGAATAGTACTTAAATCAAATGGTGTTCCATATCCAACTTGATACTTACCTGCTAAATTATTAATTAATGTAGGATTAATATTTTGTTCTGAGCTAGCATTTGATATTGCAGGAAAACGGAAATAATTAATTCCATCACTACTAACCTCCACAAATGCTAATTCTAAGTAAGTTGGAGAAAATGAGTTTTCATAAACGGCAAAGTCATAACCATTACCATTAATTATTGGACGATCGAAAGTTACAATTGCTTCTCCTCTGTTTCCTAGAGATATCGCCGAAGTTGTTGTACTGTCAGGTCTGCCCTGTGCCATATATGGCTTGCCAAAAGAAGCATAAACAGTTGAAGAATTGGATATTGTTCCCCTTTTTACTTGAACTCCTTTTGCCCAAGAATTAACATTTGGATTTGAAATTGAAATAGCTTGGCATCCTACTGTGCCTACAGCTCCATCGAATTGGGCAAACGAAACATTTGCCATAAAAATAGTTGAAAGTAATAATACTACCTTTTTCATACTCTATTATTTTAAAATTAGTAATTAATTAAAACCAATAGAGCTCTGTGCAAGAATAAAAGAAACGACAATGGCGATGGGTAAATAATAACATCGTACATATGTCCTAAGCCCTATCCGCGAAAGCTCGAAACTAAATGCAAAGGCAGGTCTTCTGACTTACTCCCAAACATTCCGCCTTCCCGATAAAAACCAGTGGCAAAGATGAAATGTCTGTTTAAAAAGAGCTTACAGCAGCGGGACTGTTTAGGATTCTCACCTAATTCCCTTTTAATCCGTGTTTAAGAAAGAATCTCAAACAAGAACCAATGCGATTGCAAAAGTACAAAAATTTTTATATTCACAAAGAAAAATAATTTTTTCTCTACGTTAAAGTCTTACATGTAACTAAATACAGGATTTTTAGTAAAACAACTAGGATTTAATAAGATATGGAGATTATGAAAAAGTTATTATTATTGGTTTTGGTATTGTTTAGTTTTGGCTTTGGAGCTAAGGCTCATGATTTTGCGGTAATGAATAGTGATGGGAAACTTATTTACTATAATATTTGTTCAACCACTTCTCCTTACTCAGCTATGGTTACCTATAAAGGTAATGGTCCTTTGGATTATACTGGAGAGTATTCAGGAGTAATAAATATTCCTTCAACTGTTGTTTTTAATAGTATAACATATTCTGTTGATTCAATAAATTCAAGTTGTTTTGATTATTCTCCAACCTTAACCTCTGTAATTATTCCAAATAGTGTAAAGTCTATTGGTCGCTCTGCATTTAATGCATGCCATAGTCTTACCTCAGTAACTCTTCCTAATGGTATTACATCAATAAAGGATAATACCTTTGCATGGTGTAAGAGTTTATCCTCTATAATTATTCCCAATACAGTTACTTCAATAGGTATGTCTGCATTTTATGGGGACAGTAGCCTTGCTTCAATTACTCTCTCTAGCTCCTTAACCAAAATTGAATCATATGCCTTTAATACCTGTTCTTCATTAAGTTCAATTATTATTCCAAATTCTGTTACAAAGATTGGTTCATCTGTCTTTGAAAACTGTACTAGTTTATCTTCTATAACTCTTCCAAATTCCTTAGATTCTATTCCTGATTACACTTTTAGACAATGTTCTGCTCTTTCATCTATTGTAATTCCAAATTCCGTTACCTATATAGGTGGTTGGTCTTTTATTAATTGCAGTAATTTGTCAACTATAACTCTTCCAGCAAATATTAGTACAATATATAATTATACCTTTTATGGTTGTACAAATCTAGACTCAATAATTATTCCAAATAAGGTTAAGAGTATTGGAGATTGTGCTTTTAAGGCTTGTTCTTTCTTAAAAAAAGTTGTTTTACCTAATTCAATAACTGATATTGGCAATGAGGCCTTTGCAGAGTGTACGTGGTTAAGTAATGTTATTCTCCCTTCAAAATTAACAAGCATAAATAATAATACCTTTAGGGTATGTAATGCTTTGACCTCGATAATATTACCAAATTCTATAACTTCTATAGGATATGCTTCATTTCAAGGGTGTATAAATCTATCTTCAATAAATATTCCAAATTCAGTTACCTCAATAGGGGGTTCTGCCTTTAGTTATTGTACTGCCTTAACTTCAATTACTATTCCAAGTTCTGTAACTTCAATTAGTCCCTATGCCTTCGAGTTTTGCTATGGACTGACCTCAATAACCAATCTTTCGCTTATTCCTCAGTCAATTAATAATACTACATTTAATCAAGTAAGTAAGACTATTCCTTTATACGTTCCTTGTGGTTATGCCGCCGTCTACCAAGCGGCAAGTAATTGGAATGCATTTACAAATATTCAAGCAAATAAACCTATCACTAAGAATATTAACGCAATAATTTGTCCTAATCAAGCATATACTCAAAATGGATTTAATGTAGACTCCTCTGGTATTTATACAAGAAATCTAACGGCAGTTGGAGGTTGTGATAGTATTATATATTTAATTCTTAGAGTTAAAACTCCTGATACAACAAGGATAGATGCATCCATTTGCCAAGGTCAGGTATATAACTATAATGGTTTTAATGCAAATTCCACTGGTTTATATTACCGTACAATTCCTTCTTCATTGGGTTGCGACAGTACTCTAATTCTGAATTTATTTGTTTCCCAGCTCGATACTACGATAATAAATGCTATCAAATGTGCAAATCATCCCTATATTCTAAATGGATTTTACACTGGTGCAGCTGGGACTCACTATCTTCATCTATATAATCAACATGGTTGCGACAGCACTGTGATACTAAACCTAAGTAATTACAATAGTGACACTACTTTTATTAATGCAAATATTTGTCAAGGTGAAAGTTATAATTTCTTTAGTATGAATTATTATTCCCCAGGAACTTATTCTGCAAGAACTTATTCATCGCATTGGTGCGACAGTATAGTGGTATTAAATCTAACGGTAAGTCAAAAGTATTATCAAAATTATTATGAACATATCTGCCAAGGGGAGACATTTAACCAATATGGTTTCAATTGCGACACAGCTGGAACATATGTTCATAATTATCAAACAGTGAATGGGTGTGATAGTATAGTAACATTATATCTTACAGTCTATCCAAACACAAGTTTTTCAATTTACGATACAATTTGCCAAGGTCAGCCTTATTGGTTTAATGGAGAAAATAAAGATTCCACAGGAGTTTATACATATACCTATCAAGATATGAATGGCTGTAATGTTACCACAACATTAAATCTATTTGTAAAGAATAAATCTTATTTCTCTTTTGACACTACTGTTTGTAATTATTTTAATTATAACGGCATGGGATTTTCTTCAAGTGGAACCTATAATGTTAATCTGGTAAACAGCGTTGGTTGTGATAGCGTTATAACGATAAACCTTACCATACCTAAGCTTGAGGCTCCTAAAATTTGTATGGTAACAATCAATGAGAATAATAATAATGTAGTTATCTGGAATAAAAATGAAGACTTAGATAATTATATAATTTATAAAGAAGGTAATCAGAGTGGGCAGTTCGATTCTATTACTAGTTTTCAAAGTTCATCACCATCGACTTGGACAGATTTAAACTCAAATGCATCTACTCGTTCTTATAGGTATAGATTAGCTAGTAAGGATACTTGCAGTAATATTGAGTTTAGCCCAATTCACAAAACCCTTCATCTTACAATTAATCAAGGTTTAAATAATTCATGGAATTTAATTTGGACACATTACGAGGGTATAGACTATAGTACTTACAATATCTATAAGGGAAGAGTTAATAATGCTGATTCATTATTTTTGCTTACTACAATTTCTTCAAACAATTCATCCTATACAGACTTTAATGTAAATGATACATCTGTGTTTTATCAAATAGAAATAATGGTAGGTCAGCCTTGTTCAATAACGAAATCGCTTAACTCTATTCGTTCGAATATAGTTTCAAACACTAATGTTGGTTTATCGGATATAGAAAACAACACCTTAGCAAGGCTCTATCCAAATCCTGCTTCGAACAAGACCATCCTCGAAGTCCAAGGACTACGCAGCCAAGCCGACGTAATTATCCTAGACCTACAAGGAAGAGAGATAAAAAGAGACAAGATAGGGAAGGGGAATAACGTCATAGAAATAGACCTAAAAAACCTAGAAAAAGGAGTCTACAACGTCATCCTAAAAAACAAAGAAATAAACCTATCAAAGAAACTAATAGTACAATAACCAAAAGGAAGAAAATACTAAAATACCCAAAACAAAAAAGTTCGGAAAACCTCCGAACTTTTTTTATGACTGAATTGTACAAGTCTATTATTTTTTTACAACATTACAAATAATTTCCGTGAACAATATATTTATTTTATTGTGAAATTCTTCAACAACCATCATTAATTCATCATTATATATTACTTTATCACTATTATTCTCTTCTGCTATATTTACAATTTTTGTTAACAATTGAAATTGATATTCCGAAATTTGAGGGATTTTCATTTTAAATGACTCTAAAATAAAATCATTTAAAATCGCAAATTTTGAATTTATTTTCTTTGCTTTTCTACTACATTCTTGTATGGTTTGTCCATCACTAATTAAATTTGTATATTCATTATACTCATTTCTTAGTGCTACAATATCATCTATAAAAAAATCCTTTAATCTTGATTTTTGACTAATTTTTATGTTAACAAATATAACTAATCCTATTGCTATAGCAATATCTACAAATATCCCAATTATTGAGATAATATCAGAATTATCTAATCCAGTAGTATTGGTGTAGAAATTGAAGATAATAACTTCTAGAATATTCATTTTATATTACATTTACTCCTATACTCTGCATTATAAATTCACCATTAATATATCTCCACCAAGGTCTATGATCTTTTGTTACTTTTATCGGTGTATTTTTTTTTCGTTTAGTTTCCCATAGTTCATAAACTTCATTCTCAATAAATTTTATCAACTGAGGTTCTTCATTAGATTTTATTTCAATATATTTTTTTACAATATCAAGAGAAAAATCATACACCAAATTACCGAAAGCTTCATCTAAAAAAGATGGAGAATAACCAGCTGTTCCATCAAGGTCAATCTGAATTTTTTCTTTATTTTCGACCGATAGTTTAAATTCAGAATTGAATTTTTCATGATAAAACTCTTCTCCTGATTTTTCGCTGATATTGCATGAACGTAACCCTGGATACTCTGAAAAATCTTTTATTTTGATAATATTCATATTTACACTCCTTTAAAGATTATTGTTCTTGGTTAATTCCCATTGATAAAATGTTCCTTTAAATTCTTTATTCAAAATTTTAGAAACATTTTTAGTTTCATCTTTATTAATTTGCAAAATTACATTATTTGTAGCAACTATCAAAGAACCAATATTATTATTTAATACAGCACCTTTGATTGAAGGCAACCCTTTATTCCTATTTATCTCTTCTGATTGGGATTGATATTTTTTATCAAAAGCCCTCATTAATATTTCTGCATCATTTCTCAAATTGATTTTATCACTAAATTTATCTTTATATTTTCTATTTAGATCATTTAGTATACCTTTACCCAAATCAACTAAGGTAAAGACAGCCTTACCATCACATAAACTCACACCTAATAACCATTGTCTATCATGAGAATCAGACCATTCTAATGAATTTGCACACATTTCCAATATTACTAGTCGGACATCTTTTAAAAATGTTTTATTACCTGTTAAATGATAATTTACATCTTTTAATTCATCAGACATCTTTTTATCTTCAGATTCAAGAAATCTCTTCTTTCCCTTACTAAGGAACATCAATCTTGATTTCGTATTAAATTGAAATTTTTCACCATTTGATTTTCTCATATATTCAAAAAAACCTGAATCAATAAGAGCTTTTCTACTTTTTTCTTCTTTAGGAAAATCCCCAAATAGATAAATCCCTCTACTTTTTAAATTTCGACTTATTGAAATAAGCAGACTAATAGTAGCATAATCTATTTTCAAAACATTACTCAAAGTCATCTTCACTTTTTTTATTCCTCGTGAATAATGATAATTTTGACAATCCATCAATTGATCAAAAAATCTTATAGTACCATCTGTATTATCTAAAAAACGAAAATCAATTGGGGCAGCTATCAAATCCCTTACTTTCCTATTGCCTAATCTTCTAAATCTAATTGTGTATCTATTTCGTTTTACATGAATTACTGGAGTTGCTATATTAGTGTTAATGTTGTTTTTTTTAATTTCACAATTTAATTCTTCTAATTTTCTTAAAGAAAGTTTAATTTTTCTTTTATGTTTTGCCTTGTATTCAGGAGTTAAATATATTTTTTTCATAGAATAAATACATTAGTACAATGATTAATTTCCATATACATGTTTATTATAGCTATTTTCAATTATTTTATATCCAAATGTAATAATTTTAATTTAATGTCTTCACTTTCAAATTTTATACCCCATCTTTTTTCCATAAATTCAAGGAGCATTAATCCTCTTTCCTTAATTGTAGAATAATCCCAATTATCATAACGAGCAACTTGCTGCTCTGAATATGACCCATTTTCATATCCATTTCTAATCGTTTTCCCTTTTTCGTTTTTTAATATTTTCTTTTTGTTAGGAAAACTAGAATTTTGCAAGCTAGAATTTATAGAAATTGATAAAGATAATAGATTTCCTAAACTACCTTTACAATATTCTTTTTGCTTCTTAGATTCTGATTTAAACATTTTCTTCCAATACTCATTATCATCAGTTAATGGCAAAATATGTTCTATTGATATTAGATCTCCATAATTTTTAAAATCGTTCCAATGTATTTTATGTGAACGATTGTTTGGAATTAATGACTCTTCATACTCATAAAGAAAATACCTTATTGCATTCCATCCATAAAAACCACTACCTTCTGATTTAAATTTTTTGCTCATTAACTCATAAAAACCTATATAATTAAAAGATGATGTATTTTCATCAAAAAGCCAGTATAAATCATTATTGAGCCAGTTTATCACATCATTAATATTAATTTCATCCCAATATAATGACTTAGCCGCTCTTAAATAATCACTACTTCTCCAACTTGATGAAGTTTTATTTATTCTGAAAACTAAAAAAATAAATCGTTCTATAGCTTTAAATAATTCTACTCTGTGTTTTTCAGTACAGGCTTTATTAACAAAAGAACTTAATATTAAAGGTCTAAAATAACTAATTCCTATTCGATTTAATTTATCAAGCCAAACACTTTCTTCCTTAGTAATTTCTTCAGTAATTGGAAAATGAGAAATATACCAATACTTTGAGGCATCTTTTAGACTTAAAACATATTGAGAAATATCATTAATATTTAGTTTTGCACATTCTATAGCAATTTCTTCTTCTTTTTTTTCTTCTTCATCCAATTCATTTTCATCGTATATTTCATTTACCTCACAAATATTACTATTATTTACTATTATTTTTTCGAGAACAGTTTTGGGATTAAACTGTTCATCTAGTAAGAAACGTATATAATCATTCCCTTTCTGACGAGAATATTTGAAATACATTATCCAATGAGCACGAAGAAAATCATTATCATTCAAAGGACTGTGTTTGTTTTTTCCTAAATGATAATAAACTTCTTTCCATGCTGAATTTATTAAATCTCTAACTTTAATTTTCTCATTTTCTTTCACTTCATTTGTTGAATAAAGGGTAGTTAGATAAATTAGTCTATTTTTGAGTAATTCAAGATCGGATAGTTGCTTACCTCTATTATTCATTGTTTCGAAAGCAACAAAAACGTCAAAATGTTTATCTATTTCATATACATTAAACATTAATCTCTGTGTGAGTTTTTCGAAAATATCTTCAATAGCATCTTCACCTTTTTCTTTTACATATGCTTTTAAGTTTTCACAAAAGAATAGTTTTGCCTCTTCAAGATTCAGAGTATAGAATGTTTCTTCTATTATCCCAGCAGCTGGTTCATTAAAAACCTTGTGACGTAAAAACTCGAAACTAGGATTGTCTTTTTCGTAGCCAAACTTATAACTTTTTATAATATTATTTGGCGGTTGACATACTACAATGTACCTTTCAATAATTTCGTTCAATGTGTAAGTTCCAAGAAATATATCAGTATCTGTTTTCCCTTTATTTGTAGGGAAAGATTTTATTAATTCAATAAGGGATTGGATAAAAATGACAGATGTCGTCAATCTTTGTTGCCCATCAACAACAAAATATGGAATAAATTTCCTTTTTGAAATTAACCATTCTTCATCATTCCAATTTTTCCAAATTTCATTGTCAACTTTATTTAAAGAAAGAACACCAGTATAATGTAATCTTTCATTATTGAGAGTCATTATGTCCTCCCAAAATTCTATAAGTTGTTTTTCTCTCCAAGCATAACCCCTTTGATAATCAGGAATCCTAAATAATGTTTTTTCGAAAATATCAGATAAAGATTTTAGTTGTTGCATACTTTTTAATGAGGTGAATTCAAGTTGCATATACATCTTGAATTTGTTTGTTAATACTTTATTATTTGGCACCAAAGGTAAAAATATTTTCTAATTATTTTGAGTATTGCATCAAGTTTTAACTAATTAGTTTTATTTTTCCTTGAGATAATTCTTTTTTTCTCTGAGAAATTTTTGTTTTTTTTGGGGGGATAGTTTTGGTTTTATTTGAGATAAATTTGAGGAATTGGTTGGGTAGGGGGTTATTGTTTTTTTGGGGAGCAGTTAAAAGGTTTTTAATAGCATAAGGTTTGGACTTGGCACTAAACAAACTTGATTTAGTGCAAGTCTGAACCTATTAAACTACTTGCGTGCGTGCACACTACTAAGGGGCGTGCACGCACGCAAGGTTAAAAAGTTTTAAATAAACGAAGATGGAGAGTTCTGCACTAAGCTAAATTGACTTATTTTTTAAATCAAATATAAGTTTACTGATTAGTGAAACGAAGCCTCGATCCAATAAAACGCCATATTGTAATTTTTTTACCTTATATAAATTTCATATGTTGGCAACATACAACTCATATGTTGGCAACATAGTGTTCGTATGTTGGCAACATATCATCACTATCTTGGCAACATATGAAAATTAATCCTTGATTTATAATATTGAAATCAACTTATATATCAATAAAAAGCCACAAAAGCCCACAAAAGGTCTAGTAAAGACAGAAGATTTAGGACAATAAAGGACTTAGTTGGTATACTTAGGTTAAAAATCCAGACATTGTCTGACCAATTTGAAATAAGTGAGACGCTGTCTCACAAATTGAGTTATCGAAGGTAAAACACAAGAAAGCAGCCAAAGGGGGGAGAAATTAAATCACATTCATAATAACCAAGTTAAAGAAGAATTTGTATATTTGCCAATAAAAGTGAATAATTAAAAATGAAAAGTGAAAAATGATTTGTTTTCCCTCGTGTATAAGTACTTATCTTTGCAAAGGGAAGAAATCACGCACGACAGAAATCAAATATCATGGGACTAAGAGAATTATTATATTTAAGCAATGTTGATATCAATAATATCGAGCTTAGATTTCAAAAAATAGCAGAGCTTTTATTTCAGGAATATTGTATTAAAAAAGGTAATGACCAATACAAATTTTTGGAAATAGAATTCTACTACTATACCAAAGATTTTGAAGATATTATTACCTATCCTCGCAATGTTAGTAATGGGAAATGGTTTTTTCATGATAGTGGAGTTGATATAACTTTTGATAGTAAATGTAAGGATATAGATTGCAGTTGTGATAAGCGGAAGCCTAATGAAGATTATTTCGGAGGAATATTAATTCGTAGCCTACTAAAGAATGATAAGGAGCTTATTACTGGACCTTTAAAATGTTCTTGGTCTTTATTCGACTTTATTGATGCATTTTCACTTGAGAAAGAAGATTTACCTCTGATAGTTAATAATGAAAATGAAAAATTACCTATCATTGCTACAAACCGTCATATTCCAATTGATGAGGGAAAAGTTAGAACTAGATTTGGTATTAATTCGGACTATTTCCTCTTCTTTAAAGAAAAATCTTATCGTTTTTATATTAAACATCCTCTATGGGAAAATATTTCGAAAGCAGAATATAATGCAAGACCATGGTAAAAATCATACATTAACAATAGAGATTAAAATCTTTTTGTCGAGCAGGATTTCTTGTTTTGCAAGCGGCAAGCAGATAAGTACTCCAGCACGACGAAATCTTTGAATGCACAAACAAATAATAAAATTTATAATGAATAATAATAAAATGCACAAATCTTATAGTAAAAGAATTCAAATGAGTAAATGTTTCAAAATTAAAAATATGATAATGTATCACATTTCCACAACTATTAAATTTAATATGAAACTAATTATTCCTTTTCTTATCACTTTCACATGCAATACAAATATTTTCTCACAAAAGACATATGATGATTTAATAAGTGAATGCTATCAAATAGATATAAAAAATAATAAGATATGTTTAATTTACCCTGAGCTAGTTGAAAGAAGGACTCAAATAGTTCGAGAAAACGGAAAGATAAATGTTACATTTAGTTCTGATGAAGATTATGATGATGGCCTTAGTATTAAAAAAATTGCTGCTTTAATCAAAAAGGATGTATTTTATTATTTTAATTTAGACTTAAAATATAACACGCCTTTGCAAAAAAAAGCTTTCAGTAAAACCAAAGAATATTCAGATTACATGACTTTGATTAATAACCATCACTCTGATATATTTGATCGTAAGTTTTATATCCTATACAATTTAAAGCGCAATAATCCTTATAATTTAAATAAAAAGGTTTTTGTTTTTGAAATTAATCCTGTAAATTATAGTCATATAAACACACTCGGATATTTGGGTTTGGGCAAAAATATTAATGTATTTCTACCCAATAATTTGCTTACAATAAAGAAAAGAGAGCATTTCCCTTTACAGACTATTACTATTCCAATTTCAGATGAAAATTTAGCATTGAAGATAGAGCAAGATATGGAAAAATATGATTGTTCAACTTATCTTATGTTTATAGTTAAACTAAATGGTATTAAAACAGAAAAAAGTCCAACTTTTATTTATTCTGAAGAAAATATTCTTACAAAAACATTAGGTCTATATATTGTAAATACAGAAACTAAGGAGATTTATTGTGATTTAACAAAACTTCTAAATACAAAAAGTAAATAGTTAGCCAAAACCAATTTTAGTCGTGTGGAATTTTTTTGCAAAGGAACTAAATCATGCACGATGAAAAATAAATATAATTCAGAAATAGATTTTCAGAAGGGAAAGGAATATACTAACCTTTTGTTATTAAAATATTTTTGAATGGTTCTTCCTTAGCTTTTTTACTCTTTTTGTTGTACTTTTTTGTGTCTATTACACGTGTTTTTTGTAATTATCTGTAATTCAGTTTTCATACATCATTACACACCCCTTAGTACAGTGTAATGGTGTAATGAGTTTAATAGGTTCAGACTTGCACTAAATCAAGTTTGTTTAGTGCCAAGTCCAAACCCTTTATTATTAAAAAATATTTGGGTTAGGGTTAGGGACTTTTTAGGACACTCTAGGACTTAGTTGGACTACTGAGGGTAAAAATCCAGACAGCGTCTGGATTCTTGATTTTAATGATTTATTGCTCTATAATATCAAAGTTGTCTGATGGTTCGGGGGAGGAGTAGATGATTTTTGTTTTTGGGTCCATTGAGTAATAATTTGTGTCTGTAGAGTTGGATTTTATCCAAACATATTTATTCATAAGGAAGTTAAAGAAATATTGAGATGAGGTGATGGCATTTTGGTATGCAACCTTGTAAGCATCATTTGGCGTTATTGTGGTTTTCTTGTACCAAACAAATGGTTCTTTATTCTTGAAATATACAAATCCTTCAAGATAATCTTTGGCTTCTTCATTATTAAAAAATAGAAGTTTAGATGTTGTGTCTGATTCATTATAAAGAAGCCATGTATTAAATCTTACACCGTTTAAAGTTTTCTTATGGCTGTATTCTTTGTTATATTCATTTGAAACTAGACTATCCTCAAAACTAAACTCCTCAAGTTCTATCTGAGCAACGTTTAGGGTATGATGCCTTTGATCAAGTTTTTTAGGAAAATCTTCAGGTTTTGAACTAATAACTTTGAAATTATAACTCTCAAGATACTTTATTAGCTGAGTGGAGAACATATTAATAATGATTGAATCATTAATCTTATTAGAGATAGGGGAGTACTTCGCCAAAAGCTCTTTTTGAATATCTTCATCAAGAGCATCAAACCTTTGAATTTTGTCAATTTTTGGGTTGCTGAAATATAGTTTAGGGTTAATATATAAATAAACTACATCTTGTTTCAAACTATCTGTTTGCTTTTTTTTAAATTCAACAGCATAGCCTTGAGCAAATATTGAATTTAATGAGCAAAAAAGACAGATTATCAATATAAATATTTTAGAATAGCTCCCCTTGAATAAAGTCTTCATCACTTATATTATTTGTATTACTATCTAAAGTTAGTTCTTCTTCAATTTCTTCTTCCTCAATGTCTTCAGCCTCTTCCTCATGTGGTAAAGGTTCAAGAACATTTATAGATGTTACTAAATATTTACTTAGACGTTTCCCTTTGGCTTTATATTTCATTATATCGCAAAATTCAGATACGTTTATTATTTCTTTATCCAATTCTTTATCTTTCTTTTCGTCCTTAAGAGAAAGCTCAATCATTGGGAACCAATCGTTGAATATCTTGTAAACAATTGCTCCTTTTTGATCATCAAATAAGTTTATTTTCTTATCAGTATCCTCAATAAGGAAACGTTTTAGGAAATAAGAATTACTCTCTCCATCTATATAAATTAAAGAGTATGGTTTATCTGGGTTGAATTTTTCAATAACTAGCAAATCATCCTCAAAATGTGTTGTAAGATCAAAGCCAGTAAGACGATAATTACCCGATGCATATATAGAAATAATCTTTTCTGAACCAGAAAATTCTCCTAAGTATTTTCCTCTTTCATCAATGTTTAGCTTTCTAATATGTTCGTCAAACCATATCTTTCGAGCGCTAAGAGTAGAAATACCTTCCGCTTTTTTAGTTATTTTTCTTACGGCATTAGGGTTTATTATATTACCTATTGAGCCACGTCCTTTGATTGCAAGTTTAGCAAAATTGAATTCAAAGTTTAGCTTTTTTAGTTTTGGTCTTGGTTTAAGTGCAACATTAACCGTTTCTGCTTCACCATTTGGGTTAGAACTAAAATATATAACCTTAGATCCCTTTGTTCCCTTGGTAAGGTCATACTCTTTATCTCTAATAATACTCGTTACATTAAAACGTTTTACAAATGCTTTTCCAAATGCACCGTCTTGATAAACCATATTATATATTGTACGTTCATCATTACGTCTAAATACATCTATGTGAACAATATCTTTTCCGAAGAAATCCTTCTCTTGAACCTTCTTTACAACAAAACTTCCATCCTTACGGAAGGCAATAATGTCATCCATATCAGAACAATCGCAAACGTATTTGTCGTTCTTAAGCTTATATCCAGCAAAACCTTCCTCAAAATTACAATAAAGCTTTTCATTGGCAACAGCAACAGCCTGAGCTTCGATTATATCAAAACTTCTTATCTCTGTTTTTCTTTCTTTGCCTGCAGAATATTTTTTTAGTATCCTTTCAAAATATGCAATTGCATAATCTATTATATGGTCAAGGTCGAATCTTACTTGTGCAATATCATCATCAATAGACTGAAGAATATCATCAGCCTTATCAGAATTGTATTTAGATATTCTATCAATAGGAATCTTCCTTAACTTGTGAATATCTTCAATATTTACTTCACGGATAAGTTTCTTAGTAAAGGGTTTTAAGCCTTCAGAGATTGTATCATCAATATCTTTGTCGGTTCGGCAAGGTTTGATTTTTTCGTAGATTTCATTTTCAATAAAAATTCTTTCTAATGAAACCCATTGCCAACGCTCTTGAAGCTCTCTAAGTTCAATTTCCAATTCTAGTTGAAGTAAATCAACAGTAGATTGAGTATTAACCTTTAATATCTCACTTACTCCAAGAAAATTAGGTTTATCTTTCTCAATAACGCAGGTGTTTGGCGATATTGAAACCTCACAATCTGTAAAAGCGTAAAGAGCATCTATTGTTTGGTCAGGAGAGGCATCGTTTGGTAATTGAATAATAATCTCAACGTTTTGTGCTGTATTATCATCAATTTTTTTAATCTTAATCTTGTTCTTATCATTTGCCTTAATGATAGAATCAATAAGTTTGTTAGTAGTTACCCCAAAAGGTGTTTCAGTAATTACTAGAGTCTTTTTATCTTGAAGTTTTATTTTAGCCCTAACTCTAATCTTTCCACCTCTTATACCATCGTTATATTTTGAAACATCTACCATTCCTCCAGTAAGGAAGTCAGGATATATTTCGAAAGGTTGGTCTTTTAAAATAGCAATTGAAGCCTCAATAAGTTCTATGAAATTATGTGGTAATATCTTACAGGCCAATCCAACGGCAATACCTTCAACACCTTGTGCAAGAAGAAGAGGAAATTTAATTGGAAGGGTTTCTGGCTCTTTATTCCTTCCGTCATAAGAAGGTCTCCAAGCTGTAGTTTGAGGGTTGAAAACAACATCTAAAGCAAATTTTGATAATCTTGCTTCAATATAACGTGATGCAGCAGCACTATCTCCAGTAAGTATATTACCCCAGTTTCCTTGGCAGTCAATAAGAAGTTCTTTTTGCCCAAGTTGAACTAAGGCATCACCAATTGAAGCATCACCATGTGGGTGATACTTCATTGTGTTACCTACAATATTTGCCACCTTATTATACCTGCCATCGTCAAGTTCCTTCATTGAGTGAAGAATACGTCTTTGAACTGGCTTAAGACCATCGTTGATATGAGGGACTGCTCTTTCAAGAATTACATAAGAGGCATAGTCTAAGAACCAATCCTCATACATACCTTTTACAGGAATAGTTTTATGAGAGAGATGTTTGTTAGGGATATTGTTTTCTTCCATATTTTTCTAAAATTCTACTTTTGGTGCATTTTCAGCGCCTTTTTGAGCTTCAAAATATGCTTTCTTTTCAAAAGAGAACATTGTTGCTATCATATTTGTTGGGAAACGACGAATAGATGTATTATAAGATTTTACTATATCTGCAAATCTTTGTCTTTCTACAGCAATTCTGTTTTCAGTACCTTCAAGTTGAGATTGAAGTTCAAGGAAGTTTTGGTTAGCCTTAAGTTCAGGATAACGTTCAACAACAACCATTAGTTTGCTAATAGCTGAAGATAGATTGTCTTGGCTCTTTTGGAAATTCTGAATACTTTTTTGGTCAAGTTTATTAGGGTCAACCTTTGCCTGAGTTGCTTGGTTTCTTGCTGCAATAACTTGAGTAAAGGTTTCTTTTTCATGAGCTGCATAACCCTTAACTGTGTTTACAAGATTAGGAATAAGATCGGTTCTTCTTTGATATTGACTCTCTACCTTAGACCATTGTTGAGAACAAGACTCATCATTATTAACTAATGTGTTGTATTTACCTACAGTCCAAAATATTCCAATAACAACTATACCTATAATTGCTATTAATGTGATTGTTTTTTTTGTCATTTTCATTTTATTTTTTTATTTAAATTGGTTTTTGATTTTGATTAAAAACTGCCGCCGCCGCCTCCGCCGCCAGACATTCCGCCTCCCCAGCTACCACCACCAGAGAAACCTCCACCGCCTCGACCCATACCTGAGCCAAGAATAACTCCTCCAGCTGCAATGGTTGCCCCCTTAGGGATAGAATATCTCTTTTTGTTTACTTTGCCACAATTTTTACAAGTATACACTTTTTCCCCAGCTCCTTCATGGAATGCTGTAGGGTCTACAACTATATTATCTCCAGTTTGATGAACTGTTTTTGCTCCACAATTTTCGCATGTTGTGTATTGAGTTAATGTATTATTATATGAGAAAATATCGGTATTGCCACAGCTTTTGCATAACCATACGTCATAGTTTTTGGATCTTATATTTTCTTCCATAACTTGAGCGTTTGATAGAAAATCATCATCTTCTTTTTCGTTAAGTAGATGCATCATATCTCCACATTTTCTACAATTAATTTTACTCTTTCTTACACTAGGTTTAAAGAAGACATTATACCATATTACAACGAATAAAAGTACAATAGGGAATAATACCCCAGCTATTTTCCATCCAAAGCTAGCCTTTGTGAAAGCTTCAATTTTTTCTTCTTTTTGTTCATTGCTAAAGCCTCTTGTTGACTTGGAGATATCTATTATTGAAATTATCAGTACAATTAATGATATTATAAGATAACCATATAGTATGAAACTATAATCCTTTGCTTGTTTTTTAGGGGCTCCTTCGAATCCATTTACATTATATTCTTTTGCAACAATACTTGCAACCTCTTTTACTCCAGCAACCATACCTTGATCCCAATCTCCTTTTTTAAAGTATGGAATCATAACTTTGTTTACAATACTCGTTGATTTAGCATCTGTTAAGGCTCCCTCTAATCCATAGCCTGTACGAATAAAGACTTCTCTTTTATCTAATGCAAGGATAATAATTGTCCCATTATCTTTACCTGCTTTACCAATCTTCCACTTGTCGAAAAGTTCCATTGCTACATCTCTTGCCGCATTCTCACCAATATCTTTTATAGCTACAACTAATATTTCAGCAGTGGTTTGCTTTTCTAAAGAAGAGAGAATTGTATTTATTTGCTCAACAGCATTAGGACTTAATATCCCATCTTGATTGGAAACAAAGCAATTAGCACAATTTGTCTTTATATCCTTAATGTTATCGATAGAAAAAGATTGAGAAAATGCATGAAGAGGAAATATACAAACTACAAGGAGAATATATATAAATTTCTTATATCTTACCATAAACTTAAACTTAAAGGTTAATAAAATCAATCAACAAAGATATAAATTAAGATTGAATATTCGTTCAAAAGAGCAATAAAATAGCTAAAGTTTTTCACTTTCTAATATTTTGCTTAGCTTTGCATACTTTGAAAATAAAAAGAATAAGCATACTATGAGTGATTTTGAAAAAGTAAGATGCCTTATAATAGGGTCAGGACCATCAGGTTATACTGCTGCTATATATGCAGCAAGAGCAGATTTGAAGCCAGTTTTATATGAAGGAATGCAACCAGGAGGTCAATTAACAATAACTACAGAGATTGATAATTTTCCAGGATATCCTGAAGGAATCACTGGTACAGAAATGATGGAAGATCTAAAAAAACAAGCTATTCGTTTTGGTACAGACATTAGATCGGATATAATTTCAGAAGCAGACTTCTCTGAGCGTCCATTCAAGCTATTAACCGATTCAGGAAAGAAATTATTAGCAGACGCAGTTATTATTTCAACAGGTGCATCAGCAAAATGGTTAGGTTTAGAAAGCGAAGAAAAGTTTAGAGGGCTTGGAGTTAGTGCATGTGCTACATGTGATGGATTCTTTTATCGTAACCAAGTTGTTGGAGTTGTTGGAGGAGGAGATACAGCTTGTGAAGAGGCTAGCTATTTATCAAATATTTGTAAGAAAGTATATCTTATTGTTCGTCGTGATGTTCTAAGAGCATCAAAGGCTATGCAAGAAAGAGTGATGCAAAATGAGAAGATAGAAATTTTTTGGAACAATAAGCCAATAGAAGTATTGGGTGATGATAATGGAGTAAATGGTGTGATGCTTGAAAACACTAAGACAGGAGAATTGAAACAAATAGACTTAACTGGTTTCTTCCTTGCAATAGGTCATCATCCTAATTCAGATATATTTAAAGGGCAAATTAATACAAATGCCGAAGGATATATAATTACAGAAGGAAAAACATCTTATACAAATATCCCTGGAGTTTTTGCAGCAGGTGATGTTCAAGATAACTCTTATCGTCAAGCAATTACAGCAGCAGGTTCTGGATGTATAGCAGCAATTGATGTTGAAAGATTTTTAAGTGAAAACAAATAAATCAATATTATTTATTTTTTCATTACTAATTAGTAATTTGGGGTTTTGTCAAAATGATACACTACAAAGCACAAAATCCCAAATTATTGATTCTTCATCATATCTAACTAGGTACACTAATCTCCCAATATCTAATAAACCTCTAAAAACAATCGACCAAGAATTATTGGAGGTTCATCATGTAAACCCAATTAATAGGATAGATAACTCTTTCTATCAGCAATTATCAACCGATGGATCTGCCCACAATCCATTATTTTTTGTTATACCTCAAATCAATAATTTCTCATATCAGCCTAGCGTTTTTTCTGCAACGATATTTACAAGAGAGAATATCCGTTTCTATAATGTATACAAGGCATATTCAGAGCTAAAATATTCAAATACGCTTAATAATTCTAGATACTTTTCAGTAATTCATGCTCAAAACGTTTATAAAAATCTTCAGATAGCTTTGCAGTATGATGTAAACTATGCGGATGGTTCTTACGAAAATAGTTCTACAATGAATCAATTCTTTAATATAACTGCGAGATATAAAGATTCTCTTGGGTTTTATGAGGGTTATTTTGGTTTTATTCGTAATCGTGCAATGCAGAATGAGAGTGGAGGATTATTATCCGACTCTTCCTTTAGAGTTCAACAATATAGTTCATTAAACGCATATCCAGTAAATATTAATGCTGCATACACAAAATATAAAAGTTTTGATATTTTCTTAAGTCAAAAATTAAACTTTGGGAAGAAATTACCATCAACGATATTTAAAAATCTTGCACTTATTCATGATTTCTCTTACTATTCAAATTCGAGAATTTACTATGATATGCAGCCAAGAGGAGGGTTTTACGATACATCTTATTATAGCGAAACATTGACAAAAGACTCTTTAGCATTAAGAAGAGTTCAGAACGTATTATCTATTAATAACAACTCATTAAGCGTTATTGGATTTAGACATGATTATCTTGTTATCAATGATAGCATTAATGTAGAAAAAAGTTCATTGCTCACACCATTTGTTAACTTAGGAATAGGGACAAAAAAGTCTAATATTAATATATTTGGAGATTATATTATTTCAAGTTCTAGGTACAATAAAGACTATTGCTTTGGAGCAAATGCAAGTTTAGAAGGAAGTCTTACATTGAATAATTCCTTGGATTTAAGAGTTGAAAAATTGCAGAAAAGTGTAGATTATTTCTTTACAAAATACTATTCAAATAATTTTAAATGGGAAAATGATTTTGAAAAGATAGATGTTTTTCATGCTAATGCATCCTATACTATTAAATTCAAAGAATCTAGCAGGCAGTTAATAATGTTTTCTGTTGATTATTTCCAATTAAATAACCTTGTTTTTATTGATAACGACCTAAGTCCAAAACAATATAAGACTAAGACAAATCTATATCAAGCATCGCTTAGACATAATATTCGCAAAGGAATGTTTAATTTTGAAGGGTTAGCAACCTTGCAAGAGGCGGATAATAATGATGCTTTGCGCGTTCCAGTCTTTCAAGCAAAGCAAAGTATAAGTATAAACTTTAAACTCTTTGGAAAGAAATTAGATACATATATTGGTTTCGATTTCAGATACAATACAGCCTACTATGCCGATGCTTATATGCCTGCAATGGGATCATTTTACAGACAAAACCAAACCCTTATCGGGAACTATCTTTACACAGACTTTTTTATTCAAACAAAGCTAGAGAGAGCAAAGATTTTTGTTGTTCTTACCCATCCATATTCAGGTAAGTTCGGATATGGTTATTATGCAACTTCGCATTATCCAAATGAAAATCTAAATTTTAGATTTGGGGTATCTTGGAGATTTTTCGATTAATCTATCTTTTCACTTTTTAGTTTAATTTGTTTTGTTTTTTTATCTGCTGATTTTTTCTTACATTTGCAGATTAAAATATAAAATATACTTTTACGATGAGCGAAGACTTAAATAAAACAAAAAATTTATATTCTGCCGATAACATCACTGTACTTGAAGGCTTAGAAGCGGTACGTATGAGACCAGCGATGTATATTGGAGATGTAAATGTTAGAGGGTTACACCATTTGGTTTACGAGGTTGTTGACAACTCCATTGATGAGGCGTTGGCAGGGCATTGTAGTAAAATAGATGTAGCTATTCTTGAAAATAATTCAATTAGAGTAGAGGATAATGGTCGTGGTATCCCAGTTGATATGCACGAAAAAGAAGGACGATCGGCTCTTGAAGTTGTAATGACCGTACTTCACGCTGGTGGAAAGTTCGACAAAGGTTCTTATAAAGTTTCTGGAGGATTGCATGGTGTTGGTGTTAGTTGCGTGAATGCACTTTCAAAATGGATGAGAGTAACTGTTTGCAGAGATGGAAAGAAGTATGAACAAGAATATGGAATAGGTTTCCCACAATACCCAGTTAGAGAGGTTGGAGAATCAGACAAGAGAGGAACAACAGTAGAATTTACTCCAGATGATTCAATCTTTACAACAACAGATTATAATTATCAAACACTTTGCACACGTTTAAGAGAGTTAGCTTACTTAAACAAAGGCATAGAGTTAAATATAATAGATTATAGAAATAAAGACGAGCAAGGTAATTTTATTCAAGATAGATTCTATTCAGAAGCAGGTCTTAAGGATTTTATTGAATACCTTGATGGCACAAGAGAAAAATTAATGCCAGATCCTATCTGTATTGATGGTGACAAACAAGGCATACCTATTGAGATTGCGATGCAATACAATACCTCTTACACAGAAAATATCCATTCTTATGTAAATAATATCAACACACACGAAGGAGGAACTCACTTAGCAGGTTTTCGTCGTGGACTTACTCGTACATTAAAGTCTTATGCAGATAAAAGTGGGATGTTAGAGAAGTTGAAGTTTGATATCGTTGGTGATGACTTCCGTGAGGGTTTAACAGCAATCATTTCGGTAAAGGTTGCAGAGCCTCAATTCGAAGGACAGACAAAGACAAAGCTAGGAAATAATGAAGTAATGGGAGCTGTTGACCAAATAGTTTCGGAACTTCTATCCAATTTCTTAGAAGAAAATCCAAAAGAAGCTAAGCTTATTGTAAACAAGGTTATCCTTGCAGCAACAGCACGTCACGCAGCAAGAAAAGCAAGAGAATTAGTACAACGTCAAACTGTTCTTGGAGTAGCAGGTCTACCAGGGAAGTTAGCCGACTGTTCCGATTCCGATCCAGTGAAGTGTGAGTTATTCCTTGTCGAAGGGGATTCTGCGGGAGGTACAGCAAAACAAGGAAGAGATAGAGCTCATCAAGCAATCTTACCATTAAGAGGAAAGATTCTAAACGTTGAGAAAGCAATGCAGCATAGAGTTTTAGACTCAGAAGAAATAAAGAATATATACACAGCTCTTGGAGTTTCAATAGGAACCACAGAAGACTCAAAGGCATTAAATATGGATAGACTACGTTATCACAAGGTAGTAATCATGACCGATGCCGACGTCGATGGTAGCCATATTGCAACACTTATCATGACATTCTTCTTCCGTTATATGAGAGAATTAATCGATGGAGGATATGTTTATATCGCAACTCCACCTTTATACTTAGTAAAAAAAGGAAAGCAAGAAAGATATTGTTGGACAGAGGAAGAGCGTCAAAAACACCAAGAAGACTTAGGAAATGTAGGTGTTAGCGTACAACGTTACAAAGGTCTTGGGGAAATGAGCGAAACGCAGTTATGGGAAACAACAATGAACCCAGAAACACGTATCCTTCGTCAAGTCGATATAGAAAATGCAACAGAGGCAGACCGTGTATTCTCAATGCTTATGGGGGATGAAGTTCCACCAAGAAGAGAATTCATAGAACAAAACGCAACCTACGCAAATATCGACGCATAAGATAAAAGCATAAAACAACGAAATATCAATGGGCAGAGCTTCTCTGCCCATTTTTTTATGCAAAAATCTTTATAGTAGTTTCAACTTATTTATATATAGATTGTTTACTATAATGAAATTCAATATTTATAAATATAATAATGCGCCATTATGAAAAAGTTATTGATATTATTGGTAATAGGACTATTCTTTCTTTCGTGTGATGATAAAGAAGACAAGGATGATTTGGGAGGAAATGTAACCTTTTATAGTACCTGTAAGAATACAACAGACACAAAATTTATAGGAGATTCATTAATATATAACGTTAGTGGAGACACTCTCTTTATCAAAAAGTATAACACATTCTATAATTGTTGTGCCGATTCAATAACAATCAGTTCAAACATAAAAGACAATTTCATAAACATTACAGAAATAGAATCTTCAACCTTATGCAATTGTTTATGTAAAAGAGATCTATTCTACTTTATCAAAGACATCCCAAAAGGACAATACAAAGTAATAATAAACCACGACATCGACACCCTAAACATTAACATAAACAAATAGGGGAGTATCTATACAACCAATTCATTTAGACGTAATAAATTGCGTCTCTACAATATTTTGTTCTTTTTATCTAAATAACGAACGTATGACGATACGCTCAAATATAATGTTGTACTAAAAAATACATTCATTATTGCATTTGGAATAAGATTATAGTCACCAAAGGTATTTGCGATTATTGCAAAAAATAAAGCAACCGTAGCAATCAAGATAAATCCGAAGAAAACTTTTTTCAGTTGTTTCACCTCTTTGTAAGGAGATTTAAAATAAAATAATACCAAGAAAAAAGCAATCCCCAAAGCAAGAACCCCAATAAAATAATAAAACTCAAAACTCTTTAACCCCATAAAAATGTCTTTGTTCATAAAATATATATTTTAAAAATTAATTTCATAAATGTTGAAAGATAACCTATTGAATTAAAAGCGAGAATTTTAGAGTATATTATTTTCTCATTATCAATTTGTCTAGCTCTTCCGCATATTTTATCAGAATAACATTTACCGCTTTCATGGAAGTAACTAATTTTTCATAATCAGGATATTTCTTTTGGAGATCTTGAGGTGAAAGATTTAAGTTATTTGGATCACTTTTTGCTTTCTCTAACCAATTTCTAAATCTAGCTTGATGTTCAGTTAAATGTGGTCTTAAGCCATCATTTAATATTTTTCGTGTTAAACCTATTAATGCTTTTGTTGAATCATGGTCTTTTAGGTATTTTCCTGGAACTGTTTTGATTTCATCCCTAATAATTCCAAATAGTTTATACCATGAATTGTATATTTCTTCAATACTATCATTATTTTCATCAATAGGAATTGCAGCTTTTCTAGTCGTTAATTCAATATAAATTCGATTTGCAATATATAGATTTTCATAATTTCGCTCAACTTTAAAAGTCATTTTAGGAGTTCCAGATATTTCAATTTCCATACTTTGCAAGCGATGTTGAAATATCCTAGAATAATATTTTTTCAAACTAAACAAAAGAATAATAATAGCAAAAACAATAATAATGAATATCCAATTACTTGCAAGAGTGATTGAAGGCTGATTACTATCAAAAGACAATTTAATAATTTCTAAAGAAGTTGTGTCATTCATTTTTCGTGTAAAGTTATATTTTTCAAATACATTATGATATTAAATCTCAACTTCGTATTCAATTTTTTCTAATTGATAATCTCCCCAATTAATCGGATCACCATGTATTCCCTGTCTATGATTAGATTCAAGCCATTCAATAAATCTATCACCAAGTTCATTTGAAATCGAAGAACTTTTCATATCTCTACCTTCGCAACAAACATCTAGATATTCGTTTGGTATTCTACGACAGTCATCTCCAAAATAATAAAATTTTTCAGATATCAATACAAACTCACCACCTGTATCTCTATTAGAATGACCAATATTCGGAGTTCCGTCCTCCATGGAGTGTGCTGAGTTCTCTTGTATCCATTTTTTCGAGACATGATCTAAATGATAAAAGTTATCACCATACATTTGTACTAAGCTCCCATTTAGTACAGGTTTTTTATATTGAAACCTTTCATCTTCCCAATATTGATTGAAATTAATCTTCTCTTCAACTTTCATAGCAAAAATTAAATGATGAAGACAGCCTAACCCTTTACTTCCAGTTCCAATTACCCAATCACCAATGTTTAATTTTTTATTATTTCTAATATGTGATTTGCAAACAGCAAGTGTGCAATATCTACCAAAAGGATTTGGAGCTAATCCAAAATCGTGTTCTAATTTATATGAATAATAAGGCATATGCGTGTATTTAACATGGTATTCTAATAATATTATATATTGGTTCACGAGAAGAACTATCGGGATTTTCAGCTTCACAATTTTCCCCAGCCATAGCATCTCCAAGTTTATTCAATGAGTTCCAACCCAACGGTGTTCCTCCATATCTTTTAAATGCTTCGGGTAATTCTACCGTATTTTTGCATCCATGCAAATATATACCAACAATTCTTTTCCCTTGTAAATATGCTTGTTTTATTTCATAGTTAACCCATGGTCTTGAATGCGTTTCGGAGCCAATTAAACAGATGAAAGTTCCTGCCCAACTTATCCCTTTTCGAAGTAATCTTCCAATAACTTTATCATTTGGTCTTACAGGTCGATGTTTTGTACTATCAATTGAACTATTACGAATAAAGTAACCCTCATCCTTTAATCTTTGTTTGAGTCTCTGAACATGTTCGTCGTCTTTTCCATGGTGACTGATGAAAATATTATGCTTCTTTTCCATATCACATTAGTATAATTTATATGCTGTTTCTTTACCATCAGATGTTTCTGTGAATTTCATTATATCAAAAGAATCATTTTTTGAATCAAAATTTAAAGTATATGTTATATTATTTGCGATTATTTCCCAAATAAAATTGACATTACGATCCTTATCATCCTTTGCGCTTCTCAATAGACAGTGAATATTTTTAAATTTATTATCAATAAAATATTTCAAGTGTTCTTTTTCAATTTTATCATATTTAAATTGTATTTTTATTTTTTGATCATTATCAATAGAAAAATTCTTTATTTCGATATAGGGTTCATTTCCATATTTTCTATTTAGTAATTCATCAAATTTAGGTCTATTCCACTCTTGCAATTCATCACATAATATCAATAAAAATGAAAGTGAATTTAAAGACAAATGATAAATTTTAGGACAAGTATGGGCAGCAATAGCTCTAAGAATTTCTTTTCTAATATAAAATTGGCGAAGGTCTTCTTCAGAAAGACTATCTTCCGAAGAATAGTAATCTGTTTCTAAGAAATATGTTAGGTTTTTAAAAAGAAGTAAACTTGAAAAAATACCATGTTTATATTCTTCTAATGATTTGGAAAATTTATCTCTATATTTCGTTTGTATTTTTGTAATTCCACATTTATCAACTTTATTACCTTTATCATCTTTACTTGTATTATTTATTATTGTTGATGCTTTCGATGAAATAATATTTAAAAATTTATCAACAAGAAATGTATTAAAAATATCAAAACTGTAGCTCAATTCATTAAAGTTCATATTTCCAAAATGTCCAATAATTTTTTTTGCTTGAGTGTTTATTTTTGCTGTTTTTTCAATAGGATAACCTAAATCATGACATAATGAAATAATTGTCCACATTGCAAATATTTCACTCTGTGAAATTTGATTATTCTTAGTATCCTTAGTATCCTCAGTATTCTTAGTATCCTTAGTATCCTTAGTATCCTTAGTATCCTTAGTATCCTCAGTATCCTCAGTAATATTATAATGAAAATAGGATTCCATATTTATTTCATAACCTTCACTCAGAGTAAACTTATTCTGCGAAAGTAGACTAACTCCAATTGCCCAAACTTGTAAAACATGATCAACATGATCTCTATAATGTTCATCTGTGCCATATAAGACAGATTCAAAAACAATAAAGTCATCAAAATAATTACTTATCTCATCAATACCATATGAACTTGTCATTCTTATCTCATCAAAATTGGATTTAAATTTATTTTCATATTTTTTTGCATCTCTATATATTTTTTCTCTACTATCATTTATTTTTAGTATGCAAATAGAATCAATAAGTAAATTTTTCCACAATTTTTTTAGGTTACTTATATCATTATCCTTAAAAGAAAGTAAATTTTTTTTACTAGATTCACTAATGTATGGTAAATCTGATTCAGCTATTTGTTTTATAACGTCATCATACAAACGATCTTTGTTTAATCGAACTCCGATTAACGAATTTTTTATATTTTTATTCATAGTCTTTTTAAATAATCACCATAAATTTTATGAATTACTGAATCATCATGTATAATATGCAACCCAATTATTGCATACCCAATAATATCTTTCAATGTATCTTCAATGCATTCAAAATTAGGTTCATTGTCAATATTAATTAAGTTCCTGTACCTGCTTATTTTATCCCATAAATGAACCATGTTGCCATTTAATCCTAAATCAAAACTTGCGCCGCCGTAGTCTTGGTTTTTTTTTAAAAGCAATTTTGTAATTTCATCAGTAATTTTTGTAATACTTTCTTTATTCATAGTTGTTACATTTAATTATTTCATTTAAAATTGGATTAGAAAAATCAACATTTTTTTTGGTATTCCAATGATAAATAACTTTATACCAATCATTAAAAAAGTCATCGTCGAAATTAATCATTTTATGATTACTATTACAAATATCATATTCAATATTTTCCAAATCTTTTAATTTCAAATCAAATTCCTCTAATGTTTTGAATGAAAATTTATATTTATAACTTTCATCAGTATAATTATTTACTTTTGAAATACTTTCAATAATATGCTTTTTATCTTCATAAAAATGGAAATTATTAGCAATATGAAAATATTCTCCAACCTGAAGATTTACCATATGTGAAATATATTCCTGCATGAAAGTAAAATTAAATATATTTACTGCACTTGCACCCCATAATAAATCGTTAGATCTCATATGTACAGTTAAATTCAATTTATTTTCAGTAGGGTGTTTCATAAAATGAAGCGTTCTTGTACAAGGAAAATCTTTAGTCTGTTTTAATTCATCTGTCTTTTCAAAACAATCTTTGTTTGGATCACCGATAGTAATAATTGCTTGTCTAGTATTAATGTCTTGTTTTAAACATTCAATTACAAATTGAAGCTGATCAATTTCATTAATAGGAGAAATCGGAGATTTTTTAAAAGATTTATTTATTAAATAGTCATTATTACTTCCATTATATTTTCTGATTCTTGGACCATATCCGCCCCTCAAACTGATACCATCGTCTGAAAAATCTTTCATACTAGCAAGATATCTGTTTATCATTTGTAAATCATTTCTACCACATGCTATCCAAAGAGATTCTGCATAAGCTAATGCAACATTCCATTTTCTTTCAGTAATTGTAATCCATCTAGCCTTTGGATTTGTAATTTTAAACATGAAAGGCTCTGGCAGCTCAAAACAAACTTTTCCCCTAGTTTCTCTTTTTACCCCTTGCTCAAGAAGTAATTTTGATGCTCCAACTAGAAAAGAGTTAATACCTTTGTATTCTGCTGTATACATGTGTTTTGTATTTGATTATTAATATTCCATTTTGGTGGAAAAAATAAATTAAATGATGGTTTACCTACTTTGTACTTTTGTTTTATTCGAATATTGTCAACTTGAAGTTCAGGCATTTTTACTCTCAAGTATTTATCAGTTTCGCAAAAACAATTTTGAATATCGATTAAAGTTGGTTGTCTTCCAAATAGGTTAATAAATTCAGTAAATCCATATTTTTGTTGATAAAATTCAAAATTGTCATGAGTATATCGTATTGCATCTTCAAAAGAGGAATTGCCAAGAGTATTAAAACATTTTTTTATTCCTCTGATTGAACCGATACCAGCTTTAACAAAAGAATTTTCATCAAAATCAATAACAGGAGAATAATTCAAATCAATTGTGTATTGATATGCTAAAAAATCTCCAATAAAAGATCGTTCTCTTAATAAAAAGTAAACCCTATCAAGAGATTTCGCACTTAGTATTTTTTCAAATATTTTTTCTTTTACTATTTCGTCCATAACCATTTGAAGCCATTTCTCATGCTTATATGTCAAATAATTATATTTTGAATGAGTGCCAGTCATCATATACGCATTATTATATATTGGTAGTTGATGCATTCTTTCAGTTAATAATGTGTTTACCTCCGAGATATTGAAGTTGTCGATTGATATTGGTCCAATTTTATTTTCGAGATATTCCCACGTTTCAACTTTGTTGAATATTTTGAAAATCAATATTCTAAATAGAATATCTTTTTCGTTAAAACTGTCCAGATTATCGTATATTATATTTTTTATAAGATATTGACTAATTCTGTCGGAGGCTCTATATACATTGGTAAACTTATTTTCTTTTAATATTATATCATTTGTCCAAGGTTGTTTTTTTAATTCATATTTATTCCAAAAAATATTCATTCTTTCTTGAATGAAATAAAAATAGTATTTATAAACTTCGTCGTTTACTTTTAGCATAATAATAATTTTGATATTGGTATACTTTGTTCTTTAAGTTGAAAAGAAATTACTCAATATTAATAGTACTTATTTTAATGTTCAAAGGTAAATAAATATTTCCAAATAAAGATGATTTTTTGATTGTATATTAACTAAAACGATTGAATCTGTCTTATTTTTATAATATTTTGTGATTGTTTGTAGGGGTGTAATAAGATTCGTACTTAATGATTATTTCTTATTTGGATTTTTCCTTCCTCTTTTTGTTTTTTTAGGAAGGGAAAATAATTTTTTCTTAGGGATAATTTTATTTTTCTTTGGGATAGTTTTGGGGATGTTTCCTTTAATTTTTTTTGGATTGGTTTTGGGAAAGATTTTTTTGGGGGATATGTCTGTAGGGGCGAATATAAATTTGCCCTTAATGATTATTCGTCCTTAATAATTAATCTGCCTTGAATATTGATTTTTTGTTCTTGTTTTGGGGCAAATTTATATTTGCCCCTACAGGGTTTGGTCGGTTTTATAGAATCTTATTCTAGAAAATTAGATCCTTATTCTAGAAAAATAGAATAAGATTCTACGGGCGTGGAATAAGGTTCTATTTTTTTGGGGTTGGGTTTTGGGAAATAATGGTCAAAATTCGCAGAAAAAATACGAAGAGTTTGAAGAAAAATACGAAGAGTTTAATGGGTAATTGTTTGATATTTTCTTTTGAATGTAAGGTTTTTTATTTGGAAAGATTACAAAAACAGACAAGGTAAATTTAATAATTATAAATAATGTCGGTGTAAATGTCGGTGTAAATGTCGGTGTAAAATAAAAATGCTCTCAAGATTTTTCTTGAGAGCATTTTTGGTTATTTGTTTTTGTCCTTTTGGTAGGAGGGAAGGTTAGTTTCCAACTTGGAAACTTCCTGGAGCGCCACCACCTTGGGATTGTTGTTGCATAGCTTGTTGTTGTTGCTGTTGCATTGCTTGTTCGATAATTGCTTTGAATGTTGGGTTTGCTAACATTCTTGAAGTTATCTTTTCAAGTTTAAGATTTGAGCTATTAGAGAATGCGAATAAGATTAGGTCTCCAGCATGTTGCATAAGCTCAGGAGAATTTGAACTAACCATTGCTTCAAGAGAATTTAGTGCATCGCTTAATAATGTTTCAGCATCAGCTTTATTTCCCTTTTGTGCTAAATCTATTGCAGTGTTTACCTTTTGAACTAAGTCATTATATCCTTTTTGCATCTCTTGAGCACCAAGAACAGGAGCAACCTCTGGGATAGCTTTTATCTTAGCTTGAAGTGCAGTAAGTTTATGATCGATTGCGTTGGAATAAACCATTGCAAGGAATTGTAAAGCTTCGTTTCTGCTACTTGCAACGCTTATTGCTTTCTTGCCTTTGAAACGGTTGAAGTACTTAATTTGGTTTATATAAAGGTCTGTTATCTTATTGAACATCTCTTCACCCTTTTTCATATTACCAGATTCGCAATATTGAGCAGCATAACCAATATCATATTTATCGAAAGGAATCTTTGACTCAGGGAATTCAACTAAACCTTTATCCAAAGCCTTGATAGCCTTGTCTCTTTGTCCCACTTGAGTAAGACTCTTAGCTAATAACATATATTGCTGACGCATATTTCTTGAATTGTTGATTGAAACAGCGTCTTCAAGATAAGTCTTAGGGTCTTTAACACCACCCCAGTTAAACTTATTCATCAATAAGTTATATGTTTTTTCATGGTCTAATGAACCATTAGTCTTATATGGCATTATACGATAAAGAATACCTTCTTGACGTATATATTCGTTAATGCTTGGGAATATATTTGCCATATAACCAGGGTTCATAACATAGATAGGACGTTTGAACTTATTAGTTGAAAGAATATCTAAGAACATTAATTCATTTCTTATGATTTGTCTCATTCCATTTTGATCAACAGGAATAGTCCAAGAGATAACATTTGAATCGCTTAGTGTAATCTTAAATTTATTAGCAAGCAAAACCTTAACTGTGTCACCACTTTGAGAAACTCTTGTTGTTGCAGGGTCGGTCATTATACGCTTAAGCATATCTGTGAACTCAACTTCTTGATCGCTCTCTGGCATAATAAAGCTTACATCAGAACCAACACCATAATAGTTTTTCGTTAGGGTGAAAGGACATTTCTCTGAGTCATAAACCTTGTTGTATAACTGTTCAACATACCAGTGCATTCCAGAAAGAGTATAGTTAAGTATTCTAACATCAGGACGTATGCCTTCAACTTCTTGTGCATACCAAAGAGGGAAGGTGTCGTTATCGCCAAAGGTAATTAAGATTGCATCCTTTTCGCAGCTTTCGAGATAGTTTCGTGCAAATTCTCTTGCCATATAACGTCCGCTTCTGTCATGGTCATCCCATTCTTGAGTAGCCATAAGCACAGGAACAGCTACCAAACAAACAGCAGTAATTCCAATAGCCTTAACGTTTTCAGGCATCTTAACCTTCTTTAGCCACTCGTAAAGAGCAAGTACTCCCAAACCAATCCAAATTGAAAAGGCATAGAATGAACCAGCAAAAGCATAGTCACGTTCTCTTGGTTGTTGAGGAGGCATATTAAGGTAAAGAGCAATTGCAAAACCTGTCATAAAGAATAACATAAATACAACAAATGTATCTTTCTTGTCTTTCTTGTATTGGTAAACCAAACCACAAATTCCTAAGATAAAAGGTAGGAAGAATAATTTGTTTCTTCCAGGGTTATTAGCCATTTCAGCAGGAAGATTAGATTGAGGTCCAAGACGCATCTCGTCGATAAAGTTTATACCAGAAATCCAGTTTCCATTAAGTACATCTTTTTTACCGTTAGACTCTGCATCGAAGTTTGAATGATTAAGACCAAAGCCTTGAATATCGTTTTGACGACCAGTGAAATTCCACATAAAATATCGCCAGTACATATGATTTACTTGGTAACGGAAGAAATATGTTAGGTTTTCTCCAAAGGTTGGCTTTCTGTCTCCATTAATCCCAGCCCAATATTTATAATATGTAACGTGCTTTCTGCCTTCGTCATTAGAATACATACGAGGAAAAGTAGTACAATTGTTTGGTTCGTAAACAACTTTTCCACCGCTGCGAACAGCAATGTATTGGTCATTTACAGTATCTTTAATATATTTTGGAGAACCATCTTTTTGTTCAATAGCTTGAGCATTGTAATATTGTCCATAAAGTAGTGGAGTGTCACCATATTGCTCACGATTCAAATATGTCAATAAAGCAACGGCATCCTTAGGAGCGTTCTCATTGATAGGAGTGTTTGAATTAGCACGGATAACTAAGATAAAGAATGTTGAATATCCAATTAAAAGGAAAAGGAAGCTAAGGATAATTGTATTAAACAAAGGTTTAACCTTCTTTTTGCTCCAATACAATCCCCAAACAATAAATCCAATAACCAATAAGAAGAAAAATATTGTACCAGAGTTAAAAGGCATCTTTATACTATTTACAAAGAATACTTCAAATTTACCAGCAAGGTTTACAATCATTGGAACAACAAAGTAAAGAACAACTCCAACAATTACGAATGATAGTATACCTGCCCAAATAAATCCTTTCTTAGTGGTCTTAGGATATTTTTTGAAGTACCAAACATAAGACATTGCAGGAATTGCAAGGAGGTTAAGTAAATGGACTCCAATAGATATACCAACAAGGAAGGCAATAAGAATAATCCAACGAAGGTTGTGAGTGTCATCGGAGTTAGCCTCCCATTTCAATATTGCCCAGAAAACTAAAGCAGTGAAGAATGAACTCATAGCATAAACCTCACCCTCAACAGCAGAATACCAAAAAGTATCGGAGAATGTATAAGCCAAAGCACCAACTAAACCACTACCAAGGATAGCAATTGTTTTAGCTGTTGTTATCTCTCCTGTTTTTGCAACAAGTTTCTTTGCAAGCATATTGATTGACCAAAACAAGAACAATATTGTGAATCCACTACATATTGCGCTTACAGCATTAACCATATAAGCTACCTTAGTAACATCTCCACCTGCGAAAAGTGAGAATATTCTAGCAAAAAGTTGAAATGTAGGAGCCCCAGGAGGGTGACCAACTTGAAATTTATAAGCTGTGGCAATATACTCACCACAATCCCACCAAGAAGCAGTAGGTTCTGCTGTAACTAAATAAACAATACTTGCAATCAGGAATACTACCCAACCCAAGATATTGTTAATCAAAGAATACTTTTTCATTAATGTAATTATTAATTATTTTATTGTAAGTTATTTTCAATTTATTCCTCTACCATTCTACTTCGGAGCGACGAATAGGCATTGTCATACATCTTGCACCACCTCCACCACGAGGAAGCTCAGCTGCATCAAGAGTAACCACAAATTTATTATGTTGATTCATATCAATCTTACCTTCTGTAATATCTTCGGCTCTAATCACATCAAAACCATTGTTATTCAACGAATCAATAGTGTTTGTATTGCGAGAATAGCCAATAATTTTTCCTTCACCTAATGCAAAGAAGTTTGCTCCAGAATGCCATTGCTCTCTTTGTTGATACATTTTATCATCGCCACCACATTTAATTGGCTTAAGATCAAAGCCTAAATCTTTAAGTCCATGCATAAAGGTATCTTCTGCCTTATATGTTATTTTTCCGTTATCTATCTGAATAAGATAAGAGCCAAATGAGTTTTGTTTAGTTATTAAAGGCTCATAAACCATACATTTATCCTTATCTAACATGGTAAAGACCATATCAAGATGGATAAAAGACTCAGGAAAGTCGGGTAACATTTGAACTAAGATATTTTGTTTAGGTTTGCGAGCAGCAAAATAGTTTACAAGGAAATCAATACCATCCTTGTTTGTTCTCGACCCCTGACCAATAAATAATGTATCTTCTCTTGCTATAAGAATATCTCCACCCTCTGTGTTAGCACTTTGAGAAAGTATGCGAGGATTTATTGTTTCGGTATTGAAATAGTTTTTAAAGATAGCCTCCATAATAATCGACTCACGTGAGCGAACCTCATACTGCATTGCATTTATCAGAACTTGATTATACATTGTTGAAGAGGCATCACGAGTGAAGTAAAAATTATATAGTGGGGCTAAGATATATCTCTTGCCTTCATATTCTCTTGGATGAGAACCTTTGTCGAATAGATAACCCTCTATTAGAAATTTAGCTAAAATATCTTTTGGGTAAGACATTAGCTCTGTGAATAAAAATGTTTTGTTTTCTGCTTTTAGGATTTGATTCAAAAGCTCTATTTTGTTGCCTTCGTTCTGAAGAATTTCAGAAAGTAGAAAGGATACTTGGTATGTTTTTGTCCATTTCGACAAAACGCCTTCGAAACTCTTATATTCTTTTTGTGCTATATTTAAGTTTAAAAGGTCGCTGTATAAAGCTTCTTTTATTGTATCTGGAGCCATCTGCTCTATCTCAGCACCTGGAGTGTGCAGTATTACTCCTTCTAAATGTCCTATTTCAGATTTTACATCTATGTTTAACATAAAGGTTTTAATTAGTTTGACAAAGCTTGAAAGACATGATAATCTTTACAAGTTACAAGTAAACTGCAAATATAAGTAAATTTTAATCAACAAAGAAAATTGAAAATTGAAAATTCAATTATTTAGGAATTGCCCAAATAAGTTTTTTGGTGTAATCTGTTTGAGGATTGGAGTATATAGTATCAGATTCACCCATTTCAATAATATTCCCTTTTTGCATTACTACCATTCTATCAGACATATATTTCACTACAGATAGGTCGTGAGAGATAAAAATACAGGTAAAACCAAAGTCTCTTTTAAGGTCATTAATAAGATTCAAAACCTGAGCCTGAACAGATACATCAAGCGCTGAAACCGACTCATCGCATATCACAATCTCTGGTTCTAAGGATAAGGCTCTTGCAATACCAATTCTTTGGCGCTGACCACCAGAAAATTCATGAGGATAACGTTTATAATGACTCCTATCTAAACCAACTTTTTCGAGTAATTCCATAACTTTTTCCTTTCTTTGAGTATCATTGGAATAAAGATTATGTACAGTCATAGGTTCCTTAATGGCATCACCTATAGTCATGCGAGGGTTAAGAGATGAGTAGGGGTCTTGAAATATTATTTGTATCTTTTTCCTCAAGAGACGCATCTTTTCTGGGCTTAGCTCGCTTAGGTTTACTCCCTCAAGCTCAACTTTTCCACTCTTTGATTCAATTAGTTGAAGTATAGCTCTTCCTATTGTTGTTTTTCCACAACCACTCTCTCCAACAAGCCCAAGAGTTTCTCCTTTGTATATATCGAAACTAACATTATTTACTGCTTTAAGAGTCTTTGTTGTTTTGCCAAAGAGATTTTTCTCAATCACATATTCAATAACCAAATCCTTAACTTTTAGAATTGGATTATTAGAATAAAGAACTTTGTGATTTTCCTCTCTTTCCTTTGTAGTTATTATTTCAGAAACCTTTTTCTCGGTATTTAGAAAATCAGAAACGGTTAAAAGACGTCTAGGTCTTTCATCAGTAGGAGGGCGAGAGGCTATTAAACCTTGTGTGTATGGGTGTTTTGGTTTAAAGAAAACCTCATTAACTTCTCCTTGCTCAACAATTTCTCCCTTATATAGCACAACAACTCTATCGGCAATCTGTTTTATTACTCCAAGGTCATGTGTTATAAATAATATACCTATTCCATATTTTTCTTGAAGAGATTTTAATAATTCCAAGATTGTTTTTTGTACTGTAACATCTAAGGCAGTAGTTGGCTCATCGGCAATAAGCAAATCGGGGTTGCAACTAAGAGCCATAGCAATCATTACCCTTTGTTTCTGACCTCCCGAAAGTTCATGAGGATAACTATTGTAAATTCTTTCAATATCCGGAAGCATTACTTCGGTGAAAAGCTCCAAAACTCTTTCCTTTGCCTCAAATTTAGATATTTTATTATGAAGAAGGATAATTTCTAATACTTGTTTCCCGCATTTTTGAACAGGATTTAGTGCAGTCATTGGTTCTTGGAAAATCATTGCAATATGTTTCCCTCTAAGAGTGCGATGAATCTTTTCGTCGATATTTGCAAGATTTAAGCCATCGAAGATTATGCTCCCAGAATCAATATGTGAAGACTTCTGAGGCAGTAAACCCATAATAGCTAATGATGAAACACTTTTCCCTGAACCACTTTCGCCGACAAGTCCTACAATCTCTCCACTAGAGATGGAAAAACTAATCCCTTTTACAACTTGGTGCCAATTTTTCTCTCTAAGAAAAGAAATTCTCAAATCATTAATATCAACAATCTTATTCATGATGCAAATATAATAAAAAAGCCCTAACAATTATTGTTAGAGCTTAGTTTTGTTATCCCGCCAGGACTCGAACCTAGAACGTATGTACCAAAAACACATGTGTTACCATTACACCACGGGACAATCAGTTTTTCTTGATTTGACGTTGCAAAGATACTACTATTTTCAATATTGACAAATTTTTTTGATAAAATTTTGCGGTTAATCCTAGCATTTATTAGGATTATAGTGATTTTCTGAGAATTATATCTTCTGAAATTTTTCGAAGACTGTCGTTTGAAGAAAATGTATTATATTTGTAGCAATTAATTTAAAATAGATTTTTATGAATTTAGTTGTTGGTTTGCTTTGCATAATAATAGTGGTATTGGGTTTTCTCTTAGTATACATATTTAAGAAAAATAATACACAAGCCTTCGTTTTAGAGATTAAGGAGCTTGAAAATAGGGTTAATGAGGCAAATATTAAGAATGCCTTATTGGAACAAACTATTAGTAATGAAAAGCAGAGGTTTGATTCTCTTTGCCTAGAGAGAGATGGGTTAAGGAAAGATTTACAGGAGCTGAGAGCAGAGAAGGAGGCTATAGCTATTGAAAATACTAAGATTAGTATTGATTATAGAGAGCTTAAGACAAGGTATGATTCCTTGATTGAGAATCAAGATAAGATTAAGCTTGAGTTTGAAAACCTACAAAAAACAGCAAAGCTTGAGTTTGAAAAGGTTGCAAATGAGATTCTAAAGAATAATACAGAGAGCTTTAAGAAATCTAACGAGGATAATATGAGTCAATTGCTTAAGCCTCTTGATGAGAGTATTAAGGACTTTAAGGAAAAGATACAAACCAACCTTACCGAAGAAACGAAACAAAGAACTTCTTTAGAGGAGCAGATAAAAAAAGTTATGGAGCAGGCCTCGAATGTTAGTAAGGAGGCTAATAATTTAGCATCGGCTCTTAAGTCTAATAATAAGAAGGCAGGGAATTGGGGAGAGAATATTCTTGAGACAATATTGGAAACCTCAGGCTTGGAAAAAGATATTCATTATGAGACTCAAAAGACCTATAAGGATGATGAGAATAGGAGTCTAAGACCTGACGTAATTGTTTATTTACCTGATAATAGGGCTGTGATTATTGACTCAAAGGTTTCTCTTGTTGCCTATGATGAGTATTTCCATTCAGAGACAGAAGAGGAGCAAAACATTAAACTACATAATCATATAGAATCTATTCGTTCTCATATTATTAATTTAGAGTCGAAAAAGTATAGTGATTTGGAACAAAAGGCTCTTGATTTTACAATGATGTTTATTCCTATTGAGGGTGCATATTTGCTTGCAATGCAAAATGATAAGGACTTATGGTCTTTTGCTTATAATAAAAGGATTATTATCATTAGTGGTACAACCTTGATTTCTTCCCTAAGGATTATTTCAGATCTTTGGAAGAAAGATAAGTACAATAAGAATGCTATAAAGATTGCAGAGAGTGGAGAAAAGATGCTTGCTAAGCTTTATTTAGTTTTGGAGTCAATTAAAGACTTAGGAGATAAGATTAAGAACACTCAAAAATCTTATGACGAGGTAATAAATAGGGTAAAGGACGGAAGAGGAAATCTAATTGGACAGGTTAAGCAATTGAATGAGCTTGGGATAAAAGTATCGGGAAAGAAAATGCCAGAGATTTTCGATGATTATCAAGAAGATGAGGCAAATAGTGGGGATGATAACCTTATTGCATAAATACAAATTGGATTAGATTTGCTCCCATTTGAAGAGCCTTAAGCCTTGTGGATTGAGAGTCATTATGAACATCTTGATCTTCCCATCCATCTCCAAGGTCTGACTCATAAGAAAAGAAACAAATTAATCTACCTTCCCAAAAAAGTCCATATCCCTTTGGCGGTTTATTATCGTGCTCATGTATCTTTGGTAAGCCACTTGGAAAATTAAATTTTTGATGATAAATTGGGTGTGAAAAGGGTATTTCTACAAAATCAAGTTCTGGAAATACCTTCTTAATCTGAGGTTCAATAAACTTTCTTAGTCCGTAATTATCGTCAATATGTAGGAATCCCCCTGCAATAAGATAGTTTCTGAGGTTTTTTATTTCTTGGTCGTTAAGTACAATATTCCCATGTCCTGTGAGATGAACAAATGGGTAAAGGAATATTTCAGAACTTCCAATATCAATTGTTGCATAAGAAGGGTTGAGATTTGTATTTAATTCCTTGTTACAGAGATTTATTAGGTTAGTTAGAGATGTTGGGTTGGCATACCAATCGCCACCACCATTATATTTCAATAAGGCTATTGTTTGTTTTTGTTGAGAGAATAAGCAAAGGGGACTAAAAAATAATCCAAGTAAAAGAGTAATAAGGAATATCTTGTTTCTCATTAATGTGATAATGAATTATAGATTCATAAAATGAATAGACAAAAGAGCATAAAGAGCTGCTGTTTCTGTTCTAAGACGAGCCTCACCCATGGTAATTACCTTAAATCCATTTTCCTTTGCCAATAGAACTTCTTTTTCAGAAAAATCACCTTCAGGTCCAATCAACAATAATACAGATTCCTTTTCCTTGTATACATCCTTAATCTTGGAACGTTCATCGCCTGCGCAATAGCCAATAAACTTATTCGTCTCAGAAGATTTTTTTACAAGGTCTTTGAACTTTGTTGCCTCGTTAAGTTTAGGCATATAGGCTTTTAGAGATTGCTTAAGAGCAGAAACAATTACTTTTTCTAATCTTTCATTCTTTACAATATCTCTTTCGGAATGTTCACAAATAATAGGGGTAATCTCATCAATGCCCATCTCTGTAGCCTTTTCTAAGAACCATTCTATTCTTGAAATATTCTTCGTTGGAGCAATAGCAACATGTATATAAAAGTTACGTTTGCCATATTCAGCAAACGTATCTCTAACTTGTACTAAGCAATGCTTTGGATTTGCCTCAATAATTTCAGCAAGATATAGATTTCCCAACCCATCGGTTAAATGTATATTGTCTCCTTCTTTTAATCTTAGAACCTTTACGCAATGTGTAGATTCTTCTTTATTAAGTGAATATATTGAACTTGGGTCAATATCTGGAGTATAGAATAATTGCATATTATAATGAATATACTAAACCAAATGAAGCAGATAAATTTAATAGTCCAGATGTAGTGTAGTCTCTATCTTTAGAGCCATAAATAATTTGACCTGTTATTGGGGCAATAGTATAGGTAGGTGTTCTACCATCAAATACATATCCCATAGTATAATCCATACCAACTTTTCCTTTTAATCTAAGGTTAGGTGAAAGTTCATACATATAACCAAAATAAGCACTAAAAGAAGGTAATACACGGGTAAGTTTTATTTCATTTTCTCCGTTAAAGTATGTGATTGTTGAATCTGCATAGTCTCTTTCTCTAATCATTAAATTTATACCAGCATCAACACCTAAAATATAATGTGAGCGTTTATGAGTAATAAAAAGATTATAAGACAACATTATTGGCACATAATTGAATGATTTATATTGGTCAAATATCACAGGATTATTAGACCCAACTGCATCCTTAGGAATGTCAGTACCTCTGAAGTAACTCATTCCAATTTTTCCTCCAAAACCGTGGGCAGTACTTACTACCATATTTCTTTTTCTTCCAGTTTTGTATAGGTATTCTACTGAAAAACCATATCCCCAAGGGTTAAGATCTGCATTTTTACCCATCATCATTTTACCATCAAGATTTACAGAAAGTAGGTATTCAGGAACAGGGTTCATATATCTTCCTGTTCTCCAATCGTCAGCAGATACACTGAATGCTAACATACAAACTGATAAGAAAATAAATACTTTTTTCATTATTATAAGGCTTTAATATTTATTAAGTGTTTTTTAGGAGCTTCAAAATTACAAATAAATATTGAATATGCAAATTTTATATTATCTTTGCCTTAGAAATAATTATAATTAATATATCATGGGAAATAGAATTTGTGAAATATTAGAGATACAAACTCCTATTATTTCAGGAGGAATGGTTTGGTGCAGCGGTTGGGAATTAGCCTCAGCAGTAAGTAATGAAGGAGGTTTAGGATTAATAGGAGCAGGCTCGATGACTCCAGAAATTTTAGTAGAACATATTCATAAGTGCAGAAAAGCTACAACAAATACCTTTGGAGTAAATATTCCTTTAATGAACCCAAACTCCCCAAAACATATTGATATTGTTATTCAAGAAAAGATTCCTGTTGTTTTCACTTCGGCAGGAAATCCTGCCACATATACGCAAAGGCTAAAACAAGCAGGAATAAAGGTTGTGCACGTTATTGCAAATGAGAAGTTCGCAAGAAAGGCTCAAGAGGCAGGAGTAGATGCAGTGGTTGCAGAAGGATTTGAGGCAGGAGGACATAATGGTAAAGAAGAAACCACAACATTAGTTTTGGTAGACCAAATAGTAAAAGCATTAGATATACCTGTTATTGCAGCAGGAGGTATAGCAAGTGGGGAGCAGTGGTTAGCGATGAATGCTCTTGGTGCAGAAGGTGTACAGATTGGCTCATTATTCGCTTCTTCAAATGAATCCTCTGCACATGAGAATTTCAAGAAAGCTGTAATTGATGCAAGAGAAGGCGATACCTTATTATTCTTTAGAAAACTATCTCCAACAAGACTACTCAAAGGTGGTTTCTTCAATAAAATACAAGAAGCTGAATCAAGAGGAGCCTCAAAAGAAGAATTATTAGAGATAATAGGAGTAGGCAGGTCAAGAAAAGGAATATTTGAAGGAGATTTAGAAGAAGGAGAATTAGAAATAGGACAAGTCTCCTCATTAATCAATAATGAACTTTCTGTAAAAGAAATCTTCATAAAACTCAAACAAGAATACACCTCTGCCAAGCAAAGGCTAACAAATATCCAATAAAATATTTTTCCTCTGTTAAAATTAAGAAACTATTTATTGACTTTAAGCCATTAAATAGCTGTTTTGCTGCTCTGGAATCTTATTCTACAACAGCAGAATCTTATTCTATTTTTCTAGAATAAGGAGTTATTTCTCTAAAATCCTTATTTCTACAAAAATAAACTTCGTTTCTGTAAATTTTTATCAGAGATAAATCCAGAAATACGAAGAAAAAATATAAAAATACGAAATAATCCCCTAAAAAATGGTCAAATCAAGAAATTTATTATAAAGAATTAACGAATCTTTTTCCCAAAGCCACCCATTGTCTTCAATTTTTCAATCCTTAGCCCATAATATAATAGGCAATAATTAACATCAAAGTTTGCAAAATGTTAGAAAAACAACCAAAAATCAAGGTTTTAGTTAAATCAATACCATCAACCAAAAATTATTTTTCATTAATTAACCTTACAAAAGAAAAAAACCATACCTTTGAACCAAGTAATTAAGAAGCAAAAGCGAAGAATAAGACAATAAATCTTAATAATAAAATAGAGCTGGAGTATAAATCCCGCTTGACAGAAAAATGTGCGAACTCCTCTTCAAAAAGCAATAGGAATTAGACCATAATAATTTAAAAAGTATAGTATGTTATATAAATATTTGTTTTATAGTGCATCATATGTTGTAAAAAAATATGATAGAATTTGGGAAGTTAAAGATATGTATTTTATATGGGGAGCAGGATTCGTTGGTTATTTCATAGCTCTTACAATAATGAATATTATGAGTATAATTGGGCTTTTTATTTACCGACCCATGATTTGGTCTAATTATAAAATCTTAATATATTTGCCTATAACATTGGGAATTATATCGTGTATCTATTTTGGCTACAAGAGGAGATGTGACATAGTTTATGAAGAAATAAAAAATATGGATAAAAGAAAAAAGAAAATATATAAAATCTTGAATATTATTCATATTTTGTTTACCCTCGGTATTTACGATTTAACAGGAGAAATTATAAGAGAGCTAAATTGGCATGATGGACCTGCACATGCTGTGTATTTAATACGAGTATTGGGTATAGAACAGGTGTAATAAGATTGAAGGTTGATTTAGATTTGTTGATAATATTCATAATGGGAGGGATTTGTTCTTTTCTTTTTTTGTTTAGAGATATTGGGGTGGGGTTTGGTTTTAGGTTGATGGATTGTTGATTGGGTGTAGTGGATTAAAGATATAGGGATGCTGTCTCTTTTAGGTAGTGTTACTGGAATTAAAAGGGGGTATTCTTATCTCTTTCATGTAATATCAAAAAGATAAACCTAAATAATCCTAATAATTAAAATAAAATTCATATTTTTGAGCATTGAAAATAAACGAAGTGCATAGAAGATTGTTAGGTTAATATATGTATTTTTGTATGGATAATCGTTTTTGTTATCGGCAAATAAATTAATGTTATGCAATCAGATTTTTTATTTGAGACTTCTTGGGAGGTATGTAATAAGGTAGGGGGGATACATACTGTGGTGTCGACTAAGGCTAAGACTTTGGTTGAGAAATTCAAGGATAATTACATGGTTATTGGTCCAGATATATGGAAGGATACTAAGGCTAATCCTGAGTTTGAGGAGGATAAATATATTCTTAAGAGCTGGAGGGCTTATGCTGAATCGAAGGGTTTGCGTATTAGAATTGGGAGATGGAATATTCAAGGAGAGCCTATTGTAATACTTGTAGACTTTACTACTTTTTTCTCGGAAAAGGATAGATTGTTTTCGGAGTTTTGGGAAGAATATGGTTTGGATAGTATAACGGGAGCATGGGACTATGTTGAGCCCTTCCTTTTTGGATATGCCTCAGCAAAGGTTATTGAAAGTTTCTATGAGTTTTATCTTTCCTCACAAGACAAGATTGTCACTCAGTGGCATGAATGGATGACAGGTTCTGGACTTCTTTATCTTAAGAAATCTTGCCCTCAGATTGCAACTTGTTTTACTACTCATGCAACTGTTATAGGTCGCTCTATTGCAGGAAATAACCTACCTTTATATGCAGAACTATTTCATTACGATGCAAACGCTATTTCTAATGAGTTTAATATCAGGGCTAAGTTCTCCTTAGAGGATGTTTCGGCACATATGTCGGACTGTTTTACTACAGTTAGTAAGCTCACAAATGAGGAGTGTAGAAGCTTTTTTAGGAAAGAGGTTGATGTTATTACACCTAATGGTTTTGAGCCTACTTTTGTTCCAAGTGATGATGTCTTTGAACAAAAGAGATTATTGGCAAGACAGAAGATATTCGATGTTGCTCAGGCGATTACTAATCAAAAAATAGATAATGATGCTTTTCTAATTATTAATAGTGGAAGATATGAGTATAAGAATAAGGGCATAGATGTCTTTATCAATGCAATGGGAGAGCTTAATAAGAAGGAATTGGATAGACAAATTATTGCCGTTATTGCTGTTCCTGCACACACTACCGATATTTATAGAAGTATGTTGGAGCGTATAGGTAATTCTGACTTTAATAATCCTACATCTAACCAATATCTCACTCATCACTTATTCGACCCTGAACATGACCCAATACTAAAGGCAATTAAGGATAATGCACTGAATAACTCACCATCGGATAGTGTAAAGATAATATTTATTCCTTGCTATCTAAATGGTGAGGACGGAATAGTAAACCTAAGCTATTTCGATTTTCTAATAGGTTTCGACCTCTCTGTTTTTCCATCCTATTATGAACCTTGGGGATATACTCCTATGGAATCTATGGCATTTCATATCCCTTCCATAACGACTACTCTTGCAGGTTATGGACTTTGGATTGAGGATATGGTTAAGGATGCAAAGCATGGTTCAGCTGTTGTAATAAGAAATGATACCGATACTCTTCAAACAACGCATAGCATTGTTGATATTATTGAAGAAACCCTATTTCTAAGCTCTGAGGAGATGAATAAGTTAAGAGAAAAGGCATTTGAGATAGCAAAATCTACTCTATGGGAAAACTTAATTGATTATTATTACCAATCTTATAAGATTGCTTTATTGAAGGCTGAATCGAGGTTCGATTTATATTCCCATAAGCAACCTATTAATCTTAAAACTACTGTTCATACCACTTGGGGCGTAACTCCTTCATGGAAAAAGATAATGATAAAACCTAAGATGCCTTCAAGGCTCGAAGGACTACATAGGCTAACACAGAATATTTGGTGGAGTTGGAATATCGATGCCTGTGATTTATTGAGGAGTATTAACCCAACAAGGTTTGAAGAATTTGAACATAATCCTATTAGATTGCTTGAAAGTCTTTCCAAAGGGGATATTGACCTTTTGTTAGCAAATTATGATTTCTTATCAAGGTTAGACTCTGTGCTTGAGAGCTTCGATTCTTATATGAATGAAAAAGAGAATAAGACAGGAGATTTGATTGCTTATTTCTCTATGGAGTTTGGTCTTCATGATAGTATTAAGATATTTTCGGGAGGATTGGGAATGCTTGCTGGAGATTATCTTAAAGAAGCTTCTGATTCAAATATGAATATCATAGGTATAGGTTTGCTTTATCATTATGGATACTTTAATCAAAAGATTACTCGAAGTGGAGAACAGATTTCGGAGATGTTCCCACAGAAGTTTTCTCATTTACCTATTAGGGCCATTAAGAATTCTAATGGAGAATGGATAAAAATCAGCCTTGCACTACCTGGTAGAATCGTTTATGCAAGGGTTTGGTGTTGCGATGTTGGTAGAGTTCCTTTATATCTATTGGATACCGATACTGAGGATAATGAGTTACAAGATAGAGCAATAACACATCAGCTATATGGTGGAGATTGGGAGAATCGTCTTAAGCAAGAAATGCTCTTAGGTATTGCTGGTGTAAGACTTATCTCAACACTTGGTTTAGAACCATTATTATATCATTCCAACGAAGGACATTCTGCCTTCAATTCTTTGGAAAGGTTAAACGATTTGATTCATCATAAAAAGATGTCTTATCCACAAGCAAAGGAGATAGTGTCTTGCTCCACTTTGTTTACAACACATACACCTGTTCCTGCTGGACATGATGCCTTTAGTGAGGATTTGATGAGGGTTTATATGTCGCATTATACCGATAGATTAGGAATATCTTGGGAAGATTTTATGGGCTTAGGAAGAGTTGATAAGAATGATTCTCAAGAGAAATTTTCGATGAGTGTTCTGGCATTAAATTTCTCTCAACAAGTAAATGGTGTTAGTAAGATACATGGAAAGGTTAGTAGGGAGATGTTTGTAAATATGTACCCAGGTTATTTTCCTAGCGAGCTTCATATTGATTATGTGACAAATGGAGTGCATAAACCTACTTGGATAAATCGTCAGTGGTCAAACCTATACGACGAAGTATTTTCTAAGGAGTATAATAATGACCAGTCTAATGTTTCCTATTGGGAAAAGATATATAATGTTGATGATAAAACCATTTGGGATATTCATAAACAAGCAAAGGAAGAACTTGGCGATTTTGTTTTGGAAAGATTGGAAAAAGAGCTTCTTCAAAGGGCTGAGAATCCAAAGCTATTTATTCAAACTAAGGAACGATTTTCCACCAATAGCCTAACATTTGGTTTTGCACGTCGTTTTGCTACTTATAAGAGGGCTCATCTGCTCTTTACCGATATGGAAAGATTGGAAAAGATAGTCAATAACCCAAAAACTCCTGTGCAGTTTCTTTTTGCAGGAAAGGCTCATCCAGCCGATAAGGCAGGACAAGATTTGATTAAGAATATAATTGAGGTATCGAAACGTCCGGAATTTATAGGGAAGATTATCTTTATTGAAAACTACGATATGCATGTGGCTAAACATCTTGTCTCAGGCGTGGATGTTTGGTTGAATACTCCAACACGTCCTTTAGAGGCATCGGGTACTTCTGGAGAGAAGGCTGTGATGAATGGAGTAGTAAACTTTTCTGTACTTGATGGATGGTGGGCCGAAGGGTGGTCTGAAGGGGCAGGGTGGATGTTACCCGAAAAGCAGGTTTATGAATCTGGTGAGTATCAAAATGCTTTAGATGCAGAGATGATTTATGAGACAATAGAAAATGATATTATTCCAGCTTATTATAATCAAGACCAATATGGAGTTAGTTCAGTGTGGGTTTCTCATATTAAGAATACCATTGCTAAGATTGCCCCAAGGTTTACAATGAAACGTCAGATTGATGAGTATTACCAGAAGTTTTACATCAATCAGGCTTCAAGAACAAGGCTACTTTTAGAGAATAATGCTAAGCTGGCTCGTGATTATGCTGCTTGGAAGCATAGAATGAGAAGAGCATGGAATGGTATTGAGTTGATTGACTTTCAAATCCCACATATTGAAAATGATTTTATTACAATTGAAGATGAAATAAATATAAAAGTAATCTTGCATATTAATGATATAAGTAGTGAACATATAGGGGTTGAAGTTGTTGCAGTAAGAAAGCAAAATAATGAAATAAAAGAATTGTACAAGATATATCCACTTGAGCTAATAAGTTGTTTGCATTCAAAGGCAGAATATGGAGTTGCAATACGTCCTAATTCTTCTGGTGTATTCGATTATTCTATTAGAATCTATCCAAAACATCCTTTAATGCCTCACAGAATGGATCTCCCTCTTGTAAAATGGATATAAACCCAAAACTATTAATTTTTACTTAGTTATGATAGTAATTGATGATTTATATAAGGCGCTTTTTTCGATAGAGGTAACCTACCTTTCTTCTGCCTTAAAAATTTGTATTAGCTTTTTATTGGGTGCAATAATTGGTATTGAACGTCAGACTCGTCGTCAGAGTGCTGGGATGAGAACAATTTCTTTAATATGTATGGCATCTACTTCTGCAATGTTACTTTCTATTTGGATACCACAAACCTATTCAGGAATGTATGTTGGAGACCCTGGGCGCTTAGCAGCACAAGTTCTTACTGGAGTCGGTTTTATTGGTGCAGGAGCTATAATACAGAGTAGGGGTTCGGTGAAAGGATTAACTACAGCTGCAACTATATGGGTGGTGGCTATTATTGGTCTTTGCGTTGGAGCTGGACTCTATATTCCTGCAGTAGCCCTAACCTTCCTAAGTCTATTTGTTCTTGTAGCATTGGAAAGATATGAGAAGAAGAAAATGATTGCTGGAGATATTAAGATAATGAAATTGACATATGATATTAATGACCCAGATATAGATCAAATTCTTGCAATGATTAAAAAAAGTTCTATCTATGTTTTTGACATATCTATTGAGAATAGGTATAAACTAAATCAATTTGTACTTATCTTAAAAATTCAAGTACCCCCTAGAGAAACACTAAATTCATTATTTGCTGAAATCAAGAAAATTGAACATATTTCCTCAATTAGCCTAACAGCTTTGTAAATTTTTATTATATTTGCAATTGATAAATTTTGATTACAAATATGCAATTAGTAACTCTTTCAACCGATTGGGGAAATTCTGACCACTATGTAGGTGCTGTAAAAGCAAAACTCTATTCGATTATTGAAGATTGTCATGTTGTGGATATAACTCACAATATTGATAAATTCAATATTCCCTCAGCAGCTTTTATAGTTAAGAATGCTTGCCTTGGTTTCCCAAAGGGTACTATTCATATTATTGATGTTGACTGCGCTGAATCGAGTGAAAATCTTCACGTTTTAATCAAATGGAATGATCAATTTTTTATTTGTACAGATAATGGTTTACCAAATTTAGTCTTCGATACTTTAAATGATGTAAGGATTTATGGATTGAGTGTGTTTCAAGACTCTAACTTTTATACCTTTTCTGCTTTTAATTTATTTTGCAAGGTTGCCTCAGAGATTGCAAAAGGAGAACCAGTGGAGGATTTAGGTTATGAAATTCAAGATTTTTATCGTAAAGGAAGTCAGATTAAACCAGCCTATATTTTTGGCTCAATTTCATGTACAGTATTTCATGTTGATTCTTACGGAAATGCATTCCTAAATATAACTATTAATGATTTTCTCGATATTTTAAAAGATAGGAAGTTTCTTATCGAAATTGAAAAGTTCAAAATTGAGAAAATATCAACTTCATATATTGATGTGAGGATAAATAATCCTCTTTTAACTGTTTCCTCAACAGGTTATTTACAGATTGCTATCAATAAAGCCAATGCTTCAGAGCTTCTTGGCTATAGAATTGGTACGCCTGTAACGATTAAAATAATTGAATAATTCTTTTGATTAATAGCTTTGTAAAATGCTATATTTCACCCCCTTATTGTTTTTTTTGTAAATTATTCCAATTTTTTCAAAACAATTTACATTTTTCTTTGTTTTATTTCTAGTAGAAAATGTTGCTTTTGTAGATAAAAATACTTACATTTGCATTAGTCAATTTTATAGATAAATAAATCAAGGCTTATGAAAAGGTTATTATTAGTTTGGGTTTCTATAATTATAGTATTAAGTTTTAAAGCTAGTGCAGAAGATTTTTCATCAGTCTATCAAGGTCAGACTATTTACTACAATATAACTTCCATGAGTTCTCCTTACTCAGTAGAGGTTACCTATAAAGGTGATTTCCCAACAGCTTCCTTTAATGAGTATTCTGGAGACTTAGTTATTCCTCCTACAGTAATTTATGATGATAAAACCTATAATATTAACTCAATTGGAGAAATGGCATTTACCTACTGTGATAGTCTAACATCTATTTCAATCCCTGCAACTATTAACTCAATAATTGCTTCATCATTCTATATCATTCCTAGTTTAGTTTCAATAAATGTTGATTCTAATAATATGTATTATTCTTCCTTGGACGGAGTATTATATAACAAGGCTCAAGACACATTGCTTCGTTGTCCAGAATCATATAGTAGGAGTAGTTTTACTATACCTTCCTCTGTAAACATCGTTGGAGCAAATGCTTTTGAATTTTGCAAAGGTTTGACATCAGTTTCAATTCCAAACTCTGTTACCCGAATAGAGAAACATGCCTTTTGTCTATGTATTGGATTGACATCCATCTCTATTCCTGAATCGGTAAACTTTATCGGAGATTGTGCTTTTAATTATTGTACTAATCTAACTTCAATAAATTGTGCTGCAGTTATTCCTCCAACAATTGAATCATCCGATATATTCTTAGATGTACCTATGAATATTCCAGTAAATGTTCCTTGTTCATCAATTGAGAGTTATCGTAATGCTCAATATTGGAGTAGATTTTCCAATATTACATGTTTTACATCTTTATTAGATAGATTTGATAATAAACTTTCTGCAAAACTTTACCCAAATCCAGCAATAAATAAAACAATAATAGAGATACAAGGTCTAGAAAATAAGGCAGAGGTAATCATAACAGATTTATTTGGAAGAATGATGAGTAAATACAATATCAACGAAAGCCAATCTTTGGAGATTAATCTAGAATCCTTTACAAAAGGAACATATAATGTTTCAATTCAAACAAATAATAGAGCAATAACCAAGAAATTAATCGTTCAATAATTTTCCGTATATTTGATTCTTAGCTAACAAATCTCTGTTTCGAAGTATTTTTTCCTTATTCTGATGTCAATATCATGCCATGATCTTCTCAACTTCATGCCATGATGTTTTTTAGATCATGCCATGATGTTGAGATTAAAACAAAGTAAAAAAAGTTTGATATGGCTTTCTGTTATTTCAAAAAGAATAAACTTTTACTTTTTTCGGTTTATTGTTTTTGAGATAAAATCTATAGCTAGGAGGGTTCGTGAGGATTGAATGTCCATCCATCCGCTTTCTATTCCGTAGACTCTTTTTTCTTTGACGGCTTTTAATTGGTTGTAAGGAGAAGTTTTGATAAATTGTGCTGAGTCTTCTTTTCTTAGAAAGATATAATCTGGTTGATTGGCAAAAAGTTGTTCTTTTGAGAAAGACCAGTTTTTTGTGTTTTTTGCTATATTATCTCCTCCAGCAAGAGATATTATCTCATTGATATATGTATCTTTACCTGCTGAGAAATCTCCAGAGGAACCATATTGAATAACATAATATACCTTTGGTAGAGCTCTTATAGCTTTCGTGGATGAGCCAGAGCCAAGGCTTAGCTCTCTATTATGGTTAATTTCTCGTAAACGATTTTTTATATTATTTATAATTGAATCCGCTTTTTCTTTCTTGTTTAAAATCTTTCCCAAAATATCAATTGTTTCATAAACTCCTTCAATATTCTTTTTTTCAGGAAAAGAAATAATAGGTATGCCTGCTCCTTTTATAACATCTGCCATTTTCTTAGTAAAGATAGAAGATGTGATTACAAGGTCAGGATGAAGTGAAATTATTTGTTCAATATTTGCATTATTTATTCCCCCAATAGATTTAATATTCTTTACGCTATCTTTTGGATAATTACAAAAGTCGGTTCTTCCAATTAATTTATAACCTGATTCAAATTCATAAAAAAGTTCTGTTATGGCAGGGGAGACAGAGACAATTCTCTTGGGATATTCTTTTAGACCTACCTCAAAATTATAGTAATCTTTTATAACTAAAACATCTTTATTCTTTAGATTAGTTGAATTATTCTTATTGTCACTATTACAAGAGATTATAATTAATATTAAAGATAGAAATAATATGTATTTTAGACTAAATTTCATTTTATTTTTTGTTTAGATGGATAAAGGAATTGTCAATGATATTTGCATTTACTCCAAAGATATTTTCAATATTTTCTTTAGTTAATATATCTATTGCCTTACCCTTGTGAATAAGCTCTCCATTATCTATAACCAATACTTCATCAGCATATTTTAGTGCAAGGTTTAGGTCATGAAGAATAATGAAAATTGTAGTTTGATTCTCTTGGTTTATTCTCTTTAATAACTCCATTATCTCGAATTGGTGACGAATATCAAGATTAGAAATTGGTTCGTCTAGGAGCATGATAGGAGTTTGTTGAGCTAGAGCCCTTGCTATTATTGTTCGTTGCAATTCACCGCCACTCAATTGCTTAATTGATCTATTTCTTAGATGCCAAGTGTTAGTTCTTAACATACTATTACGAACAATATCATAATCTAAGGCAGAATCGGTTTGCAGAAGTCTTTGATAAGGCATTCTTCCCATCATTACAATCTGAAGGGCAGAGAAGTCGAAAAGAATCTCTGTATTTTGAGGTACAATAGATATTTGTTTAGCCAGCCTTTTTGGGGAATAAGTATTAATATATTCATTATTTATCTTAATACATTTTGTTTCTGTGTTTAATGAACCCGAAAGACATTTCAATAGAGTTGTTTTTCCTGATCCATTAGAGCCAACTACAATATAAAATCCCCCAGCTTTCAACGAAAAACTAATCTGGCGAAGAATCTCCTTGTTAGGAACAAAATAAGATAATTTGTTTACTTCTACTATCACGGATTAAGTTTCTTTTTAGCATTATATAATAAGAAAATAAAGAATGGTGCTCCAACAATCGAAGTGATAGAGCCAATTGGTAGCTCGCTAGGGGAGATAAGTGTTCGTGCAAGTATATCTGCAATTAGTGTGAAAATTATACCTCCAAATATTGAGTAAGGAATAATCTTTCTATTATCGGAACCAACAAGTAGCCTTATTATATGAGGAACAATAAGACCAATAAATCCAATTACTCCACAATATGAAACAATTACAGCAATCATAAGGGTAGAGAAGAAAAGTATAATCTTCTTAGTTTTTTCTACATCGACACCAAGGCTTCTTGCCGTTTCACTACCAGTTAGTAATATATTTAGTTCCTTTGCAAAAATTCTAATTACAACAATACCCAATAGAACAAAGAAAAGAACAATTCCAAGGTCAGAGAATTTAGCACTCGACATAGAACCCATTGTCCAGAAAATGATTTTATCCATACTTTCCTTATTCATTACCATAAGTAAGGAAATAATTGAAGCCATTAGGAAGTTGATAGATATACCAGATAATAATAGGGTAGTATTATGTAATCGATTTCCTATAGATGATATTTTTACAATAAACCATACTGTAAAAAGTGCAAAGGCAAAGGCAAAACCAGATATTCCAAAGAATAAACCTTCAAGACCAAATACAATAGCTAAGGACGCTCCAAGTGAAGCTCCTGAAGATACACCAAGAATATATGGATCAGAAAGTGGATTTCGAAATATTGCTTGGTACGCAGCTCCACATACAGCAAGACCAGCACCAGCTAAAACAGACATTAATACCCTTGGTAATCGAATATTATTAATAATATATACTGTTGTTTGATCAGCCTCGCCTTTTAAATAAGAAATAATATCAATATCAACACTACCTAATACTAAGCCAAGAAACACTAAGCCAAGTGCAATTATAAAAAGCAACAGGTAGTAATAATAATGTTTATATTTATTCATATTGTTTTATTGATATAACTACTATGTATTCTTTATTATATCATTTGCCTTATCCATTGCTTTTGAGATATGGTCAAATATATAATGTCTTCCAAAGCTATCAATAAAACCAGACTTATCTAAAGTTTCATAAACCTCAATTGTTACCCCAGAAAGGATAACTTGAATTTTTTCTTTCTTAGAACGTTCACAAAGAGATTTTAAGTTTTTGATACCAGTTGAATCAATAAATGGGACTTTTCTCATCCGAATAATCCTAACCTTAGGTCTATGCGACTTGGTTTCATTATTAATTTCGTCAAATGTATTTGCAATACCAAAGAAGAATGGTCCATCTATTTCGTATATTTCAATTTCTTTTGATATGGTTTCTAGTTCTATATCCGTTGCTTCTCTATCTTCGGTACGTGCAATTTCATTTTCAATAACCTTGATTCCCGACGTATCCATAACTCGTTTAATAAATAGTATAGCAGCCAATAATAGACCAATCTCGATTGCAATAGTTAGGTCAAATACAACTGTAAGGAAAAATGTTAGAATTAGAACTATAACATCAGATTTAGGAGCCTTAAGAATTGCTTTAAAAGAACGCCACTCACTCATATTATAACTTACAATAACTAATATTCCTGCCAAGGCTGCAAATGGGATATGTGCAGCAAGAGGCATCAAGAATAAATATATTAGTAATAAGAATATAGCGTGAACAATACCAGCAACAGGAGTTCTTCCTCCATTATTAATATTTGCCATTGTTCTTGCAATTGCTCCTGTAGCAGGGATACCACCAAAAAAAGGAACTGTAATATTTGCAATACCTTGAGCTATAAGTTCTGTATTTGAATTATGTTTTTTTCCAATAGCACCATCAGCAACCATGGCTGAAAGTAAACTCTCAATAGCACAAAGCATTGCAATAGTAAAAGCTGGAGAAATTAGTAAACGAATGGATTTCATATTAAGTTCAGGAGTAATAGGAGCAGGAATAGGAGAGCCTCCCGAAAGTTCAGGATATTTACTTCCAATTGTTGCAACTTCGATTCCAAAGTAGTTTTTTAAGACAATAGCAAAAACTGTACATAAAATTAAAGCTACTAAACTCCCAGGTATAACTTTAGTTACTTTTTGCCAAGAGAAACCAATAAAAACCGTTGTAACTGCAATTATTGTTGCCCAAGGATTAATTGTAGAGAAATTTTCGAAATAAACCATCCATTTATCTATGAACTCTGAAGGTACAACAAGCTCAGAGCCATTAAGAGCAGTTAACCCAAAGAAATCTTTCATCTGAGTTGAAAAAATTACAACAGCAATTCCTGAGGTGAATCCAACTATTATCGGGTATGGCATAAACTTTATTACATCTCCTAGTTTAAGTATCCCCATTAATACAAGCATTATACCTGCAAGAACTGTTGCAACAATCAATCCTTGAAACCCAAACTGAGTAATAACGCCAGCAATGATTACAATGAAAGCTCCTGTGGGTCCTCCAATTTGTACACTTGTTCCTCCCAAAAAGGATATTAAAAATCCTGCGAGAATAGCAGTTAATAAACCTTGTTGAGGACTAACACCAGATGCAATACCAAAAGCTATTGCCAAAGGAATAGCAACAACTCCAACTATAATACCTGCAATTAAATCGGAAATAAAAGCCTTCTTTGTATAGGAACGACTTTTTATCAACGTGAAAAACTTAGGTTGGAAAACCTCTTTAATATTAAATTTAGACATAATAATTAGTAAAATTAAGATTTGCAAAGTTACTAAAATAAAAGTAAAGGCATAAAATTAAAAGTTAAAATGAGGATTTTTTAATGTTAGAGACAAACATATTGTCATTTTACTAAAATAATGTATCTTTGCATTCCGAAATTTAAACCCGAAGAATGTTAAATCGTCATTTTTTTAGAGCAAAAGCGTTACAAGCTCTTTACGCTTATCAAGTTTCAAATAGTTCTGATATTTTAGATGCAGAAAAAAAATTACTAGTAAGTCTAGAAAAACTCAGTAATCTACAAGTTTATCTATTTTCTGCAATTTTAGAAATTCGCTCAATAGCAATTGAGCAAATAGAAGAAGCTAAACAGAAGTATTATCCTTCCGAAGAAGAATTAAATCCCAGTCTTAGATTCGTTGAAAACAAAATGTTATCACAATTAGTTGATAATGCTGATTTAACACGTGAGATTGTTCGATTGAAAGTAAATTGGTCAGATTCAAGAGAAGTAATAAAGAATATCTTTACTAAGTTCAAAAATTCAGAGTCATATAAAAATTATATAAACTCTCAAGAAGAGAGCTACGATGCTGATAAATTATTAATTGTACAGCTTTTCAAAAACTATATTATTAAGAATGAACAACTTTATGATATAATATGTGAATTAGAGCTTAATTGGGAATGTGATTATGAGATACTAACTCAATACCTAATAAAGTACCTTAAAGACTTTAAAGAAGAAGATAATACATTAAAACGCCTACTAAAGGTCTTTGATGATTCAAAGGAAGATTTAGGTCTTGAAACAGACAAAGAATTCTTATTAAAGATTTTCCGTAAAACAGTTGAAAAAAATGTTGATTTAGAGCAAATGATTGAAAAAAGGATTCAAAATTGGGAGGTAGAGAGACTAGCAATTTTGGATATCTTGATAATAAAAATGGGTCTTGTGGAGTTAATGTATTGTCCAACAATTCCAATTAGGGTTACTTTAAACGAATATATTGAGCTTTCTAAAGAATTTTCAACCGAAAAAAGTAAATTATTTGTTAATGGATTATTGGACAAATTAGTTGTGGATTTAAGATCTTTAGGCAAGATTAAAAAAATTGATCAAGGAATTGAAGTTCTTGAAGGATATGAATAAAATTAAAGAATAATGAAAAACATATTTATTAATATTTTGTTGGTTTCAATAATAACTTTATCTTTGTCCTCGTGTAAAAAAAATGAATCAAAGATTAATGCAGATTTAATTGAAAATACAACATCAATTAAATTTGAAAAGGAATTAATTGATTTTGGACGCTTAACAGATGGAGAAAGAGTTACTTGCAGCTTTAAGTTTGTGAATTCAGGAAAAAGTGATTTAATTATTTCTTCAGTAAGCGGAAATTGCGGATGTACTGTTGCTGATTATCCAAAAGAGCCAATAGCTCCAGGAGCAGAAGGTCAGATAACAGTTACCTATGATTCAAGTAATAGTAGTGGGATGAGGATATCAAAGGAAGTTTCTGTATTAGCTAATACATCTCCTTCAACTACCAAGCTTCGAATTGTTGCAGAAGTAATTTAAACAAAATATTAAGAATATAATACTTACAAATTAAAAAAAACGAAAATGAATTTATTAAACGTATTATTAATGTCACCTCAACAAGGTGGATCAGGTGGAGGTTGGAGTCAAATAGTAATGTTATTAGCAATAGTAGTAATATTCTATTTCTTTATGATTCGTCCTCAAACTCAAAAAGCAAAGAAGGAAAAACAATTCCGTGAATCTCTACAAAAAGGTCAAAAAGTTATCACCATTGGTGGTATTCATGGAAAGATTATAGAAGTAAAAGAAACTACTGTAATTGTTGAAATTTCTAATGATGTTAGAGTAGAAATGGAAAAATCAGCCGTTGCAGTTGATCTCTCTAATGCTACAGAAAAGAAATAATTAATAGATTATTGAAAATATTATAAGGGTAGACTGTGAAGTCTGCCCTTTTTTATTATTTTTGCACTATAATGAATAAGACTGAGAAGATTTCAATTCATAAGAGAATATTAGGAAGTTCAAAATTTATGGCAATTATTTTGAGTTTAGTTGTTGCATTTTCTATATGGGCATTTCTTACTCTATCACAAACCTATATTTATACAATCTCTTACCCTATTATTTTTGTAGATAAATATAATAATAAGGCAATAATCAATCCTTCCGATAGTATAATTAATGTGCAATATCAATCCACTGGTTTTGATCAAATATTGCAGAATAGAATTAGTAAGTTAAGACCAATAATAATTGATATTAATGAATTAAGAGTAAATAAGTCATTTGGTGTAGCAAAAATTAGAGTATCTTCTATAAAAGATATAATTATTAAAAATACTAGAATAAAGGAAACGATAAAAGATATCTCTCCAGATAATATTGTTTTGCATTGGCAAAGAACAATAAAGAAGAAAGTAAAGGTTATATCTAATACAAAATTTGAATTTAAAAAATCATATTACTTGTATTCTGAGCCAAAGCTATTTGTTGATGAAGTAATTATTGAAGGACCTGCCAATGAAATAAGAGGTATCGATACCATATTTACTAAAGATATTAAGATAAAGAATATAGATAAATCGACTGTGTTTTTCATACCCCTACAAAGTTTATCCGATTCCTTAGGTATAAGGTATTATACTAATAATGTTCCCATACAATTACTAGTAGATAAATTCACTGAAGATGAAGTCGAATTACTTATTAATAAAGATAATATTCAATATGATAGTATTAAACTATTCCCTTCGACAGTAAAACTAAAATATAGAATAGCTGTTAAGGATTATAAAAGATTTGACAAGTCGAAGTTAAGGGTAACGGTTGAAAATAATTTTGATATTAGGCAGAAGAGAAAACTTAAAGTTCATATTGAGAATATTCCTGACTATGTTAAGATTATTAGTCTAAATCCAGAGAAGGTCGATTATATTATATTCAGATAAGACAATAGAAAAAGAAATGGTAAAAAGTATTGGATTAACAGGAAGTATAGGGAGTGGAAAAACATTAATATGTTCAGTATTTGAACACCTTGGTATACCAATATTCAATGCAGATAAAGAGGCAAAAGAATGTTATAACGATTTATCCTTCTTAAATGAAATTGAAAAAGAGTTTGGAAGTGGAGTGGTAAAGGAAGGAAAACTATTCAAGGAAAAACTTGCAAATATTGTCTTTAACAACAAAGAGAGTCTTAAGAAACTAAATGGGATGATTCATCCAAAGGTATTGTCAAGATATTTAGTTTGGAAAGAAGAACAACAATCCAAATATGTTATTCATGAAAGTGCAATACTCTTTGAATCGGGATGGAATAAGTACTTTGATAAAATAATATGTATAAATTCTCCGTTGGATATTATTTATCAGAGGGTAATGCAAAGAGATAATCTAAGTAAAGAAGAAATTGATGCTAGATTAAAGAATCAAATGCCAATAGAAGAAAAACTTAGACTATCTGATTATATTATTAATCATGATAATACGACAATGTTATTACCTCAGATATTAAAAATCCATTCAGAACTAATAAAAGAATAATTAAAAAAACTACAAATGAAAAAAAATGTATTACTTGTAATTGCTTTATTGAATATCAGTGTAGCATATTCTCAGCTAAGCGTAGGAGGCACTCCAAAATCTTTTCGATTAAATAACATTAAGAGCATAGGCACAAAAGTAAATATTGATAAACCTGATTTGACAACGGTTACTGAAGAGGATAATTCTGAAGAAAGTCTCTTTAAACTTAGACGATTTGGAGTTATTATTCCAATGGGATTAGATTTCTTTGAAAAAGCATCAATGACAGAAGTAGAAAATGGGAAACTATGGATATTGAAGGTTGGTTGCCCAGAAGCACAGGCATTAGTATTCTATTCAAATAAATTTTATCTACCAAAAGGAGGAGAATTATATTTATATAACAAAGATAAATCTAAGGTTATTGGTGCATTTACATCAATAAATAATCATCAGCAAAAAACCTTTGCAACAGAACTCATTGAAGGAGATGAAATGACCTTAGAGTATTTTCAACCAAATACAGTAAAAGATAAGGCAGAGATTGAAGTTTCGGAGCTTGGCTATGCTTATAGAGATATATTATCTAATGAAAAGGCAGGAGAGTTTGGAAGTTCAGGTTCTTGTAATGTCAATGTCAATTGTGCAGAGGGAGCTAATTATCGCAATCAACAAAGAGGTGTTGTAAGAATAATGATAAAGATGAATAGTTTTTCTATGGGTTGGTGTACAGGTTCGCTTGTAAATAATACTTCAAGAGACTTAAAGCCATATCTACTAACTGCTGCCCATTGTGTTGAGAATGTTTCTTCTGAAATATATTACAATCAGTTTGTATTCTATTTTAATTATGAATCTGCATCTTGTTCAAATCCAAATTACGAAAATCAAATAACAACAACCAAGACACTAACAGGAGCTTCAAAGTTAGCATTAGAAACATCTTATGCAAGTGCTGGCTCAGATTTCTTATTAGTATTATTGAATGATACTGTTCCAAGAACTTATAATGCATATTGGAATGGTTGGAATATAAATAATACTACTTCTGCAAGTGGAGTATGTATTCATCATCCATCAGGAGATATAAAGAAAATATCTACCTTTACCTCTCCACTTATCAGCGTGTCTTACACATCGGAGCAAGTTAATGCTAACGGAACACATTGGAAAGCAAAATGGGTAAGTACTCCAACAAACTATGGAATAACAGAAGGAGGATCTTCAGGCTCTCCATTATTTAATTCAAATGGATTAATTGTAGGAACTCTTACTGGTGGTTATTCAGATTGTTCTGCAACTGCTGATATGAAATATGATTTTTATGGAAAAATGTCTTATCATTGGCGATCTAATGGCACTACTCCAAACAAACAACTTAAATATTGGTTAGATTCATTAAATACAGGAGCTTTAGTTTTTAGTGGAGACGATTATACAACGTATGTTAGTTTAAAGGATATATATAGTAAAGAAAACAATATAAGCACAATTTATCCAAACCCAACTAATGGAGATATAAATATTTATATCAAGGATATTTCTTCAGATATAAACTTTGATATTTATGATAGTAAGGGAATTCTTGTTCTTTCATCAATAATCCCATCGGGTTTAAGTAATAAGACTATTCCAACAGATAATATTCCTTCTGGATTATATATTATTAAATATAGAACCAATTCAAAATCTTGGAGCCAAAAAATATTATTGAAGAAATAATCTAAGAACTAATGTTAGAAACCAATCCTCAGCTTGAACTTGCTAGCAGTTATGTGGAAGAAACCAATACGAATATCTTTCTAACAGGAAGGGCAGGTACTGGTAAGACTACCTTTCTAAGAAATCTAAGAGAGAATACCTTTAAGCGAAATATTGTTGTTGCACCAACAGGTGTTGCGGCAATTAATGCGAATGGTATGACTATTCATTCTTTCTTTCAGGTATCATTTGGACCATTTCTTCCTAATACAAGTTTCAATAATATTTTGGACAATGGGAATAGTAGGAGGTTTTCTAAACAGAAGATAAATATAATACGCAGCCTTGACTTACTTATTATCGATGAAATATCAATGGTAAGAGCCGATTTACTTGATGCCGTTGATGCTGTACTTAAAAGGTTTCGTAAGGGTGGACGTTATCTCCCTTTTGGAGGAGTTCAACTTCTATTGATAGGCGACTTGCAACAATTGCCACCAGTTTGCAAAGACGATGAATGGAATCTCCTAAAGGATGTCTACGAAACTCCATACTTCTTTTCATCAAAGGCATTAATGGCGTCGAATTTCTTTACAATAAATCTTCAAAAAGTATTTCGTCAGAGAGATGAAAGGTTTATTTCTATTCTTAACGATATTAGAAATAATACCATTAAGCAAGATACTATTGAAGAATTAAATAAAAGATATATACCTAATTTCTTACCAAAGGATGATGAAGGGTATATCACCCTTTGCACTCATAATTACCAAGCTAAGAACATTAATGATGAAAAACTTAAATCAATAAAGAATCCTTCATTTTTCTTTAAGGCAACAGTTAAGGATGAGTTCTATGAGTCAAGTTATCCAAACGACTTTGAGCTTGAGTTAAAGAAAGATGCTCAGGTTATGTTTGTAAAGAATGATTATAGTTCGGATGCAACAAAAAGAAGGTACTATAATGGTAAGATTGGAAAAATTGTAGATATAGATAAGGATAAGATTATTGTTCGATGCATAGGAGAGGAGAACGATATCGAGGTTAGTAGATATGTTTGGAATAACTATAAATACGAGATTAATAATAATACCAAGGCAATAGAGGAAAAGGTTATAGGTACCTTTGAACAGTATCCACTTAAGCTTGCTTGGGCAATAACAATTCATAAGAGTCAGGGGCTAACCTTCGATAAGGTTGTAATTGATTCAAATAAAGCATTTGCCTCAGGTCAGGTTTATGTTGCACTTTCTAGGTGTAGGACACTTGAAGGAATAGTCCTTAGTTCAAGGTTTGAATCTTCATCAATAAAGAAAGATAACACAATAACCAATTTTGATAATAATCAAGAGAATAATAAACCCTCTGAGCAGACTCTTGAGAATGATAGACAAAAATACTATGCCGATAATGTCTTCGATTTAATATCTTTTTCAGAACTAAAATGGATATTAGACACTCTTGAAGATTTAAACAATCAGGAGTTTTCAAAACTCTATGGCCAAAGCAGTGCAGAGATAACTAATCTAATAAATAGGTTTACGAAAGAGATACTTGAGATTTCTTATAAATTCCATAATCAATTAAATACAATCTTTGATAGAAACGAACAAGACCTATTGATTGAGAGATTAAAGAAGTCGGGAGAATACTTCAAAGACAAACTTTCAATAATAGGAGAGATAGAAAAGATTGTTTCAAAGCTTGAGTTCGATAATGAGGAGATAAATAAAAAGAAAGAAGATATATTTACAAAGATACTCCAAGAAAGTATAATAAAGAATAGATTATTAGATACAGCCATAGATGGTTTTGAGTTAAAGAAATACCTTAAGGTAAAGAATGAACTTCTTTCTACAGATGAGAAATCCCTACTAAAGAGACTTGTCGATAAGGAAAAAGAAAATAAGAAGAAAACTTCTCTTTCGCCAAAAGAGATTAATGACAATGAACTTTTCGAAACTCTACGCGCATGGCGACTAGCAAAAAGCAAGGAGTTAAATCTCTCTGCTTTTTATATTCTCAATCAAAAATCCCTATTAGAGATAGTTCGCATAATTCCAAAGAACGAAAATGAATTATTAGAAATATCAGGAATAGGCAAGAAGAAGGTAGAACAATTTGGTAATGAAATCCTAGAAATTATAGCCGAGCACAATTTATTAGAAGTAAATTATTAAATTTGCATTCCAATCGTAGGGGCGAACCTACGTGTTCGCCCTAAAACACATTCGCCAAAAACACGAAAATAAAAACGAACCTACGTGCATGCCCAAAAATAAAAAGGATTAATGAAACAAATAAATAAAATATCCCTAATTCTAATATTATTATCCCTAATAATAATCTCTTCATGCTCAACAAAAAGAAGAGGCACGATGCCGAGAGTAAAACATAAAAAGTGCAATACCTGCCCAACCTTTTCCCAAATCCAACCAAACCAAAACCCCAACACAAACTATATTTCTTAAAGTAGTAAATCTATACTTTTGATTCAATTAACAAAAATCGTTGGTTTTTGGGTTTTTGATAACTTTTTGTAGGTTTTGGTGTTAATTAATAATAATATTATTAGGCTCTTAGACTTGAATATTTGAAGAGAGAGGATGGGGTTTGGGAAACGGTTCGTTAATTTCTTGTAATAAATTTCATGGTATTTGGTTTTTTTATCGGTAGGGGCGAATAATTATTCGCCCTTTTTGAGAAAATATATAATTTCGGTGGGCAAAAAATATTTTGCCCCTACAAAATTGAATTTTTACCTACTCTTTTTGGATTTTTATTTGATATAAATTCATAGAAACGAAGTATATTTTCGTGAAAATAAAGATTTTAGCGAAATAGAATAAGATTCTACGAAAATAGAATCAAATTCTATTTCGCTAGAACTTGATTCTAGAGTGACAAAACAAGGTTTTAAGGCATTAAAGCTTGTTTTCTGTTTCTTAAAATTAACAATAGTGTTTATTTAGGGTTGATATTTTCTTATGATAATGGTTTTTAGTGTATATTTGCAGCTTTATTTTTAATCTATGTTTAGAACTCGGTTTTATACTGTTTGCAGAGTATGGGGAATGCTTCTTATTATGGAGGCAATTTTTATGTTTGTTGCCATAGGAGTTGCACTATATTATAAAGATGATATTATGCCACTACTTAAGAGTGCCTTGATTACTTTGGGAGTAGGGGTTTTCTTAAGAGTTCCAACCAATAAGGTGAAAATAAGTGTAGATAGACGCTTGGGATTCTTTATTGTGTCCACAATATGGCTTATTGTTACAGCCTTTGGAGCCTTACCTTTTTGGTTTAGTGGCTATTTCTCTAGTTATACCGACTGCTATTTCGAAACAATGTCTGGCTTTACCACAACAGGAGCATCTATTCTAAAATCTGTTGAGATAATCCCTCATGGTATTTTATTTTGGAGAGCATTAATAACATGGATAGGGGGAATAGGTATTGTTGTGATAGTTATTGCCTTTATACCATTTATTGGGGGTAGTGGGATGTCTTTGTTTGCAGCAGAAGTTGCAGGTCCAAGCAAAGGAAAATTAAGCCCAAGATTAGAAACAACAGGGAAAATACTACTATCAATATATGCAACTCTAACTCTATTGTCAATTATCTTTATGTGGATTGCAGGTATGAGTTTATTTGATGCAGTATGTCATTCCTTTGCAGCTCTGGCATCGGCAGGGTTTTCTACCAAGGATTTATCCTTTGCAGCTTTCTCACCACTTGTTCAATATGTAACTGTTTTTTCGATGTTCGCAGCAGGGATGAACTTTACTATTTTCTTCAATATTATGAAAAGAGACTATAAGAAGATATTGATAAATGAAGAGTTTAAGGCATATATACTAATCACAATAATAGCTACTTTACTAATAACCCTAATTATATATAACCCAGATGCAGGTTTAGAAACTTCATTCAGAGATGCATTATTTCAAGTCTCTAGTATTTCTACTTCGACAGGATTTGTTAGTGCAGACTTTACCAAATGGGCAATACCAGCAAGTTTTATACTCTATCTTTTAATGTTTCCAGGAGCAATGAGTGGATCTACATCAGGAGGGCTAAAGATAGTAAGAGTAATAATTCTCTTTAAGAATGCGAGAAGAATAATTAGTCAAAGTATTCATGCAAATGCTTATATGCCTGTTAAATATGAAAAAGCTGTTGTTCCAGATAATGTAATTCTAAATGTTCTTACTGTTTTTGTTTTATATATAGTCACCTACTTATTAGGAGTTGTATTGCTCGTGTTTTTAGGTGTTGGAATAGAAGAATCATTGGGAGGAGCTGTATCTTGTATGAGTAATATTGGTCCTGGCCTAGGAGTCTGTGGGGGATTTGGTAATTATTCTTCCTTCCCAGATGCAGCAAAATGGGTGTTCACTATACTAATGTATATGGGACGTTTAGAATTTGCAACGGTGATAGCAGTATTAATACCAGCCTTTTGGAGAAAATAGTTTAGGCTATTAACTCTAATGCAATTTGGTTAGAGATTTCTATTGCTTTTCTTGTTAGGGTAAAAATATTTTGAGAGCTTTTCTCTACAAGGTTTCTATTGAGCAAGGACTCAATTGTCTTATTAAACTCTTTTGAGAAGGTTTCAGAGAAATTCCTTTCAACAAAGTTCTTATCCAAGCCTTCTTTTGTTCTAATGCCAACCATAATATACTCATTATAGAAGTCTTTTTCTGAGAGAATCTCTTTTTCAAAGTAATCTTCTTTAGAATTTGAATTAAGAATCGATGAGTAATTATCAATACTTGAAATATTCCACCTTCTTTCTTTTCCATTAAAACTATGGGCAGAAGCACCAACGCCAAGATAGGGAGTATTATTCCAATAATTTGAATTATGAAGCGAGCGAAAGCCTTTTGCAGCATAGTTAGAAGTCTCGTAATGCTCAAAACCATTAGACTCAAGAAAATCAATAGCATAATTAAACTGTTCTAACTGCTCTGTTTCAGAAGGAATATTTAGGCGTTTCTTAGAAATAAGTTTATCCAACATTGTGCCTTCTTCAACGCTTAGGCTATAGGCAGAAATATGTTGAATATTTAAATCCATTGCCTTAAAAAGGTTAGCCTTCCATTTTTCAAGACTCATTGAAGGAAGATTAAACATTAGGTCAATACTAATATTATAAAAACCAATTTTCTGAGCATTCCTAATAACCTCAATCGATTCCAAAGAGGAGTGTTTGCGTCCAAGAGTCTTTAGGTCATTATCATCGAAACTTTGGGTGCCAAGACTAAGGCGATTAATAGGAGTGGAGATAAGAAAATCAAGATAATCCTTATTCAGATGTTCAGGATTAGCCTCAAAGGTTGTTTCTTCTAAAAGAGAAAGGTCGAAATTATCTTTTATCGCATTGAAGATTAAACTAATTTCTTCCTTGCTAAGAGTAGATGGAGTTCCTCCACCAAAATATATTGTTCTTAAGGGTTTATCTAAATAATCTTTTCTAAGAGAAATCTCCTTGGTCAATGCCTTGATATAGCTTTCTTTACTCTCTCTTGTTGCAGAGGAATAAAAATCACAATAAATACATTTCTGTTTGCAATAGGGAATATGAATATAAAGACCTGACATTATAAGTCATTTTTCTTAAAACTAATTCTAAAGGTAGTACCTTTTCCCAAAGAAGAAGTTTTTACAAAAATCCTACCATCATGATACTCTTCAATAATTCTCTTTGTTAGACTTAGTCCCAAGCCCCAACCTCTTTTTTTAGTTGTATAACCTGTCTCGAATATTTTCTTGTAATTGTTTTTGTGTAATCCTTTTCCTGTGTCAGAAATATCTATATAAATCCTTTTGTTCTCGTCAATAAGCTCAATTCTAAATACTCCAACACCTTCCATAGCATCAATTGCATTCTTGCAAAGGTTTTCAAAAGCCCATTCTAATAAATAGGAATTAAGAGGAAGAATAATGGCCTTATCTTGAGGAAGAACAATATCGAAACGAACCTTTTTGGAAGAACGTGTTCTAAGATATTCGACTGAATTATTAATAATAGGTATTAGATCCTGTTTTACAAGCTCAGGAGTAGAGCCAATCTTAGAAAAACGCTGAGTAATTGTCTCAAGACGATTAATATCCTTACTTATTTCATTACACATCGACTCATTTTCTGAATTAAGCTTAAGATATTCAACCCAAGCAATCAACGAAGAAATAGGTGTTCCAAGTTGGTGAGCAGTTTCCTTGCTCATTCCAGCCCATACGGAGTTTTGTTCCGAACGCTTCACAGTCCAGAAAAACAAATAAGCAATAACAATAATAATTACAAGGATAATAATAAAGAAAATAGGGTAGTATTGAAGAGCAGTAAGAATTGAGGATTGTTCATAAAATATAAAAGCGTATTTTTTATTAGGAAGAGTTATAGAAATAGGTTTGTTAGAGTTCTCCATCTTCAATAGAGTGGAGCGTAGATTTTTGTTTTCAAGTTTGATTGGAGCGATATTTCCAGAGGCCAAAACATGTCCTCTTGTAGAGTCAGTAATAACAACAGGAACATTGACCGAATTGTCTGTTACCTCGGAAAGAAGAGAATTAGATAAATCGACTAATACATTATGTAAATCAGTATAAACCTTTGATTCAGTATAGTATAATTTAAACTTCATACCATATACATTATAAACCAAAGGAGGATTTTTCGAGAATTCCTTATAAAGGTCACCAACCAAGACTTTGTAGTCTTTTGGAATATCTACATTTTGAGAAAGGGAGATATTATTGAATTCATCGGTAATAATAACAGGGATAGTTCTGTTCTCAGAAACGAAACGAAAATAGAAGTCTAGCTCCTTATCGAGTGGTTGAGAAAGGATAATTGTATGAGCTTCGATAAACTGCTCAACTCTCTTTCTTTCTTCTTCCTTAACTTGGTTGAAAAACTTATCGGTATGCTCAACCAGTTCGGCCTTTCTGCTTATGGCAGAAGCCCAAATCTCAATCTTCTTTTTTTCTTCAATCCTAAGCTGAGTTATTAGCTTATTTATCTCAAACATAAAATACCCTATCGATGCAAACGCAAGGATAAAAAGTATCCATTTAATTCTTATTTTTTGGAAAAAGTCTTTCATAATTTATAGAGCAAAGATACATAAGTTCAGTCTAAAACGAAAAATAATATATTTATATTTGTTTGAAATTGTTTTTAGTTGTAATTTTACACACTTAAACAAACCTATTATTAAACACGATGATTGAAAATATTATTACATATTTACAATTTATTTTTTTCAGAAAGAAAGTCAAACTAGCCCCAAGAGAGAAAGAATTTACAAGCTTCGATAATGCAAAGAGTGTAGGAATTGTTTGTTATGTTGATGAACTTCATGAGTGGGAGCTGATACAGAAAATAATCGCAGAGTTTCAGGCAAATAAGGCAACAGTAAATGTTTTTGGTATATATACAGGGAAGATTATTCCTTCGTGGTGTAGTAACACAATATACGTTAAATTATTTTCGGAGAAGAAATACAAGCTATTTCCAATCCCAAGTGGACAATATATCACTGATTTTATTGATACCAAATTTGATTTACTAATCAATCTCTCACTTTCAGACAAGTTCTTACCTCTATATATTTCGGCAGTATCTAAGGCAAAATTCAAAATTGCAATAGAATCGCCAAAGAATATGGAGCATTTTGATATGTTCATAAGGCTTGAGAATCCAGAGATTAAAGAATATGTGGATCAATTAATGCATTATCTTTCAAAAATTAAAATATAGATTAAATAATGGGAAAAATATTTCAAGGCACAGGAGTAGCACTAGTCACTCCGTTTCATAAACAAGGTAATGTTGATTTCACAGCATTAGGAAGAATTGTAGAAAACATCATTTCAAGTGGTGTAAACTATTTAGTATGTCTTGGCACAACATCAGAGGCAGCTTGTTTAAACCAACAAGAAAAGTTGGCTGTTTTGGATTATGTAATAGAGACAGCAAATGGAAGACTTCCAATTGTAGTTGGTTTAGGAGGAAACAACACAATGGAGCTTGTAGATAGAATAAATCATTTTAACTTCGACGGAATAGATGGAGTTTTGTCCGTAGCACCATATTATAATAAACCTCAACAAAAGGGAATATATCAACATTATAAGGCAATATCAGAATCATCACCAAAACCTATCTTGCTCTATAATGTACCAGGAAGAACAGCATCAAATATTTCTGCAGAAACCTGTTTGCAACTAGCCGAAGAGTGTAAAAACATAGTAGGAGTAAAGGAAGCCTCAGGCAACTTTAGTCAATGTATGGAGATAATACGCAATAAACCAAGTAATTTTCAAGTTCTTTCAGGAGAGGATGCACTAGTAGTGCCATTAATGAGTCTTGGTATGACTGGAGTAATCTCAGTTACTGCAAATGCCTATCCAAAAGAAGTAAGTGAAATGGTTAATCTATGTTTAAAAGGCGACTACAAGAAGGCAAAAGACTTGCATTATAAACTTCTACCTTTCTCAAATGCAATATTTGAAGAAGGTAATCCTTCAGGAGTAAAGGCAGCATTAGAGATTATGGGCTATTGCCAAAATCATCTACGTTTGCCATTAATAAAGACAACAAAACCACTATATAATAAACTACAAAGTATAATAGAGGAGCTAAAATAATAAGCTAAATAACCACGTAATCATTAAAAAACAAATTATTATGGTAAGTTATAAAGAATTAGGCTTAGTAAACACAAAAGAGTTGTTTGCAAAAGCCATTGAAGGCAAGTATGCAATACCAGCCTTCAATTTCAATAACCTTGAACAAATGCAAGCAATAGTTCAAGCATGCGTTGAAACAAAATCACCAGTAATTCTTCAAGTAAGTGCTGGAGCAAGAAAATATGCCAACCAAACACTACTTCGCTATATGGCTCAAGGAGCAGTGGAATATGCAAAAGAATTAGGATTCAATGTTCCAATAGTTCTTCACCTTGACCATGGAGATAGTTTTGAGCTATGTAAATCATGTATAGATTTTGGATTTTCTTCAGTAATGATAGATGGCTCTCATCTGCCTTATGATGAAAATGTTGCACTAACAAAGAGAGTTGTTGAATATGCACACCTTCACGATGTATCGGTAGAAGGAGAGCTTGGAGTATTGGCAGGAGTAGAGGATGAAGTTGTAGCAGAACATCACACCTATACACGCCCAGAAGAAGTTGAAGACTTTGTGAAGAAAACAGGAGTAGACTCACTAGCAATCTCAATTGGTACATCGCACGGAGCAAACAAATTCCGTCCAGAACAATGCACTCTTGATGCAAATGGAGTACTTGTTCCACCACCATTAAGATTCGATATATTAGAAGAAATAGAAAAACGTATACCAGGATTCCCAATTGTTCTTCATGGTTCTTCATCAGTTCCACAAGACCAAGTTGCAATCATCAATAAATATGGTGGCAATATGAAAAACGCAATAGGAATACCAGAAGACCAATTGCGTAAGGCAGCTACTTCGGCAGTATGCAAGATAAATATTGATTCCGACGGAAGAATAGCTATGACAGCAACAGTTAGAGAAGTTCTAGCAAATAATCCAATGGAATTTGACCCAAGAAAATACCTTGGACCAGCAAGAGACAATCTAAAGGAATTATACAAACATAAAATAATTGATGTATTAGGCTCTGTAAATAGAGGATAATTTATATCTTTGCAAAAATTTTAAGGCGTTTGAATAGGTTTATTTCTAGTAAATAACTTATTCAAACGCTTTTTATTGAGAGAGATAAACATTAATTAATAAATTTACACAAGACAAAAAAAATGACAGAGCAGAACGTTTACACAGTAAAGAATCAAGTAGCAGACCCAACAACCTTAGGTCTATTTGGATTGGCAATCGTAACAATGGTAGCAGCCTCAAACAAGTTAGGAATAACATCCGATGTATCAGGAATATTACCATGGGCAATATTCTTAGGAGGATTTGCACAACTTATTGCATGTATCTTCGACTTCAAACACAATAACCTATTTGGAGCCTCAGCCTTTGGAGCTTACGGATTATTTTGGATAGGAGTATCATTCACTTGGATGACAAAGTTTGGATACTTTGGAGACCCAATGAAAGATGCCTTAGATATGGGACAATTTGGATTTGCTTTACTTGGATATGTAATATTCTCAATTTTTATGACAATCTCAACCCTAAAGATGAACCCAGTAATGTTTGTACTATTAATACTAATCGATATACTATTATTTGCCCTAATGATGTACACATTCACACATGTTCACGCTTGGGGCTTAATTGCAGGAATTGCAGAAGCAGCAACATCTCTAGTAACATTCTACGCCTTAGGAGCAAAATACCTAAACGCATTCTTCGGAAGAACAATGATGCCAGTAGGAAAACCAATGGTAAAATAATTATTTGGAATTTATACCATATAAATGTAGGGGCGCTGTTTATCTGCGCCCCTTTTTTTGTTTCAATAATTTTCGTATTTTTTTGTTTAATGAACAATATATATTAAAAAATGTTTATATATTTGTAGGATAATTAAGTATAAATTTATTAATAAGTAAATATTTTGTTTACCAATAATATAAAACAGTTGTTATAAAGATTCTAAAGAGGTAAGCATAATAAATTGTATCATTTATTAATGACAAACAAATAATAATTCATTTATATGAAAAAAGGAATATTATTATTAACATTGGTAATTTTATCAATCAACACATTTGCTCAAATTAATAAATCTATTGTAGATACAACAAAGGTTTGGTCTACAATTTACACATATACACCATATATTGTTAGAACTTATAAGTATAAGTTTTCTGGTGATTCAATGATAAACGGACAAAAATACTATAAGGTTTTTCAAACATCATTGCACGTTAACGACGAAAATAATTATTCCTTTAGTGGAATATATCTAAGAGAGGATTCTAATATAGTTTATTGTTTTGAAGCTGGAACAGAAAGCATTTTATATAATTTCAACCTTAATAAAGGAGACTCAATCTCTTTAATATCGAGACGTATTGGAAATAGAGTTGGAGAGCATTTGTCAGTAGTTGATAGCGTAGATACAGTTTATATTGACAATACTGCATTAAAAAGAATCCATCTATTAAATTATGGATCTCGTGAAATATTGATTCAAGGCATAGGAAATTTAAGCGGATTATTTGAATCTGGTCATTATTATGAACTATCTTCAGATCTAGTCTGTTTAGAACAAGCAGGAGAATTGATATATAAAAATGATTATTATGATAATTGTTATGAGTTTGTTGGATTAGAGGATATTAATAATGATAATATACAACTAAAAATATACCCAACAATTATTGATAATACTTTGAATATCGAATCAAGTGAATATCCTTTAAATTTAAGTATAGTTGATATATTCGGCAAGGAGATATTTTCTGAAAAGATATTATCCAATAGAAAAATAGATTGTAGCAATCTAAAAGTAGGAACATATTTTTGTAAGATAAGAGATATTGAGACCGATAAAACAGTTGTTATAAAGATTCTAAAGAGGTAAGCATAATAAATATTGGGTAAATATTTCTTATTATAATCAATTAATAAATCTCAGATGAAGAAGAATTTATTAGAATGTACGAAGATAAAGATACTAGTTTTATTCTTTATAATGATTCTATTAATTGGTTGTAAGGAAGAAGATGAAGGTGATGTAATAACCTACTACAACACATATATTGATGGTTATATAAAAGATAATAATACTGGGGCTCCGGTACAAGGAGTTGTTTTTGATGCATCCTATATTCCTAAAGGTGATGGAGGATGGCTATATTCATATGCATATAAAGCATATAATGTTGCTGTCTCAGACCAAAATGGTTATTATAAGGTAAAGATTCCAAGACATGGAGTATGGAAGAGTGAAACAAAATTTGATTTGGATTTCGATGCAATAAAGCTTTACCTTAGAGATGTAGAACATTATAATTTTACTAATGGTCAATTCGTCTACAATACTTATAATCTTAAAAATCAGAACAAAAGAATAGATATAAAACCAATCACACATGGTTATCTAAAAGTTACTCTGCCAAAAACAAGTAATTCAAATTCATGGTTCTGGGAAGAAAACCAAACAACATTTGAGTATCCACGCTATCAAGCAAGGTTTGTAAGCCAAGGCAATTATAACGACACGTTAAAATATCTATTTTTTAAAGTAATTGTAGGTACATCATCTTTCGGTATAGGCAATTTTCAAAATATATCTAGGCAGATTACAATTAATAGCGCAAGCGATACAGCATATATAAACGTTGAACAATAAAGGTAGGGGCAGACCTATGTGTCTGCCCATTATTATTGGGCGAACACATAGGTTCGCCCTTACAAATCCCCCGTTTTTTATTTAACCTCAATAAACCGTAAATATTCAAATTCGGTATTTGGGTTTTTGGAGACTATTGTTTGGTTAAAGCCTTTTGTTCCGTAGCGAAAGAACCACCATTTCTTTGGGACTCTTGAAATAATTTGCACTAGAGTGTCTTGGCTTTTGTAGGAGAGGAGGATGGTGTCTTTCTTTATGCAGCCACTTGCTTTTAGCCAAGGGTCAACGGAGTTAAAACACTTTATTGTGTCGATATATACCACACTATCCCTTATCTTGGTCACTATCTCGTATCTTGTTGTGGTTGATAGGTCGCTAATAGATTTTATCCTCCTTGGCTTAATTCCTGCATCTTTTGCAGTCTCAACGAGAGAAGGATAGTCACTCTTTAAATCATCTCTATCGATCAATAATCTTCGAGCCTTTATAGCGTTAAGACTCTTCTTTGTCTTGTAGGTTTCAAACGAAGACATAAGTGTCTCGTTGGATTCATTTAAAAGCTTATTCTCGGCCTTATCTCTACCCATGCGTATTATGCAGAAGGCGATAATAATAACCAATAATGCAATTATTCTAATTAATATTTTTTCCATGTTTTTGTTATTTTGCCCACAGATTTTTGGGATTTATAGGATTATTTTTACAATTCAATCCGTGTAATTTGTGTAAATCTGTGGGCGGTATTTAATAAATAAGGGGCAAATATAAATTTGCCCCTACGATGATTACGGAATAACAGGTTCTTCTGGGGTTGCGCCTGATTGGTAGCCCTTAACGTTAAGGTCTCTTAGGATGAATCCGTTTGCCTTAAGCTGATTCATAAAATCCTTTGAAGGATAGAATCTACACTTTGCCTTTTGGATAGTGTATGGAGTTACCTCGTCTAAGGTATCCATAGCAGTAGCCTTGATTGATGGGATAAAATGCCCTAAGAAATCGAGCTTTATTGCAGCTCCGTTTAGGATGTGACGTGAGAAAATCTGTTCAAAAGCTTGCAAAGCTGCAATAGCATTTGAATAAGATACGTCGGTACCATCTGAAATTTCCTTGCAGATCTGTTTCATCGAAACATCGTTCGAGCGGAAGATCTGAGCCAGGTATTTTTCACCTGGGTTGTAACCTGTGTGAATAGTTCTTTTCACACGAATGTAGCCAATTGCCATAACTTTTTCCCTTTCTTTTTAGGTTGTTAAATTAATAATGTGTTTACTTGTAATTAAAGGTGTATAACTACTATTTATTCCCCTCATCAATTACAATACAAAGATACGAAACAATAAAAAAATAGCCTAATGTTTTGCTCTATGTGAACTCATTTAACTTAATAAAGAACAAGTAAGTAGGAAAAGATTTCAGTTTAATAACAACCCTTGTTGAAAACTTCTTATAAATACTAGGTTATCAACATATTTTATCGTATATTTATTCGTAATTTTGTGGCATAAGAAAAGTTATTATTAAAAAAGAAAGGGGTAAAATTATGCTTAATGAAAGACAAATTCCGAAGTATACGCAAAAGGACGTACAAAGGATTTTACAGATTTCTCAAACCACACTTTATAGGTTGAGAAAAGACAATGGACTGCTAACAAATGTGGTCAAACGCAGGTTCTGCGAAGAGGAGATTGAGGCGTTGGGAAAAGTATTGTTGGAGAAATACAATCGATAATATGCAAAAGAGAGAAGAAGTTAGTTTATTTTCTAACGTAACCCAACCATCTAATGGCACGACGACAATTAGATTGGTTGTAGAAGAAATTAAAACCGAGAGGTTCGACTACCAAGTCAAGGAATTACGTCAATCTAAAAAGGAAGGAAACGAAGCAAAGGCAGACCGTACAAAGCGAGCTCTGCCTTGCTTTACCTATGCAGCAACATTTCAGGGCAAGAGAAAGCTCGAAAACATTGAAAACTTCCAATTTGTTGTTGGAGTAGACTTAGATCATTGTGGAACAGGCAAGAAACTCAAAGACCTAAAAGATGAATTGAGAAAGGATAAGTGCCTATTAGCAATGTTTACCTCCCCAAGTGGTGATGGGCTAAAGCTATTTTATAGAATACAGCAGGAGGACAGAGTGAAGGATTGGATTAATGAAAAACAGTTCAACAAACTCGCAAGATTCTATAGCGAAAGATTTAATCAAGTCAATGAATATGTAGAGACCACGTATAACACCATTGGCGATAAACAGGTAAAAGACATCACAAGGCTATGTTTTTATAGTAGCGATAAGGATGCCTACTATAACGAGGATGCACAATGTTTTATTCCCACATGGGGAGAACTGGAAGAAATATACAATAAGCATATAACAATTTCTCCCAACCAAGAGACAAATAGGAATAACTCTCTCTATGCCTTTTGTCAAATAGCTACATCCAAGGGTATTTCTACCCAAAAAACACTCGAATTTTGTAACGATAAGTATTTCGATTTAGGTTTTCACGACATAGAGAAAACATGGCGTTCTGCCATTAATTCCAACAATGCAAAGTCAAAATCGAACAAACAAAACGATAATAAGGATAAGAATAATAATACATTGACCAACGATGAGCTTAGAGACCTTTTTTCTCAGCGTTACGAGGTTAGAAACAATATAGTAAAGAACTGCTTCGAAATACTCGACAAACAAAGACAGGATCAAGGCTGGACAATATATGACGATATTCAAGGAAATACAATCTATGCCCATATAACCGACCATTATACCTCGGCAAGAAAGATAAACCTCGAGAAACTATTCAGAACAGCCGATGTGAAGATTTACGACCCATTTGTCGATAAATTAAACTCACTAGAGCCATGGGATGAGTATGACCACATAGGAAACTTTGCCGATAAGGTTCAAACAACCAATCAGGAATATTGGAGAAAAGATTTTAGAAATTTCTTAGTAGGAATTGTAGCATCATTATTAAATCCAAAGGTAGTAAATCATGGATGTTTGGTGCTTACAGGCGAAGAAGGAATAGGCAAAACAACATTCTACAAAGACTTTGTGCCAAAGGAGTGGGAGGAATACTACACTCAGAGTCCATTAGACCTAAAGCATAAAGACACCAGTTTTAAGCTATCACAAAACTATCTAATCAATATCGATGAGCTTTCGAAATATACAAGAAGAGAACTCGACATACTAAAAGAGCTTTGCACAAGAGACTATATACAAGAACGCCAACATTTTGGCAAAGAGCAGAAGAGATTTATCCGTAGATCCTCTTTCTGCGCCTCACTTAACGACATACAAATACTCTCAGGAGAGGCAGGAGAAAGAAGATTCTGGGTGCATGAGGCAATAAAAATTGACTATCAACGACCAATCAATATTGATAAAGTATTGGCACAAGCCCTTCATCTATACAATAATGGATATAAATATTGGGAAATAGGGCAGGAGATAGAGAAAAGAAAGGAAGAAAACAAGAAATTCACCCGTGCCAATATAACCGAAGAGTTATTTTATATGTGTTTTAAAGCTCCAGCAGATAGTCCACAAAAAAGACTAATAGAGGGAGCGAAGTTTTTTAGCGTTGCAGAGATAGCAATAAGAATTAACGATATTTTTGGATCATATAATAAAGAAATAACCTCTCAAAAGATAGGAAAGCTACTTTGCAGCAATAAAATATTATGCAAAAATAGTAAAAATATCAAGCGTTACCTACTGGTAGAACTCAACTCTTTTGACCGAGAAAAGATGCAAAAGTATGACCACGTTGAAGACCTTGAGCGAACCGAAAATGACCAAAAAAAGGAGTAAAAAAATCGTAACTCGAAATTTCGCTCAGTCAAAATTTCGGGTTAATTTTAATAGGAATTAACCAAAAAGAAGAGGGTTTGAGTGAGAAAATTTGAAGAGCTTAAAGCATTGATACAAAGAATATCACGAAGTGTTTAGTTAAGGTAGGTTAGGGTAAAAACATAAAAATAAAACTTTTCTACAAATCAGCGAAAGCGAAATTTTTTTTTCAGAAAAAAAATTTCGCTTTCGCTAAAACTAAAGAACTTTTTAAAATACATTTTTTACCTTAACCCAACCTAACCCAAACCGCTCTTAAAGCCAGTCAATCAAAGAATTAACCCCGTGTATTAAAGAAACAGCCCCAATAGCATCAAAATCCACCCCAACAGAATCAAAATCCACCCTCACTATCTCTTAAATCCAGTTAAAGAAAAACAGTTAAAACCCCAATCCCTAAAATAAATAAAAAAACATTAAAATATATTTCTTGGGTTAAATTTTAATTTGTAGTTTTGTGGGATTGAAGAAAATAATAAATTATGAGAACATACATTGAAAATATCTTACAGGAAAAAACGAAGGACACAAGAGCTAATATTTTTTATACGCAATGGCAGGTTGCAAAAGAATATGTGCCACAAGTATTAAATACAATTAGTCATATTTTTCCGCATTATAGTCTTCATGATTCAACACATTCAGACACAATCATTAATAATATTGTCAGAATTGTAGGAAAAGATGTAATTGAAAATTTTTCTGCTATTGATTTATGGCTTTTATTATCTTCTGCATATTATCATGATATAGGAATGGCTGTTTTTGCAAAGGATTTTGACAAAATATTTAAAGGAGATGATTTTAAAGATTTTTTGAATGATGTTCAGAACGATACAAGATCAACTTTGCATGAATATGCAAATCTATTACTAATTAAAGATGGAAAGATTTATTATAAAGACTGTGAGTTTAATTCAAAGAGCTACGAAGGTTCTCGTTTTTTAATTGCAGAATTTATAAGAAGACAGCATGCTGAAAGGTCAAAAGAGTCAATAATATCAGATATTTCCTTGAAACTACCTGGTGATTCTATTCCAAGCAGAATAATTAATATTTTATCTAATATTTGTCTTTCTCATGGTAAATCATTTGAAGATGTTATGAAAATACCATTTTCTGAAACAAGTATAGATTTTGAGGATTGTCACCCAAGATATATAGCTTGCTTATTGAGATTGGGGGATTTATTAGATTTGGATAATAATAGATTTTCAGAAGTTATATTACAGACATTAAGTAATATTCCATTAGATTCTGTACTTCATGATAAGAAACACAGATCAATAGAACATATTCGTATTGACAAGCAAAGAATTGAAATAAAAGCAACATGTGAAGAATACGAAGAAGCGGATATAACAAACAGATGGTTTGAATTTTTGGACGCCGAAATTTCAAATCAAATGAAAAAATGGAATAAAATAGTACCTTGTGTTGATTATGGTTTTTTGCCGACATTGGGTGATTTAAAAGTTGAACTAAAAGACTATGATACTATAGATGGAAAATTAAGACCAAGCTTTTCTATTGATCCGCAAAAATCAATAGAACTTCTTCAAGGAGCAGGATTATATCGTGAACCATATCAATGTATAAGAGAGATCCTTCAAAATGCAGTTGATGCAACTTTTCTTAGAATTTACTTGGAAAATAAAGAGGAGATAAGTAGCTACACTAGAGAAAATTTTTTAAAGGATTGTAAAAAATATCCTATAAGTGTAGATATTAAAAAGAATGAAGAAAAGTCAAAGAATGGTATTAGTGTATGGGATATTACAATAATAGATCAAGGAATAGGGATGTCAAAAGAAGATATACATTTTTTAACCACAACAGGAAGTTCAAATAAAAATACCGAGAAAAGGAAGATGATTGAAAATATGCCGGAGTGGATGAAACCTTCAGGTACTTTCGGCATAGGTTTTCAAAGTGTATTTCTAATTACAGATGAAGTAATAATTGAAACGAAAAAAATAAATAGAGAAAACAAGATTATTTTAGATTTATATAATCCTGCTGGAATAAAAAATGGTGCTGTGCTTATAAAAACAGTAAAAAATACGTTTGACAAGATAGGTACAACTATAAAATTTGAAGTGGTCTGCGATGACAATAAATTGTTTGATGATTTTCCTTATTTTAACTATTACTATTATAATGAATATAATTTAAAAAAGAATTTAATTTCTGTAAAACAAAATTTCGATTTTATTAAGCAAAAGACTCATAACTCTGAAATAATTATGGTGTGTGATGAGCTGGAAGAATTTGATACAGCATGTCCAATAGATTTAGATTTAAAATATGAGAGTATTGGAAAATTAAACCATAAGAAGGATTCTTCTTTTAAATATTTTTGTGATAAAAATAATCTTGAATTTAATCTTGAATTTAATAAAACGACTGGATGTGATGCACATGAAACTAAGGTGTTTTATAGAAATCAAATTGTAGAGGATGCTCGTATTTTTACAGGTTTTATTAGTATTCAGGTGAATATCTTGGGAGGAAATGCAAAAGAGATCCTTACACTTAATAGAAATAGTTTGCAAAATAATTATAGAAATAAGCTTCGAAAAGATTTGGCTAAATTGGTTTTATTCCAATTATTGGATATATATGAAACTTTAACCGATAAAGAAAAACAATATTCAAGTATGTTTATTCATTACTATAGCATTAAAAATAATATAGATATTGAAAATATTGATCAATATTCTGATTGGGAAAAATTTGAGATTAAACTGAAAAATGAAGGAAAAATAAAATTAGGTGATTTTTTTGAGAAAAGTGATGAAATAATATTTTTCGAACCAAAAAATGATGATAATGACGATTTTCCGAGCTTTGAAATTAAAGATAATATTGCTACTATTTCATACATGCATTCTGAAATTTTAGTAGATTTTATTAGAAAGAAATGTATAAATATGCATTTAGTATATAATCCAGATATTAATGGTGAAAAAATTATTGTTTCTAAGAAGAATATTGAATTAATAATAAAAAATATTGAATTTTGGTTTAGAAATTATGCATCAAAACTTGAATATGCAAGGGGGGTAATGCCATGCGAGAAAAAGTATGAAAAACTAATGTTACGTAATGATTTTGCATTTCAAGATATTATTGATGATACATTTTATATGTTTAATATTGAATATCCAAAAATGATTTGTCCGTATATTCGAACAAATTCAAAATATTGTAAAAAAAGAATATTAAAATTGTCATATGATTCTTTATGCGAATTCGTTTATGAGAATAGAAAGGAAAAAGGTACTACATTAAAAGAAATAGAAGATACATACAAAGTATTTGTAGAAGATACTAAAAAAATAATTCGCAATGTAAATATTGGCAGATTACATATTAGAAAAAAAGTAACACACACACCGTAAATTACTAGTGAGTTGCTTTTAAACAATACATAAATTACTAATAACTAAACTACTAGAAGCAATTTATAAAGACAATTACAATGGGTAGCGATGAGTTTTCCTTAATAAAAGAAATAAGATTGTTTTTCGGATTGGAGACGTGAATTTATAATTAAACGGATTATATGAGACGCGATAAATCGCGTCTCTACCGGTTGGGTATTTGTTTTGATTGGGATTTGATTAATAATTGATTAATCGTAGAGACGCGATTTATCGCGTCTCATTAAATAAACGACGATATAATAAATAAATGCATCTCATTAAATAAAAGACAATATTACAAATAAATGCGTTTGAATGAATTACGATATAATAAATAATGACGCGAATTTTCATGAGACGCGTTTATGTGAGACGCGATAAATCGCGTCTCTACGGGGGTTGATTGTTGATTTTTTATATATGGATAAATTTCAAAATAAATATCGGATTCCTTCTGCGAGATTGCAGGGATGGGATTATGGGCAAAATGGGGCATATTTTGTTACAATTTGTACCCAGAATAGGGAATGTTATTTTGGAGATATATTGGAAGGGAAAATGATTTTGTCCGAAATGGGTATGATTGCAAGAGATAATTTGTTTGAAATAAAAAATCAATTCCCATTCGTAGAATTAGATGCCTTCGTTGTAATGCCCGACCATATTCATTGTGTTATTGTTATTAATAATACCCGTAAAGACGCGATTTATCGCGTCTCGTCAAATAATGAAATTATCCCCAACAACCCAATGTTATCACATAATTTATCGAGGATTATTCGTTGGTATAAGGGTAGAACCTCATTTGATATTCGAAATATTCATGCTGATTTTTCTTGGCAATCACGATTTTATGATCATATTATAAAGGATGATAATATGTATAGGTCAATTATAAATTATATTGAAAACAACCCTTTGAATTGGAAAAGGTAATTAATTTTGATTGGAGTAAAACAATTCGATTTTTTGTGCGTTATATTAGTGTTATCGATGACAAGAATTGAAATATAGTACTAATTAAAAATGGATTATATGGAAGTAAAAAAAGTTTGGATAGAAGAAGGTTGTATAGCTTGTGGGGCTTGCGAGAGCGAATGCCCAGAAGTTTTTAAGATGGATGAGCTTGCAAATGTAATTGAAGGTGTTAGCTATGCTGACTTTACCGATGGAATTAAAAGCGCAGCTGATTCGTGTCCTGTAGAGGTCATTAAATATTCTGAGTAATTTTACTCAAATATAAATAAAAAGTGAAGAGGTGAATTGATAGTCAATTCACCTCTTTTTTTTGTCTTTTACTCGAAGATTCTGTCTAGTTCTGGGAAATCTATCTTGTGCATTATCTTCTTTCCAAAGGGCGAAAGCTCGCAGTTTGAGCAGGCAAATAGTTGCCCAATTATCCCTACCATTTCTTGTGTTTCTAGTTTTTCTCCTTCTTTTATACATAGCTTCTTCGACATGGAAAGTGCTATTTTATAATGTTTTGGAGTACTTAAGTCTTGTGATTGTTCGTTTAGGTCGTATAGCAATTCTTCGAGCGCAAGTTGTGCATTTTCGGAGTGAAGAGTGTTTGGTATGCCGACAATATTAAAACTTCCGTCTTTTTGGTACTCTAGCATAAATCCATATTTCCTTATCTCTGGTACTAGCTCTAGTAATTGGAAAGAGTGGGTAGGAGAGAAGAAGTGATTGAAGGGAAAGAGTAGTTGTTGCGAGGTTATGCTTTCGTAGTTGGATTGTGAGAACTTCTCGAAAAGTATTCTTTGTGAGGCTCTTTCTTGGTTTATTACTACTATTCCAGATTTTGTCTTGGTAAGGATATACTTGTTTTGAAATTGAATTGTGTCGCTAGTTGTCTTTGCTATATATTTTTCTTGTACTTCTTCAACTTCTTCTAATATTGTTTCATCTATAAGTTCTATTACCTCTTCTTGCTTTGGAAGTGGTTTATCTTCGTAGAAAAATTCTCTCCAATTCTCATTATTTGATTTTTCTCTTTCGCTAATTGGCTTTTGCTCCTTCCATTTATCTTCGAAAGGGTTATAGCTTGGGTTGTATTCTATCTTTGGAATGATTGGGATTTGCCCTTCTTTTAGAGGTGCTACATTGAAGGATGAGTCTGATTCGAAATCTAGTTGTGCCGCAAGTGTGAACTGCCCAAGACTTCTCTTTACGGCTGCATAGAGAACGGCATATATTACTCTGTCGTCTAAGAATTTAATCTCTGTCTTTGTTGGATGAATATTTACATCAATATTTTCTGGTGCTACTTCTAAGTTTACAAAAAACGAAGGGTAGGTCTTTTCTACAATAAGTCCTTGATATGCCTTGTCTATTGCGTTTGCTAGGTAAGGGCTCTTCATAAAACGATTATTCACAAAGAAATACTGCTCAGAACGGTTTTTCTTTGAATATTCTGCCTTGGTAATAAATCCAGAAATCTTTACTGCATCAATTTCTTCTTCTATTGGGATTAGTCTTTCATTAAAACTTGTTCCAAAAAGGTCTATTATTCTTTTCTTGATTGTGGATTTGTCTACCTTATGTATTAGCTTTCCATTATTATAATAGGTGAAGCTTATATTATTATGAATTAATGCTGTGTGAAGAAATTCATCGAGTATATGAGAATTTTCTACTCCCTCGCTTTTTAGGAAGTTTCTTCTTGCTGGAACATTAAAGAATAGGTTTTTTACTGATATTGATGTGCCTTTTTCGCAAGCAATAGCTGTGTTATTCTTGCAAATTGTTCCTTCCATCTCTATTAATGTGCCAAGTTCTGAGCCTTCTTGCTTGGTTTTCATCTCTACATGGGCTATTGAGGCTATTGAAGCAAGTGCTTCTCCTCTAAATCCCATCGTTGTGAGGTGAAATAAATCATCGGCGTTTTTTATCTTAGATGTTGCATGACGCTCAAACGACATTAGTGCGTCATCGCTACTCATACCATAACCATTATCGATTATCTGAATAAGTGTCTTTCCCGAGTCTTTTACTATGAGTTGTATATTAGTTGCTCCTGCATCGATAGCGTTTTCAATAAGTTCCTTTACAACCGAGGAAGGTCTTTGTACTACTTCGCCAGCAGCAATTTGATTGGCAATGTTTGCAGGTAGGAGTTGGATTATATTTGACATTTATTTCCACTTTTCAATAATGGACAATAAAAGATATAAAAGTGCCATTGCAAGTGATGTGAAAACAATGATTTTCATTACAGGAATTGGTTTTCCTATTTTTTCATTCTTTTTCTCATTCATTGCTGCTCTGAAATTAATCCTCCTATTATATGACTCACCCTCAACTTCTCCGTATTTCTTCTTCAAGTTTTCTAATTCCTCTTTTTGTGGGTCATAAAATCTTGGTTTATACTCGAATTGTCGAGGTTTTCTTGTTTTAAAGAATGCCATAATATTGGTTTTTTTACAGATTATAATGTAAACTTAAATGCAAAAATAGTGTTTTTTCGTTCTTTTTCCCAATTTTCCCGTATATTTTCACTAATTTTGCAAGCTTGAATATAAATATAGTATCATCATTTAATTAGAATATTGTTATGACAAGTAATGAAATACGCTTGGCTTTTTTAAACTTTTTTCTTTCAAAAGGGCATGAGATAGTTGCTTCTGCTCCAATGGTTATAAAAAATGACCCTACACTTATGTTTACAAATGCTGGTATGAACCAGTTTAAAGATATATTCTTGGGTAATAGTCCTAAGAGTTTCCCTCGTATTGCCGATAGCCAAAAATGTTTAAGAGTTTCGGGTAAACATAACGATTTGGAAGAGGTTGGTCATGATACTTATCATCATACTATGTTTGAGATGTTGGGTAACTGGTCGTTTGGAGATTATTTTAAGAAGGAGGCTATTGAGTGGGCTTGGGAATTTCTTACAAAGGTAGTGGGTTTAAACCCTGATGATATTTATGTGACAGTATTTGGTGGTGATGAAAAAGATAATCAACCAAAGGATGTTGAGGCTTATAATTTCTGGAAAGCTATTGTAAGTGAGGATAGAATTCTCGATGGTTCAAAGAAGGATAATTTTTGGGAAATGGGAGATCAAGGTCCTTGTGGTCCTTGCTCTGAGATACATGTTGATTTAAGAACTCCTGAAGAAAAGGCTAAGGTTAAGGGTAAAGATTTAGTAAATAACGATCACCCACAAGTTGTTGAGATTTGGAACTTAGTTTTTATTCAATTCAATAGATTGGCTAGTGGAGAATTGCAACCTTTACCAGAGAAGCATGTTGATACTGGTATGGGATTTGAACGTCTTTGTATGGCTATTCAAAAGAAGAGATCTAATTATGATACTGATGTTTTTCAACCATCAATACAGTTCTTAGCTAATAAGGCTAATATTGCCTATGGTCAGGATAAGATGGCAGATGTTGCAATGAGGGTTTGCTCTGATCATATTCGTGCTGTTGCTTTTTCTATTGCCGATGGACAATTGCCTACAAATGCTAAGGCTGGTTATGTTATTCGTCGTATTCTTAGAAGGGCTATTCGGTATGGATATACATTCTTAGGTTTTAAAGAGCCTTTTATGAATGAGCTTGTTGCTATTTTGGTAAACCAAATGGGAAAACAATATCCTGAACTTGAAAGAAACCAAACTCTAATAACAAAGGTAATTGCTGAGGAAGAACAATCTTTCTTAAAGACTCTTGCCAATGGTATTATTAAGTTTGAAAACTATACTGAGCAACAAAACTCTAAGAAGATTGATGGAGACTTTGCTTTTGAATTATATGATACATTTGGTTTCCCTATTGACCTAACTGAGCTTATGGCTAAGGAAAAAGGTTGGGAAGTGGATATGGAAGGTTTTCAAAAGGGTCTTGAAGAGCAAAAGGCTCGTTCTAGAAATGCTGCTACTATCGATACTGAGGATTGGGTAGAGATAAAGTCTTGCGAAAAGACTCAATTTCTAGGTTATGATGCAACAGAGGCTGAGGTTGAAATTGTTCGTTATCGCAAGGTAAAACAAAAAGATAAGGTATTCTTCCAATTAGTTTTCGACAAGACTCCTTTCTATGCAGAACTTGGAGGTCAGGTTGGAGATACTGGTTATATTGAATCGGAAGGCGAAAAGATATTTATTACTAATACTAAGACAGAAAATGGTCTGGGTATTCATTTGGTTGATAAATTACCTTCTGATATTAGTGCAACATTCTTGGCTGTTATTAATCTAGATAGGAGAAAGGCTATTGAGGCTAATCACTCTGCAACACATCTTTTGCATTATGCTCTTAGAGAAGTTCTTGGCTCTCATGTTGAGCAAAAGGGTTCTTTGGTAGATGCTGATAGACTTCGTTTCGACTTTTCTCATTTTTCTAAACTCTCAAGCGAAGAGATTCGCCTTGTTGAGAAGAAGGTTAATGCAATTATTCGTAATAACTATAATGGTAATGATTTGAGAGAGGTTCCAATAGATGAGGCAAGGGCTATGGGTGCTGCAGCACTATTTGGAGAAAAATATGGAGATAAGGTTAGGGTTATTCAATTTGGAGACTCAATAGAGCTTTGTGGAGGTACTCATGTTAAGGCTACTGGTAATATTGGTATGTTTAAGATTGTTTCGGAGAGTGCAATTGCTGCTGGGATGAGAAGAATTGAGGCTATAACGGCAGAAAAGGTTGAGGAGTTTATGTATGATTATATAGATAATTTTGAAGACCTTAGAGTAATGGTGGGACAGGTAAACCTTAAGCCTGCTATACAAAAACTAATCTCAGAAAATGAGGAACTAAAATCGTCTATAGAAGAATTCCAAAAGGAAAAAATAGACTCAATGTTTAATGATATTAAGTCTAAAGTAGAGAAAATTGATGAAATAAATTATATTGGTTTAAATCTAACATTATCCTCTGAGTTAATTAAAGATTTAGCTTATCGCTTTAAGAACTTCTTCAATAATACAAATTTTGTATTTATTGCAGGTTCTAACATGACAGATAAACCAACAATAACAATAATGCTTTCGGAAGATTTGGTAGCAAAGGGACATAATGCAGGAGCTATTGTTCGTGATGCTGCTAAATTTATTCAAGGTGGTGGTGGTGGACAACCTTTCTTCGCAACTGCGGGAGGTAAGAATCATCAAGGATTAGAAGAGGCTATTAATAAAGCAAAGGAACTTATATTTAATAAATAAAAAATGCAGAACATTAGAAACATCGCAATTATTGCGCACGTTGACCACGGAAAAACAACATTGGTAGATAGAATGTTACATCAGGCGAAATTATTCCGTGACAACCAAGAAACAAATGATTTAATCTTAGACAACAACGATTTAGAGCGTGAAAGAGGGATTACAATCCTTTCAAAAAACGTATCTATTCGTTACAAAGACTTTAAGATTAATATCATTGATACTCCAGGTCACAGTGATTTTGGCGGAGAGGTAGAGAGAGTATTAAATATGGCAGATGGTGTTTTGCTTGTTGTAGACGCTTTTGAAGGTCCAATGCCTCAAACTCGTTTTGTATTACAAAAGGCTATTGAGTTAAATCTAAAACCTATTGTAGTTGTAAATAAGGTTGATAAACCAAATTGTAACCCAGAAGAAACTCAAGAAAAGGTATTTGACCTTATGTTTAATCTTGGTGCAACTCAAGACCAATTAGATTTCCCAACAGTTTATGGTTCTTCTAAACAAGGATGGATGAGTGGAGATTGGAATAATGTTACAGAAGATATATCTTATTTATTAGATGCAATTATTGAACATATTCCAGCTGCTGAGGTTAAGGAAGGAAATACTCAACTTATGATTTCTTCTTTAGATTACTCTTCTTATGTTGGTCGTATAGCTGTAGGAAGACTTCATAGAGGAACTCTTCAAGCAGGTATGAATGTTGTACTTTGTAAGGCTAATGGACAAAATGTAAAGGCAAACATTAAGGAGCTTTATACATTTGAAGGTCTTGCTAAGGAAAAGACTAAGGAAATAGTATATCCAGGAGAAATATGTGCTGTTTTAGGTATGGATAACTTTGATATTGGTGATTCAATATGTGATTTCGAAAATCCTGAACCACTTGTTCCTATCAAGGTTGATGAACCTACAATGAGTATGTTATTTACTATCAATAACTCACCATTCTTTGGGAAGGAAGGTAAGTTTGTAACTTCTCGTCACTTAAGAGATCGTCTTTATGGTGAGCTTGAAAAGAATCTTGCTCTAAGAATAGAAGAGACTGCTTCTCCAGATGCTTTAATAGTATTTGGTCGTGGTATTCTTCACCTTTCAATCCTTATTGAAACAATGCGTCGTGAGGGTTATGAATTACAATTAGGTCAACCTAAGGTAATCGTAAAAGAAATTGACGGAAAGAAATGTGAACCAGTTGAACAACTTACAATTTTAGTTCCTGAACAATTTGCAGGAAAGATTATTGAACTTGTTACAATGCGTAAGGGAGAAATTGATACAATTGAACAAAGAGGAGATAGATCTCAACTTGAGTTTACAATTCCTTCACGTGGTATTATTGGTTTGAGAAATAACCTTTTGACAGTATCGGAAGGAGAGGCTATAATTGCTCACCGTCTTAAAGGTTTTGAACCATGGAAGGGAGAAATTGGAGGTAGAAGAATGGGTTCATTGATTGCAAAAGAAAATGGTACTGCAATTGAATACTCAATTAATAAACTTCAAGATAGAGGTCGTTTCTTTGTTGAACCAGGTGACGAAGTATATACAGGTATGGTTATTGGAGAAAATATTCGTCCAGACGATATCGTTTGTAATATTACTATCACAAAGAAACTTTCAAATATGAGAGCTTCAGGTTCTGATGATAAATCTTCAATTGCTCCAGCAGTAAAATTCTCTTTAGAGGAATCGATGGAATATATTGGAGAAGATGAATACTTAGAAGTAACTCCACAAAGTCTTCGTATTAGAAAGATTTTTCTAAACGAAACAGATCGTAAACGTATGGGTAAGGCATAATCCTTTGGATTAAACCAAGCTTTTCACAATAAAATTATAAGCCGAATAAAGCCTAAACACTTTGTTCGGCTTTGTTTTTTTGTATCTTTGTCTTTGTTTTATGAGAAAATGACATTAAGTAACTGATAATATGAATAATATAGCGTATCTTTTTGATTTAGATGGTGTAGTTATTGATACCGAGACAGAATACTCTAAGATTTGGACTGTAATTGGAGATAAATATATTCCAGATGTTAGGGATTTTGCTAATCAGATTAAGGGTAATCATCTAAATAATATTTACGAAAACTATTTTTCTCATCTTTCTTTAATGGAGTGGGAGGGTATTGTTGATTTTCTTAGAACAAAGGAGAGTGAGATTGAATATACCTATATTGAGGGTGCAAGAGATTTCCTCCTTGAGCTTAAGGCAAAAAATCATCTAACGGCTTTGGTTACAAGCTCCGACGACACAAAGCTTGAACGTCTTTTTTTGCAATTACCTGAAATAAAGACCTTCTTTAATACAATTGTTTCTGCCAACGATAAGGTTAAGGGCAAGCCTGAGCCAGACCCATATCTTCTTGCTGCCGAAAGATTAAATATTGAACCTGAGAAATGTATAGTCTTCGAAGATGCAATAGCGGGAATAGAATCAGGTCTAGCGGCAAGAATGTACGTAATAGCCTTATCAACAACCCACAAACCAGAACAACTTCAAAAATACACCCCAAAAGTAATCCCCAACTTCAAAAACTTCTGCCTTTATTGCATATAAAAGAAATTCAATATGAATATTAAACTAGGCTAACTAGGTAACTACTTTTTATTGTCTTTACAAGTACTATCTATATTAATATTTAATCTTTTTCTTACTGCTCTATCAATAGAATCATAACGTCTGAATAATAGTTCTGATGATTCCAATTTGCTCAAATCATATTCACCATATGGGAAATAGTTGGTAGAACATATTGTATCTCCAAAAAAATACTTCAGATTATAAATCATATCTATACTAGAGAATGTATCATATTCCAATAAGTTAAGTTTTGCAGATGCAATATCATTTTGAATTTTTCCAATTTCATGTTCTTGAATAAGTAAATATGCATATCTCGTTTGAGGAATATCATAATACCTTTTTCTCAAATCCTTTAGTATTTTTGCACAACCAAGATCTTGGATTTTTAGATATTCAATAGTTAAAAGAGTATCGGCAATTAGAGGAGGCCAAATGTTTTCCGGTGTTTCATAACTTTCCAGAGGTTTTATTTTTAAAAGAACTACCCTTGTAGAATCATTGCAGCCATATATTTTTTTTATTTCAGCAGTATTGTCAACTCTTTCTATTGATGAGAAATAACATAATAAATAAAATTTATCAGACCATCTGTGGGCAAAGTCATATCTATACAAATAATTGAAAAGTCCCTTTTCTTTAATTTGTCTATTTCTTTCTCTCTTTCCTTTTTTGGACAATATACAATCAAAGCAGTCTGCATTTTGTATATAATCTTTTTGTTTGTTGATATTATTGCAACACCCTATCATTATATAAATCATGACGATAGAAAAGAATATTTTTTTCATGATATATAAGTTTATCTTATCTTACCAAACAATAATATATTAACTCAATATATGTTCTGTTATTTTTTTATTTCAGCTTCAAAGGTAATTAATTATTTTTGAATGGAATAATTATTTGATTTATATTTTAACTAAAAGGTTGATTTTTGGGATATTTTATAACATTTGATAGGTTTTGGGATTAATTATTCTTAATTGGATTGGTGGTTTAGAATTGGATAATTGAAGGGTGGTGGTGAGTTTATTTCAATGGTTAGTTAATTTCTCGTAATAGTTTTTGGGCATTTTGGGCTTTGTCGCCGAAAATCGACGTCTTTTGGAATTTTTATGTCGTTTTGTCTTATTTTTCTCTGGGAAAGTTTGGGCGAAAGGGGATTAAAATTCGGTAAGATAAGGTTTTAGGGAAATAACCTCCTTATTCTACGAAAATAGAATAAGGAGTTAGAAAAATATAATAAGGATTTGGTGAGTGAAATCCTTATATTTTTTCTTGAAAGTAAGGATTTTCTTACAAAATACTAGAATAAGGTTTCTTAAAATTAAGAGTCTGTTTCGGGTTTTAACTTAGTAGATGATCATATTTTATTATATGCTAATAATCTTGAATAGGTATAGAGAATGAGAAGCAAGAGCCTTTGCCTTCTTCGCTTTCTACCCATATTTTACCACCATGTATTGTAATAAATTCCTTACATATTATTAAACCAAGACCACTACCTTTTTCTTGTTCTGTACCAAGCGATGAACATTTTTCTGAAATCTTAAATAGTTTGTGTAAATTCTTTTTACTTATTCCTACACCAGTATCTTGTACAGAAATAATTAATTCACTTTTCTCAATTTTTGCATTTATTGAAACATTACCAAATTGTGGTGTGAATTTTATCGCATTAATTAATAAATTACGCAATATTGTAATAATAATCATGTTATCGACACTTGCAATTATTGTATCATGTAATAAATTATCTACTTTAATATTTTTCTTGATGGCAAATAACTTAGTCTGATTTATTACCGTATTAATGATATTATCAATATCTTGAGATTTAGGGTTAAATGAGATTATTCCGATTTGTATTTTTGACCATTCAAGCAAATTTTCTAGTAATTCTTGTGCGCTTTGTGAGCTTTCAGCAATTATTTTGAAATATTGTTCTTTCTCTTGATTACTATAACTATTATGATTTTCTAATAATATCTCTGCAAATCCATTAATTGCATTAAACGGATTTCTTAAATCGTGAGCAATTATTGAGAAGAATATGTTTTTGGTAGCATTGAGCTCTCTAAACTGTTTTTCACTATCTTTTAAAGCTTTTTCAGCTTTTTTATATTCAGTTATGTCTCGTGTTATACCTAAAGCAGCAGAAATTTTTTCATTATTATACAGTGGAACACAATTTGTTTCTAACCAAATACGCCTACCTTTAAAACCTATTGCTTCAAATTCTAGTATACCTCTTCCACCTTTTAATGTCTCTTCGATTAACTCTTTAAATGATCTTTTATATTTGTCAATTATCAAATTGGACATTGATTTTCCCTTAACTTGTTCCAAATTATCAGCGTCAATCATTTTAAGTCCAGCAGGATTCATATATACAAGCTTCCCTTGTGGATCGAGTAATTTTACACAATCAGGTTCGGTATCAAGAATTGTTTTTAAATAACTCTCGCTTTCAATAAGCTTTGTGTTTGTTACATTTAATTCATAGAGAGCCTTAGAAAGTTGTTCTGATTGTGCTTGATATTTATTTAGAGTATCTATTATTTCATTCTGATATTGCTTTTCTCTGGTAATATCATCTATTGTAATTAATACATATTTTTCGTTGTTTGCAATAATAATAGAGGTGGAAACTAATAAATTTAATCGGACTATTTCGCCATTTACATTTACTTCTAAGTCGCCTTGATTTTGATAATGACTTTTACCTGAATTAAAAGTATCAGAGAAAGTGTTTCTTAAAGGGCAATTGCAGCAATCTTTACCCTTGCCACATACAATTTGTCCTTCATGACAGGCATTAATACAGTTCAATGCTTCTCCAGCCAAATGACCTAAAACATCATTTTTATTCTTATTAAGCATTTGAATTCCTGTTTTGTTGATATGAATAATTGTTCCTTCAATATTTACAAGAATTAAGACTACTGCAGCGTTTTCAAATATTTGATTTAGTTCTTCTGAGAATTTATTATCTTCAAGGTTCTTCATTATATTTTTTTTATGTGAAGTAACAATATTATTTTAATGACTCTCCAAAGGTAATTATATTTTTATAATATAGCTATTATTGGTAATTTTTATTATTAAGAGTCTGTTTTTGGAGTTTTATCTTAGTAGATGTTCGGCTAGGGGTATTGATTCTATTTTGCCTACGTCTACCCATATTTCTTTTGGGTGAATATAGGATTTGATTGGATAGTTTTTGGCTAACTCAAGATACTCAGGAATAATAGGGAAGGAGCCTTGTTTATCGATTAGGCTTAATAGTTCAGGTCTAATTATTTGGATTCCACTAAAGCCAAAAGGATGAAACTCGCTTATTGGTTTGATTATTATTTTTTCGCCGCTTTGGTTGTTTTCCCATCCACAAAGGTTTTTGTCTTTGTCGAATAGTAGGTAACGAGAGGTATGCCTTTTGCTTAGCGCCAAAGTAGCAAGAGAATTATTAATATGGTGTTGGTTTTGTAGGTCAGAAAAGTTTATTTTAGAGATAATATCAACGTTATGAATAAGTATATCTTCCTTTAATGAAAATAGATGTTTCGCATTAACTAATCCTCCTCCAGTATCTAAAAGTTCAGCGGTTTCATCTGATATATAAATATCAGCATTATAGCGCTTTGTATCTATGTGCTCAATCATTTGATTAGCGAAATGATGAACATTAATTACAATATGTTTGCATCCAAAATTAATAAGCTTTGTGATATTATGTTCGAGTAAACTTATTCCGTTTACCTCCACTAATGCCTTTGGTTTATTGTCTGTCAGAGGTCTAAGTCTTGTGCCTAAACCTGCTGCGAATATCATTGCTTCCATACTAGTTTATTGGGTACTCAATCCTTACGTGGTAGATGGATTTAATCTTTTGTTTCAATACTTCTTTGATGGTGTCAACATCTCTAAAGGTAATATTTGCATTAGTAAACTGACCATCTTTAACTTGGTCATCAATTACATTTTCTACCAAGTCAGATATAGCTTGTTCTGTGTGATTCTTTAAACTCCTTGATGCAGCTTCAACACTATCTACCATCATTACAATAGCCGTCTCTCTTGTGAAAGGTTTTGGACCTTTATATGTGAATATATCCTCATCAATAGGTTGATTAGGATAGTCGCGTTTTTGTTTATTATAGAAAAACCTTGTCTTGCTTGTTCCGTGGTGTGTTCTTATAAAATCAACGATTGGTTCAGGAAGTTTAAATCTATGGGCAAGCTTAACGCCATCGGTAACATGACCAGTAATTACTTGAGCCGATTCCTCATAGGTTATCTCGTTGTGAGGGTTAAAACCAGTGTTTTGATTCTCTATAAAGAAATTTGGCATCATAATCTTACCAATATCGTGATGTAATGCCCCAACTCTCGTCAAAAGAGCATTTCCTCCAATTTCGTGAATTAAATCTTCCGAAATATTCGCTACTTGAACGCAGTGCTGAAAGGTTCCAGGCGCTTTAACAGAAAGCTCTCTAAGTATCTTTGAATTAGTATTTGAATATTCCATAAGTGTTACCTCTGAGATAAATCCAAACATCTTTTCTAATAAGTAAATAAGTGGGAAAGCAAATAATGTCATTATGGCATTGATAAGAAAATGTGCAAAACGATAAGGGTTTACCTTGGTAAGATCATTTTCGTGTATCAAAACTATTGCAACATAAATAATTGAATAAGTAATAAAGACAATTAGACTTGTTTTGAAGAACTCTGAACGCTTTTCTAAGTTTTCCATAGAGATTATTGCCATCATTCCTACCATAAGTTGATAGAACACAAATTCAAAGCTATTTGGTACAGAGAATCCAATGATTATTATACTTACTAAGAAAACATAGAGTGCAGCTCTTGAATCAAAGAATGTTCTTATTAGAATAGGAGTGAGGCAGAGAGGAGTAATAAATATATATTCAGGGTTTACATTAATTATTAGGGCTGTAAGACCAACCATCATTATTATTACAAATAGGATAAAGAGTATCTTCTTATTGTCTTGATATATCTCCTTATTGATATGTTTAAAGAATAGGAACATTGCAACAAGTGCTATTGAAATTAAGATAAACTGTCCAAGGATAAGTGAATATTTAACCTCTTCTGTGTTTTTCTTTCCTTCGTATTCTTTCTCTAAAGAGCTTATTATTTGGTATTTTGAATCATCTATTTTCTCATTCTTAGAAATAATTAAATCACCTTGTGCTATTAAACCCTTTGTTGGGCAAACATCCTTTAGTTGAGCATCAAGAGCCTCTTTTGTTTTTGAAGGATTCAGTGCAAGGTTGGTTTTTATATCTCTTATTTCAATCTCTTTGGCAATATTACCCTCTATTACAATTATTGAATAATCCTCTGGGAGGTTGGCTAGTTCTTTGATAGGAGTTTTTTCTCCTTCAATAATATCAAAATATAGCTTCTTGTTTTTATTAATTGTATCAATTTCTTGAGATAGTTCTTTGTCGGACTTTTGTATCGTAAAATCGAAAGGAGCAGTTAGATTTTCATGCTTCCAATACCCACCATTCTGATAATCATATTTAAAAGAAGATTTGCTTGGAAAAATCATTACAATTATTGCACTGGCAACAAGTATTATTGCAATCTTTGTCAGTGTAGGTATTATCCTTCTGTAATTGTTCCTAATCTTACGTAAATTATCCATACTTATAGTCCTTTTGCTTTCTTTGTTAGAGTAGAACAGAATATAAAATCATTTAATTCTTTATTATCGGCATGTAATACATTTTGTTTATCGCCCTTCCACCACAACTCTCCTTGGTGAATAAATATAATATTGTCTCCAATCTCTAGTACAGAATTCATATCGTGAGTGTTTATTACTGTTGTGATATTATATTCTTGGGTGATTTCCATTATTAACTGGTCAATAAGTATTGATGTTTGTGGGTCGAGTCCAGAGTTTGGTTCATCGCAGAAAAGATATTTTGGTTCGGTTGCTATTGCTCTTGCTATTGCAACACGTTTTTTCATCCCTCCACTTAGTTCTGAAGGCATTAGTTTGTTTATTCCTTTAAGGTTTACCCTCTCTAAACAAAAGTTTACTCTTTCAAGCATTACTTTTAATGGTTCTTTGCGGAACATCAACAAGGGAAACATTACATTTTCTTCTACAGTCATTGAATCGAATAGGGCTCCTCCTTGAAATATCATCCCCATATCTTTCCTTACATCTATTTGCTCATTGTTATTCATCTTATTGAAAACCCTATCATCAAACAACACATCTCCTGTCTCTGGTTGAAATAAGCCAACTAATGTTTTCATCAATACTGTTTTCCCACTTCCACTTCTACCAATAATTAGATTGCATTTACCTGGGATAAATGTTGTATTTATATCTTTTAATACATGATTATCTCCAAAAGTCTTATTAATGTTTTTTATTTCAATCATATACTAATTGTAAATACTTGTTATTAATAAATTAAATATCATAATTACCATACAGCTTTGCACAACTGCTTTTGTACTTTCTTGTCCCACTTCAACAGAGCCTCCTTTCATGGTGTATCCTCTATAGCAAGCAAGTGATGATATTATTAATGCGTTTACGGTGGATTTGATTAGGGCATAGGTTACATCGGATAGTTCAAATTCTAATCTAATTCCTTCTACATAATGAAATATAGATAAATCTCCATTAATCATTGCTCCAAATGCACCTCCAACTAATCCTGTAAACATACTTATTACTGTTAGTAAGGGAAAGAATAAAAGACATGCAATTATTTTTGGGAGAATTAGATAAGACGCTGTGTTTACTCCCATTACCTCTAAGGCATCTATTTGTTCTGAAATTCTTTGTGTACCCAGTTCTGATGCTATTCTTGATGCACATTTTCCTGCTAAAATTAAAGAAATAACAGTTGGAGCAAACTCTAACAGAATAGATTTTCTTGATGCATATCCATAAACCCAAGAAGGGTAGAGTGGATTGTCAAGGTTTAGTAGCATTTGAATAACTACTGCTGCACCTAAGAAAAGAGAGATTACAAGCACAATAGGTACTGAATCAACACCTAAAACCTGCATTTCGAAGATCATCTTCCTCTTAAAAATTCTTAGATTTTGTGGTTTGCGGAAAGCTTCTTTCATTAATATAAGATACTCTCCAAATTCAATAATATTCTTTTTTACTAAGTTCATTATATAATTAATTGAATATGACTTCTGTTGAGGTCATTTTAATATTCTTTTTATCTTTGTCTTTGTTCTTGATTATTGCCTCAGATAATTCATCTTCAACATATTTTTGTATTGCTCGTTTGAGTGGTCTTGCTCCGAATTGTTTGTCAATTCCTTTCTCCAAAATCATTTCCTTCAAATCATCTGTCACCTCTAGACTGTAACCCATTGAAGATAGACGTTTAACCAAAGTATTTAATTCTATATCAATAATTTTAATGATATCATTCTTTTCTAATGAACGGAAGAAGACAATATCATCGACTCTATTTAAAAACTCTGGGGCAAAGGTCTTTTTAAGATCGTTGTCAATTATGTTTTGTTCAAGTTCTGCAATATTATTCTCTCTTGCATTTGTTGAAAATCCAACTCCTATTCCGAAGTCTTTAAGCTTTCTGCTACCAACATTCGAAGTCATAATAATTACTGTGTTTTTGAAGTCGATTCCTCTACCAATGGAGTCGGTAAGATGTCCTTCGTCTAGTATCTGTAGAAGTATATTAAATACATCAGGATGTGCCTTTTCTATCTCATCAAATAAAACAATAGAGTAGGGGTGATTTCTTACTTTTTCGGTTAATTGCCCAGCTTCTTCATGACCAACATAGCCTGGAGGAGAACCAATTATTCTTGATACGGAATGTTTCTCCATATATTCACTCATATCTAAGCGAATAAGGTTTGAATCTGAATCAAACATATATCTTGAAAGTGCCTTTGCTAAATGGGTTTTTCCAACTCCTGTTGGACCAACAAATATAAAGGAGCCTATTGGTCTATTAGGATCTTTTATTCCTGCTCTGGCTCTACGAATTGCCTTTGAAACCTTTGCAACAGCTTCTTCTTGTCCTATTACAGCTCCTTGAAGATTTTCTTCCATATTGATAAGTTTTTCGGTTTCATCTTCGCTTATCTTCTGAATCTTTACTCCACTCATCATGGAGACAACGTGTGCAATATCTTCTTCGGTTATGATTATTGGGTTATTAGCAGATTCTTCTTCCCATATTTTATATTTATCTTCTATTTCTACACTTAGGAGCTCAATATTATTCTTTATAACTGAAGCCTCTTCGTACTTGGATTCTTTAACCGCTTCATGTTTTTGTGCACTTAACTCTTTTATTTTATTTTCTAGATCTATATGTTCTTTTGGAACTTTTATATCACTAACATGTGCTCTTGCACCAGCTTCGTCAAGGGCATCAATGGCTTTGTCTGGTAATAGTCTATCATTGATATATCGCTCCGATAGTTTTACGCAAGCAATTATTGATTTCTCATCATATTTTACTCTATGATGTTCTTCATATTTATCTTTGATATTATTGAGGATAATTATTGTTTCATCAAATGTAGTTGGCTCTATCATCACCTTTTGAAATCTACGCTCAAGAGCTCCATCTGATTCTATATTTTTTCTGTACTCATTCAATGTTGTTGCTCCAATACATTGAATTTCACCTCTTGCTAGGGCTGGCTTAAAGATATTTGATGCATCAAGAGAGCCTGAAGCATTTCCTGCTCCAACTATTGTATGTATTTCATCAATAAATAGTATTATATCTCTATTTTTTTCTAGTTCTCCAATAAGACCCTTAAGTCTTTCTTCAAACTGTCCTCTGTACTTTGTTCCTGCAACTACTGAGGCTAAATCAAGTGTGTAAATTTTCTTTTTTAATAGGGTATGCGGGACTTCTTTTGCAAATATTCTTAATGCTAATCCTTCTGCAATTGCACTTTTACCTACTCCAGGTTCTCCAATAAGTATTGGGTTATTCTTTTTTCTTCTTGTAAGAATTTGTGCAATTCTTTCCATTTCTTTTTCTCTTCCAACTATTGGATCTATTAATCCTTTTTCTGCTGCAAGGGAAAGATTTTTCCCAAAATTGTCAAGGAATGGTGTGGCTGCTTTTGGGGTAGTGAAAGGAGTTACTTTTTTTGTATTCTTTAGTGGAAATGGTGCATTATCATCATCTATCTCATCAAGTTCATCTGATAAATCCATACTATCGTCAATATCTCCGAGGCTTTTCTTTATCCAACTATGAATAATTTCGTACGTTAACCCATAACCAAACAAGATATTTGCAATTAAATTATTGCCCTCTTTTAGTATTGCTGCTAGAAAATGTTCTGTACCTATTTCATCGACCTTTAGATCTGTTGCCTCTAAGAAAGATAGTTTTATTACTCTTTCTGTTTGTTTCAAAAGAGGGATGTCTCTTTCTTGATCTATAGGGTGAAATATTTCTGATTTTTGAATTGTTTGCTCAATTTCTTTTTTAATATCCTGTGGGTCAATGCTGAATTCGGATAGAATTAGCATTGCTTTACAGTCTTTTTCCCTAATCATTCCCAAAAACAAGTGTTCAACACCAAGAAAATCACTCTTTAATCTCATTGCCTCATTGCTCGAAATCTTGATTACATTTTTTGCGTGAACTGTAAATTTAGCATCCATAATTATAATAAGTAATAAATTTCATCAAAAGTACTAACAAATATCTGAATAAAGAGTTTTTTGTATATCTTTTTTCAACATATAAGTGTTAGTTTTATAAAGAAAAGGATTTTTTGTATCTAAAGTTGTTTTTATTGACAAAGTAAAGTGTAATCCAAAATAAAACTACATTTATTATTATCATTTTATTCATCAATTTATTTATGTTTTATTTCAAAAAAATTTAGTATCTTCGCAGTTTAATACTGCTACTAAAATAAATAAGAAAAATATATAAAATGTACTCAGAAAACGAAAAGATTGTAAAGGTTAACATTGAGGAACAAATGAAATCATCGTATATTGACTATGCGATGAGTGTTATTGTTTCTCGTGCTTTGCCAGATGTTAGAGATGGTATGAAACCCGTTCACCGTAGAATTCTATTTGCAATGAACGAAATGGGGATGTTCCATAACTCTCCAACAAAGAAAAGTGCAAGAATTGTAGGGGAAGTACTTGGTAAGTATCACCCACATGGAGATAGTTCTGTATATATGGCAATGGTGCGTATGGCTCAGTCTTGGTCTATGCGTTACAAATTAGTTGATGGACAAGGTAACTTTGGTTCTATCGATAATGACCCACCTGCTGCTATGCGTTATACTGAGGCTAGATTAGCTAAAATTTCTGATGAAATATTAGCAGACATAGATAAGGATACTGTTGACTTTCAAAATAATTTTGATGATAGTTTAAAGGAACCTACTGTATTACCTACTAGAATTCCTACTTTATTGATTAATGGAACTTCTGGTATTGCTGTAGGGATGGCTACAAATATGGCTCCTCATAATCTTACTGAAGTTATTAATGGTACAATAGCTTATATTGATAATAATGATATTACTATTGACGAATTGATGCGATACATTAAGGCTCCAGATTTTCCAACAGGTGGTATTATTTATGGTTATGAAGGAGTAAAAGATGCTTATGCTACTGGAAGAGGTTCAATTGTAATGCGTGCTAATACTAATATTGAGCAAGCTGCTAATGGTCATGATCAAATTATTGTAACTTCTATACCTTATCAGGTAAATAAATCTGAGATGATAAAACGTCAGGCTGTTTTGGCTGACGAAAAGAAGATTGAGGGTATTTCTGAAATTAGAGACGAGTCGAATAAAGATGGTATAAGAATAGTATACAAATTAAAACGCGATGCAATTACCAATGTTGTATTAAATAAACTATATCAATATTCTGAACTTCAAACATCTTTTTCTATAAATAGCATTGCATTAGTTCATGGTCGTCCGAAGATGCTTAATCTTTATGATATTATAAAGTATTTTGTTGCCCATAGAATTGAGGTTGTTGAACGTAGAACAAGGTTTGAACTTGCAGAGGCAGAAAAAAGAGCCCATATCTTAGAAGGTTTACTTAAGGCTTTAGATTTTATTGATGAAATAATCGCACTTATTCGTAATTCTCAAACTGTTCAAGAGGCTAGGGAAACAATGTCGGAACGTTGGGGATTTTCTGAAATTCAAACACGTGCAATTGTTGATATGCGTTTACGTGCACTTGCAGCAATGGAGAGAGAAAAACTTCAAGAAGAGTATGATGCTTTAATGAAGTTTATCGAAAGATGTAAAGAAATTTTGAATAATCACGATGTTTTGATGCAAGTTATTAAAGATGAACTTGTAGAAATACGTGAAAAATATGGTGATGAGAGAAAAACTACTATAGAATATTCTTCTGCTGACTTTAAAATTGAAGATATGATTGCAGATGAAGATGTTGTTATCACAATTTCTCATCTTGGTTATATAAAACGAACACTTCTTTCTGAATATAGAGTTCAAAATAGAGGAGGAAAGGGTAGTAGGGGAGCTGTTTCAAGAGATGAAGATTTTATTGAACATATTTTTATTGCTTCAATGCATAATTATATGTTGTTCTTCACAGAAAAAGGACGTTGTTTTTGGATGAGAGTCTTTGAAATCCCTGAAGGAACAAAAACTTCAAAGGGACGTGCAATACAAAATTTGATTCAAATTGAACCAGACGATAATGTAAAAGCATATATTAATACTAAGGACTTAAGAAATGAAGAATATGTAAATAATAATTATATTATTCTTTGTACTAAGAATGGTATAATTAAGAAAACTTCTCTTGAAGCTTATTCTCGACCAAGAGTAAATGGGATTAATGCTGTTACTGTTAGAGAGGGTGATGTTTTGTTAGAAGCTAGACTAACTAATGGAAATCATGAAGTATTAATGGCTTTATATTCTGGTAAATGTATTCGTTTCAATGAATCTACAGTGAGACCAATGGGTAGAAATGCTTCTGGAGTTAAGGCTATTACACTTGGAAATCCTAATGATTTTGTGATTGGCATGATTTGTGTAGAAAATTCAGAAAAGAATATTCTTGTTGTTTCTGAAAAGGGTTATGGTAAGAGATCTGATATTGAAGAATATCGTCATACTAATCGTGGAGGAAAAGGAGTAAAAACTATTAATATTACAGATAAAACAGGAAACTTAATAGCAATTAAGGATGTTGATGATAATAATGATTTAATGATTATTTGTAAATCTGGTATCACTATTCGCCTTTCTGTTAAAGAACTTCGTTTATTAGGTCGAGCTACACAAGGAGTAAGGCTTATCAATATTAAGGAAGGTGATGAAATTGCTGCTGTATGTAAGATTAATGTTGATGAAGATGAGGAAACTGAAATAATTACTGATGAAAATGGTAATATTATTGAAACAGAATCTATTCAAGAATCAATAGAAGAAGATAAAAAATAATTTTTATAACTTAAATAATTACAAAATGAGAAAAGTATTTCTATTTGTTGCAATAATGGCAATTGGCTTTAGTGCAACAGCTCAGACAATGAAAGTTCAGAGTGCATATTCTGATATGAAAAACAAACGTTTAGGCTATGCAGTTAAGAATATTGACGAGGCTTGTGAGCATGAAGACACAAAAGCTGATGCAAAAACATGGCATTATGCCGGTTTAATCTATACTAGCTTGCTAGATGCAGCGATGCAGGAAGATCAAAAATTCTTTAAAAAACAAAAAGTTGAACTAACTTCCGAACAATTAGCTGACAAAGCTAAGGCTGCATTTATTAAATCTATTGAATTAGAAAAAACTGCTGGTACTAATGAGTTTATGGCTATTAATATCACAACATTAAATAATATTCTTATTACACAGTTAGACTTTGCTTTAGCTGTTTTTAATAAACAACAATTTACTGAAGCAATTCCATTGTTTGAAGAAATTGTGAAGTCTTCAATTGCAATTGGTAAAGGTGGATCTGAAGTAGCATTGAAATCTAAATATTGTATAGCTCTTGCATACGAGTATACAAAACAAAAAGATAAAGCTACAGAAATTTATCGTGAATTAGCAAAATCAGGTTCAAAAGAAGAAGCTGTATATATTAGTTTATATGCAACAAACAAAGCTGCAAAAGAAATGGAAAAAGCAATCAATGTATTAAAAATTGGGCGCAAGAATATTCCTTCTAGCTATAAAATAATTGCTCTATTATCAGGTGCTTATCAAGAAATAGGAAATAAAGAAGAATCAAATAAAAATATAGAAGCTTTAATTAATATGGCTGATACATGCAAAGATATTGATATGAAGAATTCAATATATGTACTTGCTGGTGATAGCAAAAGAGATGCAGGTAGTATTGATGAAGCTTTAATTATTTATGATAAAGCTTTAACAATTAAACCTATACAAATTGAAGCCAATTTCAGTAAGGGAGTTATGTATTTTAATTCAGCGATTGATAAAATTGAACAAGCTCAAAAAATTCCAGAAACGGATATGAGTGGGGCTTATGATAAACTAATAGCTGAAAGTAAGGAAACATTTAAAATAGCAATTCCATTTTTTGAAAATGTATTAAGCCAAAATCCAAATCACTATAAGACTTTAAATGCTTTAAAAACAATTTATTCTCGTTTAGAAATGAAGGATAAATATACAGAAGTATCTGCAAAAATTGAAGCTTTAAGACAAGGAAAGTAATTATAGTTATTCACTAATTATTACAAAATAAGGAGAGATATACTATATATCTCTCCTTATTTTTTGTATTTGTACTTTACATAATCACAATTATGAATAAATATATTAAGGTTAATTTGAAGTTGAATATTTTAAACTAATGATTAGATTTGTTTGATTTTAGATTAATTTGGTATTGGTAAATTCTTACTTCCTATAAATAAGTATTTGTCAGAAATAAATATTCTTTTGTCTGACATAAATAATCTTTTATCTGATAAAAATATTTTTTTCTTTCCTTTAATTTTATTTTTCCTTCGTATAATTTTTTGTTTAATACATTTATTATTGTAACTTTGTAAGTTGTAAAATTAAACGTTAAATTTAATATCTCACTATATGATTAAAAAGAGTTTTTTATTTATCTTAGTTTCATTATTTGTTTCGTCACTTAATGCACAAATGATACCTATATCAACATCTGATTATGGACTAAAAGCCTATCCTATTTCTGTTCGTTATCAAAAGTATGAAACAGATTCAACAAATAAACCAAAGGATCAAAGGTCTAGTTTTATTGATGATTATTTAATGAATTTTAACGAGAATAGACTTCTTGTTGAGAAGATTAATTATATTGGAGGAAAAAACGATAGATATTCTAAGTTTACCTATAATGTTAACCGCACATTAGATAAGGAAGAATTTTTTGAACCAACAAATAAGATAATCTCAACAATATCTTATTCTTATGCATATTTAGGGAGACCATCTGAAGTTGTAGCAGTAGAATATCCAGCATCTTTAGGTGGAGCAAATAAAATGGTAAGCAAACAAACCTATAAATGGAATGAAAAAGGTCAATTGTCAGAATATTCAACCTTTGGAGATGATGCTACAATACAAAAGACCATAAAATATTTTTATGGACCTCAAGATTCATTGATTTATACCCTTACAACCTTTGGTTATAATAGAAATATTGAAAAAACAGTATATAATAGAGATTTTAATTTCTTTGTAAAGGAAATGATTCTATATCGCAATGATTCTCAAGTGCGCAGAGAAACATATACTTTAGATGATAAAAATCTAATTGTTAATAAGAAAGTATATAACGGAAAAGATAAACTAACCCTTGATTACAAATACACATATGACGAACATGGCTACATGACATCTGAAATAGGTGTTGATCCAAAAGGAGCTTGGGCAATAGAATATTACTATAAGTATGAAAAAGATCAGTTTTTTAACTGGACAAAGAAAACAACCTTTGATGGATGGCAACCAAAATATGTTGAGTTAAGAAAGTTTGAATATTCAAACAAACAACATTTCTATGATGATTTAAAAGATGCAGCAACTAAGAAAGTAGTTCGCGAGCGTTCAGAATAGCAGCATCGGAAACCTTATCACTTGAAAGCATTGATGCAATTTCATTAATTCTTTCATCCATATTTAATAAAAGCATTTCAGAAACGGTAGATTCATCTGCCGTTTTTTTGTATACCTTAAAATGATAATCGCTCTTAGCAGCAATCTGTGGCAAATGAGTAATGGCAATAATCTGATGCTTTTTGCTCATAATTTTCATTATGTTTCCAACCTTTGAAGCAATATCTCCACTAACACCAGTATCTATTTCATCAAAGATTATTGTAAGATTTGATTTTTCTTTTGAAATATTCTGAGCCTCAACAGCTTTGATAGCTAGCATTAACCTAGAAAGCTCTCCTCCAGAAATAACTTTTGAAATTGGTGAAAGCTCCCCACCCTTATTTGCATTGAATAAAAACTCAATACTATTCTCGCCATTAATATGTAATTCGTTGTTTACTAATATATTAATCTTTAAAATTGCATCACTCATACCCATATCAGCAAACAAAGGCATAATACTCCTAGACACGATTTCCTTGGCTTCCTCCCGACTAAGGGTAATCTTTTTCGCTAGGTTAGTTAATTTCTCGTAAAGAATTTTTTCTTCTTTCTTAAGCAAAACAATCTTATCCGAAATATTCGAAGTAACCAATAGTTTATCATCAATATCATTTCTGATCTCAATTAACTCTTCAATAGATTTGACATTATGTTTTTTCTCAAGACGATAAATTAAATCTAACCTCTCGTTTGAAATCTCAAGTTTGTTAGGATCAAAAACAACAGAATCATTGAAATCAATAAACTCATTCAAAATATCTTTAATCTCAATATATGAAGAATCTAATCTTTTCAATAAATCCTCTAAACTTTTATGATGAAAAGCAACTTTTGAAACATATCCCTTAACCTGTTGGATAAGACTCAAAGCACCAAGACCATCCTCATTATCCAAAATATTAATAGTCTGTACAACACTAGACTTAATCTCTTCAGCATTTGAAAGAAGCTCAACCTCTTGTTCCAATTCCTCTTGTTCGCCAATTTGCAAATTAGCCTTTTCAAATTCCTCACTTAGAAATTGATAGTAAGAAGACTCCTTTAGAAAATCAGCTTCCTTAGCCTCAAGGTCAATAATTTCAGAATTTAATTTTTTCCATTCAGAAAATAATAACCTATAATCATTGAATAAAGTTTTATCCTTAATAAATGAATCCACAACAGAGAACTGAAAAGAAGAATTTTTTAAAGTTAAAGTACTATGTTGAGAATGAATATCCATCAATAAATCCCCAATTTCTTTCATAACTGAAAGTTGAATTGGAGTATCGTTAATAAATGCTCTGCTCTTACCATTAGGGGAAATCTCTCTACGGAAAATTGCAGTTTCATCAAAATCTAAACCATTATCATCAAATAGTTTAGAATATTTTATATCAAGTATAAATTCAGCTTCAACAACGCATTTTTTATCCTTATCCCAGAGCACATTAGTATCTGCTCTTTGACCAAGAATCAGTCCCAAAGCCCCCAGCATTATAGATTTTCCTGCACCAGTTTCACCAGTAATTGAAATAAAACCATTCTCAAATGAAATATCCATCTGACGAATCAAAGCATAGTTTTCTATTCTTAAATGTTGAAGCATATAGGATTTATTTTTCTTAATATTAGTCTTACAAAGATAATAAATATAAAAATACCATAGTTGAATTAGCTATGGTATTTTTATTTTGTGGCGATTTTTATTATTTCCAATCGCTTTCCTCAAGAGAGAAAATTTGCTCTACGTTCTTATTGAAAATAAATGCAATCTTCATAATAACGATAGCCGAAGGAGTATATTTTTCAAGCTCAATAGCGTTAATAGTTTGACGGCTAACCCCTACTCTATCAGCTAATTCCTGTTGAGAAATCCTAATAATAGCCCTCTCAACCCTAATACTATTCTTCATCTCTCAAAGACTTTTTAAGTTTATAAATTTCAAAGTTGAACTTAAAGAAATAGCATACAAATAAAAGAAATGGATTTATTAATAATAGAAAAGACAAATATGGTAAGCCATAAACAAATAAAGCCACCAATATATTGATAAAAGAATTTACAAGTATTGCCCATACTAAAGATTGTTCTCTAATTTTTGAAATATACTCATCTTCAATCCTTTCCTTTGAAAAAGTAACAAAAATCACTCCTATTCCAAGAGTAACTAGAAATATTGTATAAAAATTACAATCTACAATTTTGAAATATGGAGACTCAGTATTTAGGTCAGTGGAACCAGCAATTCCAATATGAGTTGATTCAATTACTGCAATTGTTTTAAAACTAATTTTGTCTGCATCTATTACCTTTATTGAATCTAAAACAATTAATAATAAGATAACAGAAATGATTGCCAAACCAATTTTCTTAAAGTAGTTTGGGAATAAATAAGATTTTTTCATAAATAATTTTTTTAATTGATTAATGCTGCAAATGTATAAAATAGTTTTCAATATGACAAATATATTTTACATATAATATAATATATTTGTCAGTGTATTGAATATATAATGAAAAACCTCGCAACTAAAAAGCTACGAGGTTTTATATTATAATAAGGTTTTGGCTTTTATTCTTTAATAATAATATTCTCTGTTACAAAATCTTCAAAATGTTTTCCAACAAATGATATTAATTGGTTTACGTCCTCCTCTGAAATAGTTTCGTTGTATTTTTTTGAAATGATGTAATCACTTCCTCCAATTTCTATTCCTATTAAATAATTATTTATTTCTAATAGACTAGAAAGTGATAAAATAAATTTATTATTTGAAGTAGAATAAATTTTTTGTAATTCAAAAGATATAATGTTCTTTATTTTTTCAAGTTCAGCATATTGTTTTATTTCGGAGAAGTATGCTCCTCTTCTTAGTAAAATATAATTTTTTTCAAATATATATTCAAACTCTTTAAGACATTCGTCAATTTTTTCAAATGTTGGTATAACTTGCTCTATATTTATTTTTTCTACAAGTTCATCTGTTCTTACTGGCGCTTCTTGAAGTTTTAGTTTTATACGTTTTTTCCAATCATCTTTTTCTTCAATATCCTCTCCTTTGGCTGCCTTAATACTTATCTCCAAAGAATCAATCATTTGGTTCTTAAGGTAATCTACGAAAGGTTCAATATCTTCTAATTTTGCATTTGCACTATCTGAAGGATAGCTACCAACATTGACATCGCATATATGTAATACTCTTAAATAATTTTCCTTATCCTCGGATTTAATAATAATCATAGGATAATCATATTTATATAGTATATAGTTGACAAGTAATCTTGCAATACGACCATTTCCATCTTCAAAAGGGTGTATTCTAATATATTTATAATGAAGTAATGCCGCAAGTTCAATTGGTAAAAGTTCTCCTTTTTTCTCTTCTTCGTTATACCAACAAACTAAATCACTCATTAAGGATGGAGTCTCTTCAACACTAGCATATTCGAATATTTCTCCAGTACTTGTAATTACAGAATTTGGTCTAGTTTTATACTCTCCTACTTTTATTTCAATTCTTGTATGTTCTCCACTAGGAGTTTGAGCATCTTTCCAATAGTTTTGCACAAGGATAGTCTTATTAAGTTCCCTTATAAAACCCTCATTAAGACCTCTTTCCTTATCCTTAGCATATTGCTTAATCATTTCCAAACCAACATTATGAGCCTTCATCTCTTCATAGTCTCTTAGTGCTGCATTTCCTGTGGTTTCGCCAAAAAGCAATAAAAGCTTAGTCTGACCATAAGTTAGGGTATTACCTTCGATATGATTAGAATTATAATTAAATTCCAATTTAAACTTATCATCAATTTTCTTTTGATATTCAGGTTTAATGGGTTGAAGACCCTTCCACTCAGAATATAATTGATCTAACTTTTTCATATACATTATCTTTTAATCTTTACAAAGATATGAATTTTTGATTAATACCCCTCAATACTCTAACGAATTTATCTTTATTGATTGTATCCACTATCAATCAAACAAATTAACCTCGTTAATTTTAAGAAATGAAATATAGGCTTTGGGTGGAAAAAACCTTATATTTTTCTACAAATACGAAGATTTTGCGCTCAATCTCTTGATAATAATTCTCAATCTTTTGATATTATTTTCGTAGAATCTTATTCTATTTTTCTAGAACCTTATTCTATTTTTGTAGAATAAGGAGATATTTTCGTAAAACGTTATTTTTATGGATTTTAATCTCTTTTCTTTGCAACTTTCTCTGAGAAAAATTTATAAAGAAGAAATATAAGTAAAAAAAATCAGTGATTTTTCAGACAAACTCCCCGATTTCTCGTGAAAACTCCCTGATTTTCTGGAAAAAATCAGGGAGTTTTTTTGTAAAATCAGTGATTTTTTTCAAATGTAGAGGCAAAACATTTTTTGCCCTAAACAAAAGCAAACATTCTTCCCAAAAACACAAAATTTATTACAAGAAATTAACAAACCATTCCAGCCAAACCACCACCACCCTTCAATTTTTAAAACCTAAGCCCCCTACTACATTAAGAACAATTAACCCCAAAACTTACCAAATGTTACAAAAATGTATATATAGTGGCTTTTTAGTTAAAATAAAAAACCTCGTAAGCTGGGAAGTTTACGAGGTTTTTGGGGTTTTATTGTTTTGGTTTATTTTATATCACATTTTAGGATTGAGTTTCCTTCGAGGTAGGCTTCAAGTTTATCTCCTATTTTTACTTCTCCCACTCCGCATGGTGTTCCTGTGAATATCATATCTCCTATTTTTAGTGTCATAAACCTAGATAGGTAGGATATTAATTTATTTACTGAAAAAATCATATCAGAGGTATTTGTTTCTTGAACCACTACCCCATTCTTCAAAAGCTTAAAGTCAAGATTTTGAATATCTTTGCCTAGATTATCTAATGTAACAAAGTTACTTATTGGAGCAGAATAATCGAAGGCTTTTGATATTGACCAAGGAAGAGATTTTTCAATTTCTTTTCTTTGAATATCTCTACATGTCATATCTAAACCCACGGCTACTTCTGAATAATAATTATGAGCAAAGTTCTCAGGAATACTCTTTCCCAAACGATTTATCTTCACTACAAGTTCACACTCATAATGCACCTCGTTAGAGAAGTCGGGATAATAGAATGGAGAATGTTTTTGCAATAAGGCTGAATCAGGCTTAAAGAAAAAAACAGGTTCTTCGGGTATTGAGTGATTTAACTCTTTAATATGAGCAAGATAGTTCCTGCCAATACAAATTATCTTCATATATCTTACATTTTTCTTCATGCAAAGTACGTGAAAATTTTTAAAGTATAGGCGTATTTTCTATATATTTCTCTATTGTTAATCGAGCCATTAAATAACTTACTGCCGATTCTGCACCTTGGTTAAGGTTAATATATGTTTTCTCTAAACCATCGTGACAACCCCCTGTACATGGATTATAGATTATTTGATGTAAACGATTTCTTCCTAAAAACCAATTAAAAGCAATATGCATTTTCTTGTTATAGTCTTCAATCTTAAGGTTATCGTAGAATTTGCTTAGAGTCATAATAGTATATGAAACATCAATAGGCTGTTCTCCATAGTCTTTTGCTATTCCATCTTTTTGTAACCATCCTTTATTAGATATAACCTCTATCCCATTATCATTAAATATCTTAGATAGAAGAAAATTCAAAGAGGAAACGGCTATATCCTTATAAACTTCATCTTTGGTTATAAGCCAAGCATATAACATCGATTCTGATAATAAACTATTTGCATAGGTTAAATAACTTTCAAACCATTGCCAATTTTCCGAAGATTCATGTCTATACATCTGAACAATTCTATCGGCAAATGTTTTTAGAATAATAATATTTTCAGGATGAGACTCAGACATGTTAGCGTAATAAATTCCTTTTATTACAAATGCCATTGAACGTGTTGAACTAATATTCTTAATAGCTAATAGCGATTTTTGGAAAATTCTTTGGGCAAGATCAATAATTTCTACTGGTAGAATATTATTTAGAGAAATAACATATCCTAATGCCCATAAGGCTCTTCCATTAGAATCATCTAAATTAACCTCAGCATTTTGAGGAGTAAAATGTTTTTCTTTATCTACATAGTTTAGAAAATCACCCTTCTCTTGCCAGCAGAATTTGATAAAATCTAAGTATTTAGCTATATCTATAATAAGCTCTTTATCCTTAGTTAATTCGTAATTCATACAAATAGCAATAAGAGCTCTTGCATTGTCGTCAAGTGTATAGCCTGTTGAAATATCGGGACGATTTATCTTCGAAAATTGAATTATTCCAAAATCTGTTGTCATCCTTTTGATATGACTAAGGTCAATCTCAGGATAATTATATTTTATCTTTATTCTCTCTGTTGCAATTTTTTCAAATAGTTGAGCATGAGCAATAGCTGAATTTTCCCAAGCAGTTGGAGCAATGGCTTGAAGAGTGTTTAAACTCAATTGCTTCCTTAGAGGCCTATTGTTTAATAGACTAACAACACTCTTTGCTAACTGCTCTGAAGAACGGAAATCAAATATTATCCCTGTCTTCTTTGTCAAGACTTCTTTTGCATGAGGAATAGGTGTTGAAATTATTGGACAACCACAACTCATTGCATAAACAAAAGTTCCACTAACTGCTTGGTTAGGGTCATTTGTTGTGAAAAGATAAATATCTGTTAATTGTAAGTATTCGAGAAGTACAGGCAAGGACAAATAAGAGTTGATAAATACAACATGATCTTTTAGAGAGAGTTTTTCTACTAAGTCTTCTAAGCTCTTGCGATATTTTTCGCCTTCATGTTTAACTACTTCAGGATGTGTCTTGCCAATTACTAGAAATAATGTATCAGGACATGTTTTAATAATCTCTGGTAATGCCTTTATTGTCGTCTCTATGCTTTTCCCTGAACTTAATAAGCCAAAGGTTGTTAGCACCTTCTTGCCTACTAAATTATATTTCTTTTTTAATGAACGTTTATCCTTATGAGAAACCAGATGGGTTCCATGAGCAATAACATTTATTTTATCCTTTAATACTGCATAGTCATTTATCAATATATTTTCAGAAGTATTTGTCATAACAATAATTGATTGACAAACATTGGCTATGTTAGTAACCTTTTGTTTTAGTATTTTATTGGGCGCAGGTAATACAGTATGAAATACAACTACAATAGGTTTATTAATCTTCTTTAATAACTTAAGAAAGGCTTCCTCTTGTTGAGCAAAGAAACCAAATTCATGTTGAATTAAAACAATATGAATATTATTGTCGCAATTAATTTCTTCCCCTATTTTTTCATATTCTGAGGCAACAGAGGTGTCAAGAACCCATTTTACCTCTTTTGGGTATTCATAATTTGTTTTTCCAGACTCAAGAGCACATATTTTAATTGAAAATGATTTACTGAATTTATTATTCATAGAAGATATCAAGTCCTGAGAATAAGTTGCTATTCCACATTCTCTTGGTGGAAAAGATGAAATAACAAGTATTTCGGAATTGATTATAGTATTACTTTTCATACTTGTGCTTTATTAGATAATAATTCAGATAATAATTCAGATAATCTCAAAGATACAGTAGCAATATATTTATCTGCTGCACCATAATAAATAAATAAGGTATCTCCAAACAATGCAGTACCTGTAGGGAAAACAACATTATTAACATCTCCAAAAAGTTCCCATTCTAATTTTGGGGAAAATATTGGATAAGGTAGTCTTGCTAATAGTATAGATGGATCATTTAGGTCTAATAATGCAGCACAAGCTGAATATACTGGACCATTAATGTATTCTACTCCATGATAAATCAATAGCCATCCATGAGGTGTTTCGATTGGAGGACATCCCCCACCAATATATCCTGATTCATGACCATAAAAAGGGTCAAAGACTATATTCTTTTTAAAATTAGAAAAATAATCAATCCAAAAATCATTGGTTAGATCGCTTATTGCTTTTACCGATACAATTTGAATACCAGGTCTAATTCTATGAAGGAATACAAGATTTCCATTAATTCTACGAGGGAAAAAGATTACATTCTTATCCCATAATAAGGTCTTTTTTTCTGGATCAGATTCTTGATAATAGAACTTATGGTTATGGTAATAATTAATATCAACCTTAGCCGATGCAGCTAAAGAAACAAATTTTGCATAGGTTATATGAGGGACAATAATCCCTTGTTTCTCAAAATGTATTAAATCTTTTGAAATGGCTAATGCCCCTCTTGCATTAGTACCATCATATGCAGTATATGATAAATAAAATAAATCGTCAATCTTTACAATTCGGGCATCTTCAACACCTTGAGATTCATATTCAAATTCTGGGAAGATAATAGGTTTATCCCATCTTTCAACAAGGGTCAATGGACCATCTAAACGACAATAACCTATCGATGAAAAATTACCCTCCTTAACAGCCCTATAAAAAATATGTACACTGTCACCTTGTCGAATAATTGCAGGATTTAGTACAGCACCATTTTCAAATTCAAATTCTGTATTAGATAATATTATTCCTTCTCTTTTTATGTTTACCATATTATGGTCTTCCTATTTCACCAAATGTACCTTTACCGCTTCGCTTGGCTACTTTATCGGCTCTTTTTTCTTTTAAACTTTTTAAAGGAACTTTCTTCGTTGATTTTTCTTTTCCTACTTTTTCTTTTGACATAATGTTATTATTTAATTGTTTATATTTATTTGAATATAGAAATATATCAAGCTCGCAAAATACGATCTTGTAAGTAACTTAATATGATTGTGATTGTCTTCAGATATAGAGATTAATATACTCTATAATTGTGATTGTCTTGCAAATAAAGTATCTATTTGCAATTTATTCCTATAAAAGTGAACAATTGCTTCTTATCAGCCCCTTAATTCACTTAGCTACTCTTATACGTAATAATATTTTTTTAGTTCGCTTTAGTGTACAAATAAAAATAGGGCGTAAAATTTACGCCCTATTAAATTTTTTAATTCAACTTGAATTATGGATTTTATTTGTTATTAAATCCTCTTAGTTTTATTTCCGTTATAATCTTCTTGGTTGACATTGGGAAATCTGCATTCATCATCCATGAATAATAAGAAAAATCTAGATTAAACACTTCAGTAACAGGTTTACCCTTGTATTTTCCAAAATTAAAACACTCTTGAAGATTATCATTATATACTATATGACCTACCATATCGACCCAACGTTGATTCTTAGTGAATGACTGTAATGCTTTCATATCATTTACTATAGGCACAGTTACCTCTCCTTTCGAATCTGTAAACTCAACACCATCATATCTATCTAACTGAGCCTTTAGAATTTCGTAAGTAGCCCTTGTATCAGCCTCTGCCGTATGAGCATTAATAAGCTCTTCATTGCAATAGAACTTATAAGCAGCCTTAAGGGTTCTTGGTTCCATCTTATGGAATATATTCTGAACATCAATAAACTTTCTATTAGAAATATCGAAGTCAACGCCAGCCTTTAGAAATTCTTCAACCAATAAAGGAACATCAAATTTGTTTGAGTTATAGCCAGCAAGATCAGAATTGCCAATAAAGTTATTAAGCTCTGTGGCAAGTTGTTTAAAGCTAGGTTTGTCCTTTACATCTTCGTCTGAAATGCCGTGAATTGCTGTAACCTCTTCAGGAATATGTCTTTCAGGGTTAACAAGATATGTTCTAACTTCTTCCTTTGAGTCAGGAAATACTTTTAATAGGCATATCTCTACAATTTTGTCTTGTCCAACATTTACACCAGTGCTTTCAATATCGAAGAATATTATTGGTTTGGTAAGGTTTAATTGCATGATTTAATTATTTTTTTGTAGATTTAGTTGCTTTTTGAGCTGGTTTTGTAGATTTTGTAGGAGTTACTTTTATTGGTTGAGCATTTGTTTTTGGAGCTGGTACTCCTTTTTCTATGCTTACTACTTCAATCTCGAACATTAATGGAGTTGCAGGGTCAATCTCTCCTCTTCCACCTTCGCCATAAGCCAATTTAGAAGGAATCAACAATAAAGCTTTATCACCCTTAGACATCATCTTTACACCTGCTTCAAATCCAGGAATCATCATTTTTGCACCAATAGAAAACTCAAGAGGTTCATAAGCTCTCCCTTGTTGATGTTTGCCTGCTTTTTTAGCTTCTTCTTCAACAGATGTATCGAAAAGTTTACCATCAGTGAACTTTCCAATATAGTGAACCTTCACTTTGTCTCCATTTTCAATTTTTTCTGTGTTATTAGAATAGAATAAAGGTTTGAAATATATACCATCCTTTAGTTTATTCTCAATACCATAAGTTTTAATTGCTTCCTGAATTTTTTGAGGTTCTAACTTAATTAAACTATCTGCCATAACTTTACGCTGAGCAGCCATACCCTCTTGTCCTTTTTGCATTTTTTCATTCTCTGCCTTCATTTGTTCAGCAGTCTTGATATCATCTATTTGAATCTTCCAATATGCATACATTCCTGATTTAAAATAATCTGGTATTTGAGGGAAAAGTTTTGCAATAGAATCTCTTTCAAAGGCAAAAGTACAAGTTTCTCCTTTTTTCATTAGAAGTATACCATCAATTAAATCTCCTTTAAAAACTCTTTGATCATTGCTAACCGGTAAAAATGGTTGAGATTCCATCTTAGAACCGTCTGTCATTATTGAGTCTCCAAACATTATCCAGAATTTTCCAACAACAACATCATCAACATTTACTGGTGTTCCAGCATCATTTTTTACATGAAACTTGTAGTTTACTCCCGTTGGAGACTTTGTAAATCCGTCTAAAGGATTCTTTTGAGCAAATAAAGTTGTTGCAAAAACTGCACAGACAACTAATAAAATTGTTTTTTTCATCATTTTGATTAGGTTTTAATTATTTAATTTATCTATATTATTGTATTCCAACTAAAGTTACATCGAAAATAAGAGATGTATAGGCAGGAATAATTCCGTACCCTTCAGCACCATAAGCAATTTTTGATGGTAATAATAATTTAGCCCTTGAGCCTAACTTCATTAGAGATATTCCCTCATTCCATCCTGCGATAACTCCTTCATCTCCGAGTACAAACTCAAATGGTTCATATTTTCTTTGAGCTGAGTATATCTTTCCACTTATTGCAATAGGTTTAATATTAGTGTCAATTACTTTTCCTTCCAAAGTAGTTACAGAATAGTTAACTCTTACTTTTTGACCATATTTTGCATTCTCTCCAACTCCATCCTTAATCTTTATAAAATATAATCCACTCTCTTGTTTTTGGAAATTGTATTTTCTTGTGCTTGCGTATGCATTAAGAATAGAATCTTCTCTAACTTCTTGCACGAGTTGTTCTTTTTGAACACCATCGATTTCTTTCTTTGAAATTATTTGTTGAACCTTTATATAGAAATAAAGTTTATCCTTATGATTAGAATTAATGCCAGCAACATATTTTGAAACACTATCAGCAGGAGCAATAATAATTGCACTATCCCCAACATGAAGGTTCAATAAAAATTCATCAATATTCCCTTTCTTAGGGTTAAGAATCTTGAACAAACGTTCTGGTTTTCCAAAATTAGAAAACAAAACGGTGGAATCATTAAGACGAATCTCCATTTCTCCATAAACTACATCACTTAGCCTAGCCTTTGGAGTATTTTCATTTTTTAAACAATGCTTAAAAGCAAAACCATATTCATTAGGTGTTAGCTCTTTTTCAACCAACTTTTTACATCCACTTATAAAGGTAGATGAAAAAGCAATGGAAAAAGCCATCAATACTAAAAGGAATCTCTTTTTTCTATTCATATATATATTAGTTTTTATTTAACGTCCTTCACTTCTAATTCATAGACTAATGTAGCATGTTTAGGTATTTTTTTACCATCTCCATAAAGTCCAAAACCATAATACTGAGGAATTATAACTCTTGCTTTAGAACCCTTGGTTAATGTTTTCAAAGCATAAAGGAGACCAACTTCGTTTTCTGATGAATTAAACTTAACAATCTTTTGACCATCTGTAGATGAAGAATAAACTTGCTTACCATTAATAAGTTCCAACTTATAATCCAACTTAACTATACTTGAATCAGTAACTTTAACTCCATTACCTAATGTAAGTACTTGCATATAAATTCCATTATTAAGTCTCTTCATATCCCATTTTCGTCTTTGGATATAACCATTAATTTGTTGGGTTTCTTTCTCTGAAATTACTTGATTGGATTTTAATAATGACTCATCTATTTTTTGTTCTTTAGTTTTTTCCCCAGCCTTCTCTCTTTGTTCTCGAAGGACAAAAGCGGGATGATTATTATATTTCTCACAACCCCAAAAAGTAATAAGAAATAAGTTAAGAGTGAAAAATAATAATACATTTAGAGGCAATTTGTGCCCCTTTATTTTATTTATTCTCATTATAATTTTAGATTTTGAATTTGATTGGTAAGTGTTTCAATTACTTTTTCTAATGAATCGAAGGAATGCCCACCTGAGGCTTTGCGATGTCCTCCACCATTCCAATTTTCACGAGCAAATATATTTACATCGAAATCATATTTTGAACGGAAAGATAGTCTTACCCTGTCTATACGCTCAGTAATAAGAACGCCAAACTCAATATCCTTCATTGTAAGACAGTAATTAACCACACCTTCTGTATCTCCTATTTGGTAATTGAATCTTTTTAAATCCTCTTTTGATAAGTAAATAAAGGCAGCTCTTTTATCCTTAATAATTGTCAATCTCTCACAAAGACAGAAACCAAGTAGTCTTAGTCTATCTTCTGAATTTGTGTTGAAAACTTCTTGATGCACAAGTTCTACATCTGCCCCTGCTTCAACCAAATCACCAACAATATCATATGTTCTCTTATGATTACAGCCAAAACTAAAGCTTCCTGTATCTGTACAAATACCTGTATATAGAGCCTGAGCCATTGGTTTGTTTAAGAAAGGTTTATATTCTTCTAAGTGATATAATAGCTCATAAACAAGTTCAGAAGTTGAGGAAGCAGGAACATGTGAGAAAACAACATCATAGCAATTATCAGGAAAAAGATGATGATCGACTAATATCTTCTCAACTTTAGTATTTCGAAGAGTTTCTGCCAGAGCATCTCCAACCCTTGATGCTGTATTAAAGTCTAAACAAATAATAAGTTCAGTACTTGTTAGGATATTTTTTACTCTATCCAATTCTTTATTGCCAAGAATAAAGGGTACTCCATCAATGACAAAATCAAGAAAATGAGGGAATTCATTGGGAATAATAAGATTAACTTCTTTGTTCCTACACTTTAGATAGTGATACATCCCTACTGATGAGCCAATAGCATCACCATCAGGATTATAATGTGTTAGCAAAGTTATATTTTTTGACTGCTTTATTCTGCTTTCAAACTCAAGAACATCAGTATCTGGAAATAGCATATTTATAGTATTTATTTAAAAATTAATCTAACATGCAAAGATAAAAAATAAATGCTATAATATTATATATTACTCAAAGATATTTAAGGGCTCTGAAGCTATGGTTTAATCAATTCCTCAAAAGTATTATCACTATAGAATATTATTATCTTAGTGATACGTTTTTCATTTAAAGGACTATCTACCCTATTTTCAGATATAAGATTTTGATTTCTTTGAACATCAATCAATGGTTCAACATCCTTAACTACTTCAATTGGACTATTCTTTGACTGAATTTCTTCAATTCTATCTTCAATATTTTTATTATGAGTAATTAACGGTGTTTTGACCTCAAGCACTGGTTCTTGCTCAGGAATCTCATCAAAAAGCGAGTTAGAATAATCAACTTTTTTCTCAGATGCGTTCCCAGAGACTAATGAACCCTTTCCCAATACCAACCAATTTGAATCAATATCTGGAAATCTGTTTAGAATTTTCGTAATAATATCAAGACTCGGATTATTCCTTCCTGAAAGTATATGAGATATACTAGAGCGTTGAACACCTATCTCGTCTGCAAATTGAGTTGGGTTCATTCCTTGAGCCCTCATCAATAGTAAAATTCTTTCTTGTATCATAATATTTACATTTGTGTAATGTATTACATTTGTAATCATGAACTATAATTTACATATATAGAATTAACAAAAGTACAAATGTAAATATTAATACGTTTAATATATTATAATGTTACAAATCACAGATTATTATTTATATCACACTAATATAAAGACTTATAAGAATTTCAAATATATGAATATTTGCCCTGAAACTCCCTGTTTAATTAATTATATAGATTATATAAAGCTTATAAAGTACTGGTTTATAAGTATTATAATACAATATTATATCTATTGGGTATATTATTCTTGTTACATTTGTAATGAGTTAATTAGGATATATTATTTACATATAAATACAAATGTTGTTGATTACATTTGTAGCATTATAGTATTACACAAATGTAAATCTACAAATGTAAACATATAATATCTCTCCTATTTTGCAGATATTGTATAAAAGCACAAAAGGGTAAACTAAAAATTTACCCTAACTCAATATTAAAAAAAACGTTCAACACAATGAAATATCTCCTTCTTCCCCAACCTAATACTTTCAAAAAGCGATAAACTCTCTCAAATCGTCTAAAATTGCCCTATTTCAGTAATTAGGGAAAATCATAAAAAAATAAGTACACAAATTTTTACTCCACTGGATTAAAGAGATAGTGGTGTTGGATTTTGATTATATTAGAGTGGATTTTGATTCTAATGAGGGTGGATCTTTAATCTATTTGATTAAAGCTTAGATCCATTTTGCTAAAACCTTATTTGGATTAGGGCATTTAGTAAGATAATCTGTAATTTGATAAAAAAAAGAGACGCAAATTCCTCTGCATCTCTTATCTTTTGTTTATTATCTTAAATATTCCGCCCTGTAACGGTTAGTTGATTTGTAAGCATCACATTTATGTTGTGCACATGATTCAACTAATAATGAAATAGCGATTATTCCCAATAATAATAAAGCCGTCTTTTTCATAGTATTTGGTTTTATTTTGTATTTGACTGCAAATATATATATTATTTACGACATATTATGCATTTTATTGTGTTTCCTTTTACAATAAACTATCCCCTTTTCAATTCAAGTTATAATTTTTCACTCATATAGTATTTGCAAATATTAGAAATTCCACATTCTTCGCATAATGGTTTTCTTGCCTTGCAAACATAACGACCATGAAGTATTAGCCAGTGATGTGCTATTGGGATTATTTCTTTTGGGAAGTGTTTTATTAATTGTTGCTCTGTTTGTAATGGTGTCTTTGCATTGATTGTTAGACCTATTCTTGCTGAAACTCTAAAAACATGAGTGTCAACTGCCATATTTGGTTGATTGAATATAACCGATGTAATTACATTGGCTGTCTTACGCCCTACTCCTGGTAATTCTTGTAATTTGTCTACATCATCTGGAACTATTGCCTGAAATTTATCTATCAAAACATTTGCCATAGCCACAAGATTCTTTGACTTGTTGTTTGGATAGGATATTGAACGAATTATTTCGTAAACATCCTCAACTTTAGCTTTTGATAATTCATGTGCTGAAGGATATTTGGCAAATAGTATTGGTGTTGTAAGATTGACTCGCTTGTCGGTGCATTGTGCAGAGAGTATTACAGCTACAAGCAGTTCGAAAGGATTTGAATAAACTAATTCACTTTCTGCAATGGGACGAGCTTCTTTAAAGTACTCAATCAAACTTTCATATCTCTGCTTAGTTGTCATCTATTTTTTATCTATTGAGAAAATAGCTGACACAGGGAAATGATCGGAATATTCAAGTTCATTTGTTTCAAAACTCTTAATTGAAAAATCATTTTTTGAAAATAAGATATAGTCAATTCTATATGCTGGAAATATTCCATTATATGTTGTTCCAAAGCCTTCCCCCTTTTCTTCATAGGAATCTTTCATATCCTTTGATATATTCCTATATGTGTAAGAAAATGGTGTATCATTAAAGTCTCCAACTACAAAATATGGTAAGGATGTTTCTCTTAGTATAGGAATAATTTCATCGACCTCTTTTGAACGTTTATCATTTGCCCACACCAATTTTTTAATTATATTTTTACTCGCTTGAGGTTTTATTTCGCCTTGTTTTATCTTAGCAAAGTCTTCTTTTTCTTTGTCTGCCAACTTAAATGAGGTCAAGTGAAAATTATATATTCTAAAGCTTTTACCTTTGACTTTTATATCAATAAATATATATGAATCGCTATTTTCTCTCATAGGTAAAATCATTCCTGATTTTTGTATTGGAAATTTTGAATATATTACATTTGATGATATATGGTTATCGTCACTCTCTGCACCATAATAGTATTTATAGCCTAGTTTTTTGGTTAAACTATAATGTATAGATGATTTTGGTTTCTTAGAAGATGCATAATCCTGAAAAGCTATTATATCTGGATTTTGTTCTTTTATATAGTTAATTACTGAGTCTATTTTACCTTGTTTACTTTGGTTGTATAAGGTATTGTAATGAAATGCACATACATTATATGATAGTATTTTTATCTCGTCTTTTTGTATTATCTGAGAATGCTTATCTCCATCTATTCTTATAAGGCTTGGGATATAATCGAAACGTATTAAAATACATGCAAGAGGAATTATTGCATATGTCCATTTTATAAATATCCAAACTACTATAAAGGCGATGTTTATAAACAATAGTATTGGATAAACGAACCCTATCAATGAAAATTTGGGATATATATGTGGAGGTATAAATGCTGTTAAATAAGATAATAACAATAGTACTGCAAACACAATGTTTACAATGTATAGAATTTTCTTAATCATAGTATTTATTGAATTGGTTTTTTAGTGTAGTTTATTTCTTCTTCGGTGAATACATTTTGATCTATTTCTCCTTCAAACATATCGAGTTTCCAGCTTTCTTCATCCTTAGTTAATGTCCAAATAAAAGCTAATTTATTCCCGTATATATCTTCTGTATCTACCTGTACTTCTGCATTCTTACCAATTATCTTAATATCCTTTACTTCATAGGTTTTGTAGGTAACTAAATCGTCTCCAATTGAAGAAATATGCTTTACATATCTTTGCATTTTTTTAGTCGAAATGGTGTTGATATTGGTAAAATTCTTATCGTTAAGATTGGTGTAAAATTCAGTAATAACTGTTTTAATTTCGTTTTCATCCTCAACTTTTTGTGACTTGCATCCAAGTATTGAAATTGATAAAGCTAAAACCAATAATGTATTAAGAAGTATTCTATTCTTCATAAAAAATGAATTATTATGATGCAAAGTTAATTAATCCTTAGAGAAAAACAAAAAATAGTTTATTTTTGCATAAGGAAAGACAAAGATAATAATTATATGGGAATTAGAGATAATTTAGAGCTGATTAGAAAGCAAATACCTAATGACGTTAAGCTTATTGCTGTATCAAAGACTAAACCTATTGAGGATTTATACGAAGCTTATTATGTAGAGCAGAGGGTATTTGGAGAAAACAAGGCACAAGAACTTAAAGAAAAAGCAGAACTTATGCCAAAGGACATTGAGTGGCATTTTATTGGTCACCTTCAAACTAATAAGGTTAAATATATTGTTCCGTTTGTAAGCCTAATTCATTCTATTGATAGTCTTAGACTATTGTCAGAGGTTAATAAAGAAGCAATTAAAAACAATAGGATTGTATCTTGCTTAATGCAAATAGATATTGCTCATGAACAAACGAAGTTTGGACTTTTAAAACAAGAGGCAATAGAATTGCTTACAAGTGTTGAATATAATGATATGAAAAATATTATATTTTGTGGAGTTATGGGAATTGGTTCAATTACTGATGATAAGGAACAGACAAGATATGAATTCAGAGAACTTAAAAGCATTTTTAAAGAATTAAAAGAAAGATTCTTCTCTGATACTAATAATTTTAGAGAAATTTCTATGGGTATGTCTGACGACTATATGCTAGCTATTGAAGAGGGTTCTACAATGGTTAGGATTGGGAGCTCAATATTTGGTGCAAGAAACTATGGCACACAACTTTAATAAATTTAGTGTTTTTTTAAGGCAATAATTAGTGTATATATTAATTAAATTACTTATTTTTGCTACTTCGTTTAATCCTTTTAAATAACTATAAATTAATAATGGAATATACAGATCAAAGAGAGAGAGATGAAGTATTTTCAAAATCTGTTAAAGCAGGAAAGCGTACATACTTCTTCGACGTGAAAGAAACAAAGTCTGGTGAAAAGTATCTAACAATCACAGAAAGTAAGCGTAAATTCAATGAAAACAATGGACAGTTTACTTACGAAAAACACAAAATCTTCCTATATAAAGAGGATCATGCTAAATTTATGAATGCTCTTCAAGGAACTATAAATTATATCGAAACAGGTATTGAGCCTGTATTTGAAGAAGAAATTGATAGTTTGGAAACTCCAAATTTTGACGATTTCAGCTTCGAAATAAAAGAATAATCCTCATAGGGCTGTTCTTTTGGCAGCTTTTTAGCTTTTTAATTCATTTTTTCTATGGGTAAAATTATTGCAATTGCAAATCAAAAAGGTGGTGTTGGTAAGACTACTACAGCAATTAATCTTTCTGCTGCGATGGCTATTATGGAGAAGAAAACCCTTCTTATTGATGCCGATCCGCAAGCAAATGCATCTTCGGGCTTAGGTATAATGCCAGAGGAGGTTAAGATTAGTGTTTATGAATGTTTGATTGATGGTGTTGATGCAAGAGAAGCTATATTAGAAAGCTCCACCCCTAACCTTTATGTTTTGCCTGCTAGAATTGATTTGGTAGGTGCAGAAATTGAGTTACCTAAGGTAGAAAATAGAGAATATAGAATGAAGACTATTCTTGATAGTGTAAAAGAAGAATACGACTATATTATTATAGATTGTTCTCCTTCACTTGGTCTTGTTACTATTAATGCTCTAACAGCCGCTGATTCGGTTTTAATCCCTGTACAATGTCAGTATTTTGCACTTGAAGGTCTTGGAAAACTTCTTAATACTATTCGTATTGTTCAAGGGAGATTAAATACTGAACTTGAAATTGAGGGTATTGTTCTTACAATGTTTGATTCTCGTCTAAGACTTGCTCGTCAAGTTGTTGAAGATGTGAGAAATCACTTCAAACAAATGGTGTTTAATACACTAATATACAATAATACTAAGCTTGCAGAAGCTCCTTCTTATGGTGTTTCAGCAATTATGTATGACGCTTCTTCTACTGGGAGTATAAACTATATTAATCTTGCACAAGAGATTATTCAGAAACCATTACAAGAAAATAATATTAAAGAATAAATAAATGGCAACAGCTAAAAAACAAGTTTTAGGTAGAGGTCTAGGTGCTTTACTTCAATCAATGGAAACTGCTAACCCAAAATCGGAATCAACTAATACAATTACAGCTGGTTTATCATTTATTCCTATTTCGTCAATTGAAGCAAACCCTCATCAACCAAGACAGGAGTTTGATACTCAGGCTTTAGATGAATTAGCTCAATCAATTAAGCAACATGGAGTAATAACCCCAATTACTGTTACTAAGATTTCAAAAGATAAGTACCAACTTATTGCCGGCGAAAGGCGTCTTAGAGCTTCTAAAATGGCTAATCTAAAAGAAATTCCTGCTTACATTAAGGTTGCTACCGAAAATGAAATAATGGAAATGGCTTTGGTCGAAAATATCCAAAGAGAGGATCTAAATGCTATTGAGGTTGCCCTTTCATTCCAAGGCTTAATTGATGAATGTAACCTTACTCAAGAACAAATGAGTGAAAAGGTTGGTAAAAATCGTTCAACTATAACAAACTATTTACGTCTTCTAAAACTTCCTGCTCAAATTCAAATCGCTATACGTGACAATTCCATAACAATGGGACATGCTCGTGCAATAATTAATGTAGATAGTCAAGAACAACAACTTGATATCATGCACCAAATAATTACAAGAGATCTTTCGGTTCGTCAAGTTGAGTCTATGGTTTCTCATATAAAGAATCCTAAGATAAAGAAGGATAAGAAAAAAGGTTCATTACCTGATTTTTATTCAGAATCGAAATCTAATCTTTCTGAAATATTAGGTACTCAAATAGAGATTTCCCGTTCTCAAAGAGGAAAAGGATCAATTACAATACCTTTCTCAAATGATAAAGACTTTGAACGAATAATAAATATTATCGAAGGATAATCTTAATGGTTAATCAAAATTCAACATTAAAGATTTTTTTAGTTATCATTTTTGTCTTCCTCACTAATATTGGAATGGCTCAAAATGTTGATTCAACAAAAATAAGTCTCAAACCATTAAAAAAACACTCTCCTACTAAGGCAACATTATATTCTACTTTTCTCCCTGGGCTAGGACAGATATATAATAAACAAGCATGGAAAGTGCCTATTGTCTATGCAGGCTTAGGTACGGTTGCATATTTTGCAATAACAAACTATAATGGTGCAACAAAATTTCATAAAGAATATAATCTAAGGGCTAATGGTATTACTATTGGAAGAAATCCTCAATATGTAAATTATCCAGATCAAAGTATTTATAACTTATACTACGCCTACGAAAAGAACTTTGAATTAAGTCTTTTTGCAGGCGCAGCAGTTTATATTTTTAATATTTTAGACGCAATGGTTTATGCTCATCTTTTTGATTATGATATATCCCCTAACCTTGCCTTGAATATTAAACCATTCTATATTCCCTCTTATTCTTATAATGGTCTAACTCCAACAATGGGGTTTTCTATGAAGTTAAGTTTCAAGTAAACTAACTTCGTTTTGAGGTCATAATAGATAGAATTAACTCATCAGTTTTATCCATACCATAACGACCTATTCTTCCAAGGTTTTCAATAGAATTATCTACATCTTTTTCTGCAATTCCATCTGTCTTATTCACAACAATATTTCTCATGGCTAATGTTGTAGAATCAAATGCTGCATTTAATCCAGTCGATATTTTTAATGAGCAACTTGGTTTTGCACCATCGCAAACCATACCTGTAATATCATTTATCATATTTTTTATATGGAATCCTATTTGTTCAAAACTAGCCCCTTGCAATAACATTATTCCACATCCTGCACCCATTGATGCATTTACTATTCCACAAAGTGCAGAAAGTCTCCCAATATATTGTTTGATATGTATAGCCATTAGATGTGATAACATCAATGCTCTTAAAATTTCTTCTTGGCTTTTACCCATTTCAATACCAAATTCATATACAGGCAATGTGCAAGTAATTCCTTGGTTGCCAGAGCCTGAGTTTGAATAAACAGCTGTTGTAGCTCCATCCATTCTCGCATCCGATGCTGCACATGTTCTTCCAATAACTTTTTTTCTTAATGAAAGTTCTTCGTCATTTAACAAAGTCTTTCCTAATCTCAGACCATAATCTCCTTTTAACCCTTCTTCAGAGGCTAGTTTATTAAATCTTACACTTTCCATTAACCAATCAATTTCTTCCAATGGCGCAGTTGTGGCATAATTGAATATATCTATAGCCTTTAGTTCATTATATAAGCTTTGGTTATTGAGATTATCAGCTTTTTCTTCTAATTCAATATGTTTAATAACCTCATTATTTTTTTGAAGATGAATGAAATTAGTATGATTTTTAGCAATGATTGCTTTTGAAAAATCATTTCCTTTATATGCTATACATTCAATATATAGCTTTTCTGTTGTTTCGGCTGGATTCACTTCAATTATGTGGTTATCCATCCACTCTTTTGCTAAGTCCAAATTATCTTTTGCACATCCAAGAACATCTAAACCATTAGCACTCTCTCCACAAACCACTCCTAGGCTAACAGCAATAGGTAAACCTATCATCCCTGTCCCAGGTATCCCCACTCCCATAGCATTTTTTATTACATTCTTGCTAAGCATAAGTTCAACTCTTTCTGGTATTTGCCCCAGTAATTCCTTTGCTTTAGCACAACATAGTGCAACTGCAACTGGTTCTGTACAACCCGTTGCTGGCATAATATTATCTCTTAAAAGATTCCTTATTATATCAAGTTTTCTTTGTTCCATAAATTATTTCATTAATTTTAAAACCTGTGGTTTAATTTCTGATTCGTATATTTTTCTGAACTCTTCCCAAGAATATTTTGTTTCATATTTACCTCCTAAAAATACAGCCATTGGTTCAAAATCTTTTGCAGAATAATATCCAGGGATTACTGTTGCAATTGTTAAGTCAGAGTTTAAAACTGAAAACGAAGGATAAGAAAGACGATTATTTAATAATTTTGCTGCAAGTTCATTTGGTGTTCTTCTTCCATTAGGATTAGGGTTTTTATATATTGTTCCTGCGAAAGAAATATCTCTTTTATCCTCAGCATCAAACTTAACACAGACAAAATAATGATTCATTATTTTAGAAATAAGTGTATCTTCAAAAGTATCTTTATCCATTTTTTTGCACCAACCACACCAATCTGTAAAACAATCAATAAATACTCTCTTTGAGCTATTTTCCTCTTGTTTTAAAGTTTTTTCAACTTCAATAATATTTATCCATTTTATTGAGGTATTCTTATTCTCTTGTGCAGAAAGAGAAATTGTAGATAATAATAATGTTACCAAAGCAACTAATAATTTAAAACTTGTTGATTTTTTCATACTTATTTATTGTTTAATTTTCTCCTAATAATTTATCTTCATCAATGCGTTTAATTTTTGCACCTGTATAATAATGTTCAATAACCTGCCAGTATTCAAATCCTTCATCACACATCTTTATTGCGCCTTCCTGACTAAGTCCAACTCCATGACCATAACCTTTTCCATTTAATTTAACTTCAGAGCCCCATTCTTGACATGAAAAAAATGTAGATCTTAGATTAAAGTCTTTTCTTATTTGTACTAAGGATACGCCTAACATTTCCTTTTTTCTTCCTTCATTTTGAGAAAAATTCAAGAGCTCATTCTTTATTGAATCATCTTTTACATTTACTTCTTTTTCTTTGAAATATCTTTGCCAATCTTTTAATGGTATATATTTTTCCCAAGCATATGCCTTAAGTCCAACAGAAAATGAATCTATCTTTCCAACCAAATGGGAAAAAGGTTTTCCCCATACATCTTCAGAACTCACTGTCTGCCCTCCACTATTTGAATGGAATAAGGTTTCTATAATATTTCCATTTATATCTACAATGATTTCTCCTTTACTATTGTAAGCACCCTCAATTACCTCTGGTTGATTAGCTCTACCTTTGTAGGCCTGGCAATGTACTGCATCACACATTTGATATCCATCTTTTTTGTGTTTTGCAATATTCATCATAATATAGTTTCTAACGCAAATTGCTTGAATCTTAAAGAAGTCAACATTCTTTGTCGCCCCCCAAGTTTCTGCTTGCACAACCCCAGCAATATAATTCTCTGTTTCAATATTATTTATAAGCCTCAATCCCTTATTGTCAGAATTTACAATTAGATTATCATCATATCTTCGGGTTAATGATTTAATATTTGTCTCTATTTGAAAAAAGGATCTAAGACCTTCCTTATTAAAAACAATATTATTAAAACAACCATAAAGGGAATCATTTATCTTAACTTCTACTTTTTGATCTTTTGACTTGATATCTACTTTAGATGTTTTAGTAATTGTTATTGGGGAGTTATTATCAAGACTTAAAGAATACCTCCCAAATGAAGATCTTATTGTTGCGTGAGTTATTGTTTGATCAGAGAATATTCTAACCTTAATATTCTGAGAAAATGAGTTAAATGAAAACCCAAGTCCTAAGGCTAAAAATATTGAGAGTGATTTTATTTTCATATTATTTATATTAACTCTATTATTTTTGATGCAGTTGTCCTACTTGCACCAGCATTTCCTAGCATTGATTTTAGATTAGTATATTCCATTAGCATAATATTCCTATAATCTCTATCGAACGTAATCTTTTTAAATTCAATATCTAATTTTTCCGTTGTCCAATCATTTTGTAGAAGTTCAACTACAGCAAGTTTGTCTAATATTATATTTACAAGCGATATATAGTTTAGATCAACAAGAAGCTTGCCAATACTAAATGAAATGGGGTTGGCTTTATAGCAAACTACTTCAGGAACATTGAACAATGCAGTTTCGAGTGTTGCTGTACCAGAACAAACAACCGCAGAATATGCGACATTTAATATTGAATAAGTCTGATTGAATATAATCTTTGTTTTATCACAATTCATATACTTTCTGTAGAAAGCCTCTGAATGATTATTTAGTCCAGCAACAACAAATTCAAAATCAGGATACTTTTCGACCAAACTCATTTGAATAGGGAGTGTAGTTTTAATTTCCTGCACCCTACTCCCTGGCAGAAGAGCAATTATTGGCTTAGAATCTAAAGAATTCTTTGAGAGAAAGTCTTCCTTTTTTTGAGTTTGCGTAAAATCCAATATCTCATCCAAGATAGGATTTCCAACATATTCAACATTAAAATTGTATTTTTCAAAGAATTTCTTCTCAAATGGAAATATTACAAAAAGTTTATCCAAAACCTTTTTCATAGTTTTGATTCGACCTTTCTTCCAAGCCCAGACTTTTGGAGAAATATAATAGAAGTTTTTTATATTCTTCTTATGACAAAACTTAGCTATCTTGAGATTAAAGCCAGGATAGTCAACAAAGATTACACAATCAGGATTATAGTTTATTATATCTTTTTTGCAGAAGCTTAAATTGCCAAGAATAGTCTTTAGATTTGCAATTACTTCGACAAAACCCATAAATGCAAGGTCATTAATATGTCTTACAATTGTGGCTCCTTCCGTTCTCATCATGTCTCCACCCCAAACTCTAAACTCAGCACTCGGGTCTTGAGCTTTAAGTTCTTTTATTAGAAATGAAGCATGTAAATCTCCAGACACCTCTCCAGCAATGATATAATACTTCATTATCTATGAATTTAAGAGATTTAGTCCCGATGAAGCAAAGGCTCCAATTTTAAATAGGTAGTAACCTAAGACGAAAAAACCAAACACAATAGTCAAAATAATTCCTCTTGCCGATAATAAATACTTAAGTTTAACATACCATCTCATTAATAAAATTGGTATAATAAAAGAGAATAATAATATTTTTGGATCATCAGTAAGTGTTTTTCCAAATATTGAAAGAACCAATATGATTATACCAGAGCTAATCAATATTGAGCCTATTCCCATCAATAATCCTAAAGCAAAATTATCTTGTTTAATTTTATTCATTATATAATCGTTTAAATCTATCACTATATTTATCTATAACCTTATAAGCTGTAAAATCTACCTGCATTGGAGTTATTGATGCATATCCTTTTTCTAAGACATTATAATCGGCATCCGGAGATTCATCTAAACAATTATAAACTCCAGTTAACCAATAATAATCCCCACCCATTGGATCTTTTCTTCCTATAAAATCTTCATTCCAATATGCCTTAGCTTGATGACAAACCTTAATACCTTTGATGGGTGAGTTAGGGAAATTTACATTCAAACAAACTCCACTATCTAATCCATTTTCAAGTACATCTACTGCAAGATTCTCAATAATATTTTCTGAAAAAGAGAAATCAACATCAGCACTATGGCAGTCTATCGAATACCCAATACTTGGAATACCTTCCGAACATCCCTCAAATACAGCAGCCATAGTCCCTGAATATATTGTATTAATAGATGCATTTGAACCATGATTAATCCCTGAAACCAATAAGTCAGGCTTCCTATCTTTCATCAAAATATTAAAAGCTATCTTAACACAATCAACAGGAGTTCCATTGCAAACATATGCACAATATCCATCTTCCTGATGTACCTTATGATATCGAAGAGGTTCATTTACAGTTATTGCATGGCTTTGACCTGAACGTTGAACTGTTGGAGCAACAACAATAACGTCACCTAATTTCCTCATTATATCAATAAGTAATCTTATCCCCTTAGCATGAAAACTATCATCATTGGTGATAAATATTAGTGGCCTTTTACTCATTATAATAGTATTGAAATTGTTAATAAAAGAAGCAAAAATACAAAGAAAATTACTACTTTTGCATACTAAAGCTAATAAATATGATAAAAAGAATTGCTAAATACCCAATTGATTTGCTCTGGAGAATAGAAAATAAGTTTATTCGATTTATTTTTGTTGGCGTACTGAATACAGCTTTTGGATATTTTTTATTCCTATTATTTATTTGGCTTGGACTTCACTACTCCCTCTCCCTATTATTTTCTCAGATATTGGGTGTTCTATTTAATTACAAAACAACTGGTTATATAGTTTTTGAAACAAAAACGAATAAACTAATACTCCATTTTTTCTTAGTATATGGATTTATTTATTTAGTAAATGTTGGAGAGTTATTCCTATTAAAACACTCTGGAATTTATAGTTATATTTTATCTCAAGAATATCTAAGTTTCGTACATAACCTACCAATTGATAAATCTAAACTTTCCGATGCAATTGGTCAGGCAATTGTTATAATTCCAAACGCATTTCTAGGTTTTATATTAAATAAACTATTTGTTTTTGATAGAAAGAAATCAATAAAATAGATTAACGATATAGTGAAACAATCTATTTTATGTAATTATGTTTTGAAATATATAGGTTTCTTATATTTTTTGTAACTTTGCTCACTTTAGCGTAAAAAAATTAAATAAACTATGAGTTATAATAATCAGTATAGTCCAAGAAATTTTAGTTTTCTTCCTCCAGTTTGTAAGAATCTTCTTATAATCAATGTTATAGTTTTTGTAGCTACCTATGTTCTTCGATTAAAGGGAATAGATTTAGCATCTATCTTTGGTCTTCACTTCTACAAAGCAGACACTTTTCATTTTTGGCAATATATTACCTATGCCTTTGTACATGGCAATTTCAATCACCTATTTTTTAATATGTTTGCTATTTGGATGTTTGGCTATACACTTGAGAATATTTGGGGTGCAAAGAAGTTTATATTTTTTATCACAACAGCTTGTCTTGGAGCTGCTTTAACGCAAGAGATAACCTATTACTTTATGTATTCAGACCTTGCCTCTGGAGTATATACTCATGTAAGTACAGGAATAGATAATATACCTGTAAGAGAATACTTAAATCAGATAAATACCGTTGGAGCCTCAGGAATAGTATTTGGATTATTGCTTGCATTCGGAATGATGTTTCCTAACGATTATATCTATCTTTATTTCCTTTTACCAATAAAAACAAAATGGTTTGTAATAGGATATATTGCCTTAGAGTTGTTTAATGGAGTTGTTGGAACAAGCGATGGTATTGCACATTTTGCACATCTTGGAGGTGCCCTAGCAGGATTTATTTTAATAATGCTTTGGCGTAAAGGTAAACTTCGTTTTTAGTGGAAAAGAAGAAAGAAATAAAAGATCAATTCGTTATAGCTTATCTAACTGATTTAGAAAACACAAAAGCTATAGTTGATAATTCAATTGCCTTTGCTAAACTTTTAGACAAGGGATTGATTCTTCTACATATTTCAGACCCAAAATATACTAATATTTCTACTCAAGAGGCTGAGCTTAAGCTTCAATCAATCAACTCTTCAATCTCTGAAGTCCCGTTTCACTCATATTGTGCAATAGAAGGTTCTACAAGAGAAATTCTAAATAATATACCTCATTTCCTTTCTGGTGTATTGCTTATTACTTCAGTTGATGCAAATGCAAAGAATAAGGCAAACAGCCCTAAAATATTATTAGACAATCTATATACATCTCGAATTGCATATTTCGTAGACAGTATAGAAAATAAAAACCCACTAAATTTTGATAATATAATCCTGACTCTCGAAAACTTTAGAGAATCGAAAGAAAAGGTTCTTTGGGCATCTTATTTTGGAAGATTTGCAAAAAGCGAGATAACTATTTACTATCATAAGTATAAGGATGAATATTTTCAGAAACAACTAAAGTTCAATATTGCTTTTGCAGCAAAGATGTTTAATAACTTTTCGCTTAATTACAATTACTTTGATTCTGAGAATACAAAAACCTTTGTAGACCACCAAGCAATACAGTTTGCAAAAGAAGAAAACGCATCATTGGTAATTTGTCAAACAACTAAGAATAAAGATTGGACTAATACTCTTTTTGGTCTTAATGAATATAAGACAATTCCAAATAAGGAGAATATCCCTATCCTTTTTGTTAACCCTAGAGAAGATTTATTTATACTTTGTGAATAATGATAGATATAATTGGAGGTCTTATTGTTTTTTATTTAGTGTTTAGGCTACTCACTACTTTTATTATACCTAAGGTTACTCAGTTTAAGATAAATCGATATAAAGAAAAGCTAAAGAAAGAGAATCCAAGACTATTTGAAAACAAAACTAAATACTATACAGGCAAATTACATCCATCGATAAGAAAGTATTATAAAGATGAAGATAAAGAAGATAATAATAAATAATTAAATACATTATGAAACAAAACTATCTTAAAAAATTCTTACCACATATTATGGCAATAGCCATATTTATTGTGATAAGTGCTATCTATTTCTCCCCTATCCTAAAAGGTCTTGAGCTTCAACAGAGCGATATGATGAATTTTAAGGGAGGAGCAAAGGAGCTTATTGATTATAAGGAAAGCACTGGCAAGGCTGCTTCATGGACAAACTCAATGTTTGGAGGAATGCCATCTTACCAAATTCAATCTCCAAGCACAAATAATGTTCTTATTCCTTTAAGTGCACCATTAAAATTATGGGGTTTTCAACTAAACTTAGGTATAGTATTCCTATATATGTTGGGTTTCTATGTTTTTATTGTAGCCCTTGGAGGTTCTCCATGGATAGGAATAATTGCAGGTATTTCATTTGCACTGGCATCTTACAATATAATAATTATCGAAGTTGGGCATATAACAAAGGCTTGGGCTATGTCGATGATGGCTCCAATTCTTGGTGGTATGATTCTCGTCTTTAGAAAGAAATACCTAAGTGGTTCTGCCATATTTATTTTTTCACTAGCACTTCAAATCTATTTCAATCACATACAGATTACCTACTACACAATGATTGCGGGCGTAGTGCTTGGTCTAACATATTTTATTTATTCAATAAAGGATAAACAAGTAAAAGACTTTTTAATTGGTGTAGGTATATTAATAGTTGGGGCATTAATATCAATTATGCCTACATCTGCACAGTTAATGCTTAATAAAGAATACGTTGCTCACACAATGAGAGGTGGTTCTGAATTAACCATTAAACCTAAAGGAGATACTCAAACAAAGAATGATAAAGGATTAACTATCGACTACGCATATGGTTGGAGCTATGGCGTTGGAGAATCAATGTCAGTACTTATACCTGATGCACGTGGAGGAGGGTCTTCAGACCAACGTTGGGAAAAGAATGCTGAAAACAGAATACGCACAGCCCAAAGTGTTGCCCCTGCAAAAGGACAAGACCCTAATGTAAATCAAGTAGTTAATCAATATGTTGGTGCTACCTATTGGGGAGAACAACCATTTACTGCTGGCACAGTTTATTTTGGTGCAATAGTTATCTTCTTAGCAATTCTTGGATTCCTTTTACTTAAAGGAAGAGAGCGTTGGTGGTTACTTGGTGCAACAATTATATCATTTATCCTTTCATGGGGTAATAATTTTATGGCGATAAACGAGTGGTTATTCTATAATCTACCTCTTTATAATAAATTCAGAACACCATCGATGGCCTTGGTTTTGGCTAATGTTACTCTAGTTATTGCTGCATTTCTAGGGCTTAAGGAATTCTTTTCTCAAGACTTAGACGCAAAGAAAAGAAAGAAATCATTATTTATCGCCGGTGGAATTGCTGGAGGCATAACTCTACTTTGTGCAATTATGCCAGAGATGTTTGCAAGTTTTTCTTCATCGAAAGACGACGTATTTAATCAATGGTTGGGTTCAAGTTATATTCAAGCATTATTCGACGATAGAAAAGCCTTGTTTGTGTCTGACTCTTGGCGTTCATTCCTTTTGATTGCTTTTGCCTTTGGTTCATTATTCCTATTTGCTACCGATAAGCTAAAGAAATCAAATATTATTGTTGCTATTCTTGGGGTACTTATATTGTTTGACCTTTGGGGTGTTGACAAACGTTACCTTACAGAAACAAATTTCAAACGCTCTCAAGAAACTGCAATACTTGCTACTCCTGCCGATGAAGAGATATATAAACTTAACGAGCAAAACAAGGTAAATCATTACAGGGTATATAATATGTCTGTAAATACTTTTAACGATGCAACTACATCTTATTTCCACCCTTCAATTGGTGGTTATCATGGTGCAAAATTGCAACGTTACCAAGATATTATCGACTTCTACATGACAAACCAAAACTATGTTCAAAACGATTTGTCGGATACCTCTAAGATTAGAACAAACCAATTACGTCAGCTTTATTTCCAATTCAAAGGACAGATACCTCCAATCAATTTCGGAGTGCTTAATATGCTTGATGCAAAATACTTTGTTTTACCTTTAGGTGAAAAAGGACAAGGTGTTGCTATTCAAAACTCTGAGGCTTGTGGTGCTGCATGGTTTGTGCCAACAATCGATTGGGCTAGGGATGCTAACGAGGAAATACTTAAGCTAGATAATTTTGATCCAAGAAAGGTTGCTATTGTTGATGTAAAATTCAAAGGCATTGCAAAACCTATTGCTCAAGCTGATCCAAATGCAAGCGTTGTTTTTGAAAAAGCAGCGGATAATAATCCTGAATACCTTAAGTACACAACTTCTTCAACAACAGAAGGTATCTTAGTATGTTCAGAAATCTACTATGCAGAGGATTGGAAATGTTATATCGATGGTAAAGAAACTCCATACTTTAGAGCAAACTATATTCTTCGCGGGGTAAATGTTCCTGCTGGAAAACATGTTGTAGAGTTTAAACTTGAATCAAGCACATACAAAACCTTCAACCTAATCTCCCTTTTAGGCTCAATCCTAATCTGCCTAATAATCCTACTACCTATCCTCTACCCAATCTACAAAAACCGCAAAAACAAAACCACTACACCAACTCAACCAGCTAACAAAAAGAAATAACGAAAACCTTACAATAAAAAAAAGAGAGCAACCCTGCTCTCTTTTTTTTTGCCTATTTCATTTCTTCAAACATTTTATCTTCTTTCCAATGTTCAGGATTATTATTTATGTATTGGGCAATACGCAAATACGATTTTTCATTTCTAATTATATGTTCGTAATAATTACGTTGCCATAATTTCCCATCAAAAGATTCCCATCCCAATTGTTTTACCCCACGAATATATTCATTTGTCGTCATTGTTTTGAACCATTGAATAACCCCTCGTAGGGGCGAACCTATGTGTTCGCCCTGAATATTTTCGCCATGTTTATTTGATTGTACAAATTCATTTGATTGAATATTTTCAATTGGGGGAATAAAATTTGTTGGGTGAACATTATTTGTTGGGCGAACACGCAGGTTCGCCCCTACGGGTGGTGTCGCCGTCGATGTAACAATTTTCGGTGAACCAATATTTTCAACAATAAAATGAATATGATTTGGCATAATTACCATGTCGTGGCATTTGATATCATGAAATTTATTTTCCAATTCATAAAACCATTTATCAATCATTAGCCCCACATCATTCAAAACCATTTTTCCCTCTTCAATACCCCCAAACCAACAAACCCTATCCTGACAACAAACCGTAATAAAATATAACCCCTCAAAAGAATAATCATAACCTTTCAAACGAACACTCCGCCGATGATGAATATTAGGATTGTAAGACATTTTCTAATTTTTTTCTTTAATAAAATTCATTATTTAAAGTTCAAATAAATGATTACATTCTAATTTTATGCGCTTTATCTAATCTTCTATGACAATAAGATATGATTCCTAAAACTTCCAAGGCATCTTGTTCTGTTATCTCCCAAAATATCTTTGCTTCATGAGATGCTGTATTTCTAAACATACTGCAAATACCTTTTAGAATATTACAGAATCCTTTATGTTCATCTTTTTCTGATTGTGTTGTAAAATTATTGATTATCAAATAAGGGTTACTGCTAAAAGCTTCTTCAATTAAAGTATTACCATCTGTTGATAATCCAGATAACTCTCTTATTCTTTCAAATAATCCTTTGTTTGCTTCAAAAACAGCGTGAAAATAATTATTTTGCAATAATTCAACCTTACAATACTTGAAAATTTCACAATGTGCATTTCTCTTTTCTAATTCTTTTTTTAGATTATCTGCTTTTATTTGCACATCAGAGATAATACTAGCCTTTTCTATTTCCTTAAATTGTCCATCTTCTTTTAAAAGATACCCAGCAAATGCTAGTTGTTGATTAACTAATTCTCTAATTCTTTCAAACTCATCTTTTTTATTAACATATCTTGCAGGAGAAAGAACAAATGAAATAAAATTCAAAATATTATTAGAGCACTTATGTGTATTTTGAAAATTTGCAAAAGCACTATATAATCTTTTCCACTTTGTATTTGTTGAATCAATATCATCAATATTAGAATCCAATAAAAATTTATGTATTTGGCTACCAGTAAGACCATTCTCTGTATCACCCAGTATTTGAGAAATTCCTTCCAATATTGCTGCGGTTAAACATTTTCTTGCAGTCATTATGCTGTTGATTTATATTTTATTGTAGTTTTTATATATTTACTTTTTAAATTCTTGAAGATACATAATGAATAAGCATTTCAGAACTTTAATATTATTTTTTTGTGTCTATTTTTTTTCCTGCAAAAGTACCATATGCCTTTCCTGTGACATCTCCTGTTTTATAATAGTCAGCTAACATCTTCAGCACAATATCAATATCTGTCTCTTCTTCAATACAAAGCTTCCCGTCTTTGATATTAAGTTTATCTCCGTATTTTTTGCATACAGCTTTCATCTTTTTAATATCTTTTACGTTTATATTCTGATAATTATCCATTCTAGATATTCTGACCAATTTCTTGTGAATTGCTGGATTTGACTCTATTTTTTCTTCAATCTTTTCCAAACCTGTAATCATATCAGTTTTTTTCAATACTTCAACGACTTTGACAGCTTCTGCCTTAAATTCATCTTGCAAACCGACAATATGTTCAAAACTACCTTTTTTAATGACAAAAAAGGTTTCATCATAATATACACAATCAATTTGTTTATCAAGGTTAACAGTTTCTCCTTTTAACAATTCCAATTTTTGACTTTTAGTGCTAAATAGAGTTTGAATTACTTTTATTTTTGATTTATTTTCCTTCTCATCTATTGCAACTTTCCCTGATTGAATCTTTCTAAATGTATAAATCCAATCAGATAGCTGTGGGTTATTAAATCCTACACAGTATGCCCATAACTCTTCTATTTCAGATAAAATACCTGCAATACTCATAACTTTAGGTGGATTAGAAGAAAGCTTATTATAAACAACATCAGAAAATGACATTGCTTTGTTTTTCATGGAATATGTAAACAAATGCCCAGAATCATCAGAGATAACATCGTAGTCAATCATATCAAATTCTTTTTTTATTACATTTTCTAATTGTTCTTTAGTGGAATTATACAAATATTCTCTAATCTCATTATCAATATCGACCTGATAAACATTAAAAATATATTTATCCATCATTTTAGCTGATTTTTTCACTCCACTTCGAAGTATTCTTGTGATAAAATACAGTTTTGAATCCTCTACATTTGTTTCTGATATTTTCTCTAATAATTCATTTATTGTCATATCGTAATTGTATTTATTGTTTGTTTCTTCCGTAAAATAGTTTAAAGCCTATTTCATAAATTTTAATTATACTATCTTCTTCCAAACGCCTATCTTTCGTTATTATCAACCCATTTTTTAATTTTCCATTTTGCTGTTTGTATTCAATTTCAAAAAGGGAATACTTAAAGCTAAGAATTGGATTTATAAGTATTAAGTTTGAATTTATATATATTCTGTAAATGATGACCAATAGAAAAAATAAAGCTATCAATTCGTACCATCCATTAAAACTCTGAAAAAGGAATGGTACTATATATGTTGCAATATATCCTATTGATTCACTATTTTTATTATCTATATTACAAACAGTAACATTCTCTCCATTAGGAGATAGTCTTTCTAAGTTTTCAAAAAGCAATTTACATCCCGCTATACCTATTAATGAAATTATCAGTAGCATCGTTGATAAACCAAATTTTTGCATAAATAAAATTATTGCATTAAAATCTAATCCGCCCCAATGAAAATAAGAATAGTTCTCTGAAATCTGTTTTAGAATAATAAGAACAAACAATGGCAAATATGAAGTTGCAAACAAAACAAATTGTGCCTCTTTCCTGAGTTTATTGACTTTGTCCCTTTTCGCTTTATTCATATTCACCTTACTTTTACAGTATAATTAATTTTGAAATAAACAAAACCTTCAACTAAAATGGTTTTTGGTTTTATTTATGTTTACTATCAATCTTTTCTTCAATTCACAAAGGTACAAAAATTAATAAATAAGCGTAATTTATAAGAACAATTTATTATTGGTCGATTTTGAGTTTGTAATTACTAGGGTGATTTTTCAACTCTTAATTTTAAGAAATGGGATTTTGGTTTTTTTGGGGAAAAGCTTTGTTTTTTGGGAGAAATGTGAGGATTTGGTGCGCTGGATTTTGATAATAATTCTCTATTTCTTGATAATATTTTGCTGTCTCTTTATTCTACTTCGACTAGAATCAAATTACATTTCTTTAGAATCAAATTACATTTTACTAGAATCTTATTCTATTTTTCTAGAACCTTATTCTATTTCGCTAAAATAAGATTCTATTTCAACCAAATCACATTATATCTGAATGATATGTAGATTTCTCCGATATTTTATTGAAGAAAATCGGCGTAGAAAATTAAAAAGAACCTGATTTTATAAAAAAACTCCCTGATTTTCTCCGAAAAGTCAGGGAGTTTCTGTGGAAAATCAGGGATTTTGTAGAAAAAATCAGGGATTTTTTTGGTTCTTTGTAGAGGCGAAACATTTTTCGCCCTTATTAAATAAAAATATCATTCAAATATTTACATTTTTCGCCCTAAAAAAATAAATTGTTTTTCTATTTGGGCAAATGTTTATTCGCCCAAACGAGTATAAACACCCAAATATTCAATTTTTATTATGAGTAATTAACGTGCCGTTTTCATCTGCCCTATCATTGCCCGCAATTTTTCAATTCTCAGCCCATAATAACGTTCAGATAATTTAACATCAAAACCTACACAATGTTATAGAAATAGCCCATATTCCCTATTTTAGTTAAAACAATCCATTTCAAATTATTAACAATCCATTCCACAAAAAAAAGAGTCCCATTACTAGGACTCTCTTGGAATATAATTGAGTTTTCGAAAATTAGTTTAGAAATAAGAATCACATTGACAATAGTGAATACTGTTTGAGATAATTACCGCTAAACTAAGACGGTCTTTGTTTCTCTATTATTTATTTTCTTGATATTGCTTTCTTTACAGCCTCTACTATGTTATCTGCTTTTAATCCGTATTTTACCATTAGTTCATCTGGCGTACCTGATTCTCCGAAAGAGTCATCAACACCAATAAATTCCATTGGCTTAGGATTGTTGCGAGCAAGTAATTGCGCTACTGCATCGTTTAAACCTCCATTATATTGATGTTCTTCGCATGAAACAACACATCCTGTCTTTGCAACAGATTTTAGTATTGCTTCATTATCCAATGGTTTAATTGTATGGATATTTATTATTTCTGCATCGATGCCTTGTTCTGCTAACATCTCTCCTGCAACTATCGCTTCCCAAACAAGGTGACCTGTTGCAATTATTGTTACATCCTTTCCTTCGTTAAGCATTATTGCCTTACCAATCTCGAAAGGAGTATCTTCAGAGATAAAGATTGGAACCTTTGGACGACCAAAACGAAGATAAACAGGACCTTCATATTCTGCAATTGCAAGAGTTGCTTGTTTTGTTTGGTTGAAGTCGCATGGGTTGATAACAATCATGTTTGGCATCATACGCATTAGACCTAAGTCTTCAAGGATTTGATGTGTTGCACCATCTTCTCCAAGTGTTAGACCTGCGTGAGATGCACAAATCTTTACGTTAGTATTTGAATAAGCTACTGCTTGACGTATTTGGTCATAGACTCTTCCTGTTGCAAAGGCTGCAAAAGAACTAGCGAAAGGAATCTTTCCACTCAAAGCCATACCAGCTGCAAGACCAATCATATTAGCCTCTGCAATACCTGTTTGGAAAAATCTTTCTGGAAATTCTTTCTTAAAAGCTGTCATCTTAACGCTTTCCGTTAAGTCTGCACATAATGCAACAACATTTGAGTTTTTTCTACCTGCTTCAATAAGACCTTCTCCAAAGCCTGAGCGAGTATCGTTATTTCCTAAAATAGTGTATTTTTTCATTATAATATTTTTTTATTTTCCTAAGATAACTGCGGTCACTTGACCTGATTCAATTTTAAATTCTTTAGAAATTGTTTGTGTTGTCTTTGTCGAAGCCTTTAAACGAGTCACAACCATATATTGACCAGGCAAAAGGTTTATTGATTCGTTTATCATATCGTTAAGACTGGTAACAAATTCCCAAACATTATTCTCTTTTACAAACAAACTACCCATCATTCCATCTTTTCCTTTATTGATATTTGCAATACCAAGTGCTGGAATTTCTATTGTTGTGGTTGAACTCTGACCTACTTCGATATTATCTAATTTCAAGCGAGGCATTGTCATAACCTCCAAATCATATTTTCCAACAATATATTTTTCGGAACTGTTTATACTATGAATATTTATCACATCCTTCTCCCCTTTTTTCTTTACCAATATTGGGAAAGTCTTTAATGAGGATAGTTCTTTACCCTTGTACTTTATTACCATAGAACCCTGAGGGGTCTTTGCAGGAATATTTGTGTGTCGTCCAGGTATAAGACTAATATTATCTATTCTAATATGAGGAATTGTATGAATTTCAATATCATAATTGATTAATGGGTCGATAAACAAAGTGTCGGATATTCCCTTATTATTAAATGTATGTATAAAAGAATATCGAGGAAGTTTACTCTTTGAGTCATAAAATATCATCGGAACATTTGTTTCTGTCGATTCATTATATGAGTCTAAAAGATTAACCTGACAAGTTGTGTTGTATAAGGCTAGGTTAACAATATTATTCAAAGCTATTGAAAAATCTATCTCATTAGATGCATCGTAAAAAGTACCAATACATTCAAGATGTTCTCTTAATCCCTTTCCAATACCTACAATGAAGGGTTTAATAAAAACACCTTTTTGTTGTAATTCTTGAGAAATTGCGCAAGCATCTCCTCCACAATCATCTAAACCATCGCTTATCATCACAACAATATTCCTACAACTATTGCACTCAGGGAAATCCTCAGCACATTTTTCGAGTGTAGATGCAAGTGGAGTTGTTCCCTTTGGCACAAGAGCCTTTAGTTTAGCTCTTATTTGTTCAATATTGTTCTTTGAAAATGAGGTCTCAAGTCTTGTGTCATCACAATCTTGAGGTGGATAGTTTTTTAAATGTCCAAAGGCTCTTAATGCTATTTCAAGATTAGGGCGACCACTAAGGGTATCAAGAATATTAGATAATACTGATTGCACAATTTTAATCTTAGTATCGCTCTGCCATTTAGAGTACATACTATTTGAACAATCTACAATAAATAAGATTCTAGTCTTTTGAAATGCATCGACCTTTGCAACCTTTACTCCTTTTGATTGAGAAAAGGATGAGAAAGAAATACAAATAGCAAGAAAAAATATTATTAAACTATTCTTTTGCATAAATATTAATAGTCCCCTAAGGTTTCTTTAAGTTGAGATAAGGCTTCTTTTGTTTGATCATTGCTAGGTGCTTGACCATGCCATTTATTTGTTCCTTGCATAAAGTCTACTCCATATCCCATTAAAGTATGCATTAAGATAACTACAGGTTTTCCTTTGTTAGTCATTGTCTTAGCCTTAGCCAAACCTCTTAATACTTCTTCCATATCATTACCATTCATCTCCATAACATCCCAACCAAATGCCAAGAATTTTGCAGCTAAATCTCCAAGAGAACATATTTGATCTGTTGTTCCATCAATTTGAACCTTGTTATAGTCAACAATAGAAATGATATTATCAACTTTGTTTGAAGAAGCATACATTGCAGCCTCCCAAATTTGTCCTTCTTGCAATTCACCATCACCATGAAGGGTATATACAAGATGATTGCATCCGTTAAGTTTCTTTGCTTGTGCAGCACCAACGCCTACAGAAAGACCTTGTCCTAAAGAACCAGATGCAACTCTCACTCCTGGAAGATGAGAATGTGGTGTTGGGTGACCTTGCAAACGTGTGCCAAGTTTTCTAAATGTTGCTAATTCACTTATTGGGAAAAATCCTCTACGCGATAAAACGCTATACCAAACTGGAGAAATATGTCCGTTTGATAAGAAAAACATATCCTCACCCTTTCCTTCGAATGTAAAATTTTCTGGTTTAATGTCCAATACATCGAAATACAATGCAGTCATTAAATCTGTGCAGCCAAGTGAACCTCCTGGGTGACCTGAAGCACATCCGTTTACCATTCTTACTATATCTCTTCTAACCTGTGAAGCAATGTTTTGTAACTCTGAAACAGTAGCCATAATTTATGATATTTTTTTAATTAAATATTATGCAAAAATACCCTTTAAAATCGAGATTCTAAAGGGTATAACATAATTTATAATTGAAGAAGTCTGTAAACTATTCTATCTCAATAGATTTATATAACCTGTTTGTGTATTCTTCACACCTGTAAGTGTCTCAAATTTAATTAAGAATGGATAGGCTCCAGCTGCACATTCACTTCCTTTATACTTTCCATTCCATCCAAAATCAATATTATTTGATGAGAATAGTAAAACTCCTGAACGATTATAAATATTCATTTCAAATCTTTTTAACTCAGTATGCGCTGGTTTGAATATATTATTTGTCGCTTCTAATGGTGTAAAGGCATTTGGCACAAGCAAAACCAATCTATTTGTATTTGTATCATCAGTTGGAATAATTGGAGATTTTTCTTTTTCTTGTAAAGGTTCTTCTCTTGCAATTACTTTCTTCTGTGGCTTAATGATTGGTTTATTCTCAATAATATTTATCTTAGATTCTTTAACCTCAATTGGCTTTGGCTCAACTTTAGGATCATTGTTCAAAATAGTGTTTTCCACTGGTGAAGATTCTTGACTAATAACACTCTTTTGAGAGTTATTATCATTAGTGATTATCTTACTATCATCTATTTTATTTTGAGCAATGGTATTATGAATAGGATTGGTCTTTGTTTCTATTACCTTATTATTGTTGGAAACAGCATTGATATTATTATCTAATTTATTACTATTTATTGGAGAAAGAATTAGTATAACAGCACCTGTTATTAATAAAGCTGCACCTGTTATTGTTGAAAATGCTAACCAATTAAACTTTGGTTTAGGCAAATTCTTTTTGATAGCTTTCCAAGCACCCTTATTTGGGGTCGCCTCAAAATTATCAAACTCTCTTTTAAATTTATTAGACATATATTTTTATGTTTAATTTCTACTTTATTTCTTTTTCAGCCTCAAGGAGCATTCTTTGTAATTCTCTCTTAGCCTTAAAATTCTGACTTCTTACTCCCGACTCAGTTATCGACATAAACTCTGCAACATCAGTATAGGAATAACCCTCTACTTCAACCATATTGAATATTATTCTTTGGTTATGAGAAAGCCTTTGAATAACTCCAAGCAATTCATCTCTGGTGAAACGATCGAACACATTCTGATCCACAAAATCAATTTCATACTCTGGAACTTGAACATTTCTCTTATCATATCTATAGTAATTCAAAGCATGATTAACAAAAACTCTTCTCATCCAACCCTCAAAAGACCCTTTATTGTCGTATTTGTCTAACTGATAATAAACCTTGACGAAAGCCTCTTGAAAAACATCTTGTGCATCTTCGGAATTTCTACAATACCTAAGACAAAGACCAAAAAGCTTTTTTGAATACTTATCGTATAATGCTTTTTGAGCCCTTGGTTTCCCTTTTTTACACTCTTCAATTATTTCTTTTTCATCAAAATTCATTTTCAACAAAGACACTATATGATTGTAATATGTTTCTTAAGAAAAACAAAGCAGTTCTCTATAAGCGGGGTTCTGTTCTCAATAAATGAGTCTCTATCATTAATCTAGGACTTGCCTCACGACAAGCCTCCAACGACCTACCCCTCAGCAATGGACGAGCAGCCCTTAAATGCTGATATATTTGGTCTTTCAACCCATAAGGTTTACCCCAAAAGCATATCACTATACTCTTGCGTGAGCTCTTACCTCACATTTTCACCCTTACCATTAAAAATGGCGGTTATTTTCTGTGGCACTTGCTGTCAATCCCATAAGAAACTGCCTACCCGTTAGGTAGTATGGTGCTCTATGTTGCCCCGACTTTCCTCTTGCAGAGTTACCTCCACCAGCGATAAAGCAAGAACTGCTTTGCAATTGCAAAGATAGATAAAATATCATCAATTAGTTTATTTTTCTCGATTGCCAGATAATATTCCTATACAATTTGCCACTTTCATTCAAAAAATTCATAATCTCTCTAATCTTACCCTCATTTTTAGTCAAATCTTCTTCTTTGAGCTTTTCTCTAACCATCATAATTCTAACTATGGACTGAAACAAAGAAATTCCATGACTATCCTCAACCTCAAAACCATTATCTCCCAAAATTTTAATAATCTCATTCTCCGCAAAAAGCCTAAATTTAAATGGAGTATCGCCCTTTTCCTCCTTAAAAAGCTCTTCAAAATAGTTTTCAAAAACATCACTCAATGTTTCAAAAAACAAAGATCTATACAAAGCCCCCTCAAGATTTGGTTCACTATTAATAAATATAGAATCCTTGTTTAAAATCCTATTTATCTCAGCAAGACCTTTTTGATAATTTTCATTCAAATAATAAAGCACACTAATAGCTAAAGCGGCATTACAAATATTATTTTTTAGTGGAAGACACTCAACACCACTATTTATTAGAAGCACCTTATCTAAATCCCCCGTTTCTCTCAAATGAGCTTCCAAACTCAAAAGAGGTTTAATATCAATATCTGTAGCAATTATCTTATTAAAACCTAGTCTCAATAAAAGGTCTGTAAACCTACCATCTCCACAACCAATATCAGCAATCACAGTTTTTTCTTTATCTACCTTTAATAAAAACTTCTCGATAGCCTCTTTATAATAAGGTGTATCCCAATAAGACAAATGTAAATGCGACTTTTCAAGTTCACGCAAAGCAGCTCCCTTAGGCATTTTCTTATGAAACTCCAGCCCCAAAGAATCATTCACCACTCCCAAATAAATAGAGCTACCACTCTCAAGCAAAGCAGTTTCCTCTTTCAAAACCTCATACTTCCAATTATCCTCAATCATAGAGCAAATATATATATTATACTAACAAAAAAACCAAACAATAGTTGTTTGGCATATAGGTATTTCCTTTTATAGAATTTATAGACCATAAAAATATATTTTTCTCTGAGAAAAGGAAAATTATCTCAGAGAAAAATTCAAAGAAAGGAAATAAAAATTTTAAGCTTTGAGAACTATATATATAATTACTCTAGGCTATTTCTTCTTTTTCTTTTTTTGTACCGAGTATCCAAAGAACCCTAATTCCTCGCCCAAGGAGTAGTATTTTCCGTGCGAATAGGCTATTAGTTTTGCCTTATTTAGTTCTAGGGTATTTGTTTTAGGATTAATAAATTTCTCGTCTGCGTTTACGTTTACTACATTAGCAATAAACATATCGTGCGTTCCTAGTTCTTTTACTTCTATTATCTCGCATTCTATACATAGTGGGCTTTCATCTATCATTGGTGCTTTCACAATTTTTGCTGGCACCGCAGTGAGCTTCATTTCTTCGAACTTATTAAACTCCTTGCCTGACTTAACTCCACACCAATCGGTTGCATAGGCTAAATCCTCTGTTGTAAGGTTAATTACAAAGGATTTTGTTTTCATTAATAAATCGTAGGAGTGTCTTGATTTACGAACTGAAATATAACACATTGGGGGGTCTGAACATATTGTCCCCACCCATGATACTGTTATAATATTATATTCCGATGAATCCTCTCCCACGCTTACCATTACAGCTGGTAATGGATAAATCATTGTTCCTGGTTTAAAACTTACTTTTGACATATTTCAATTTCCTGTGGTATAAACTTTTTTACGTCTCCACCAAATGATAGAATTTCTCTTACAAATGATGAACTTATTGCTGTATCTTGTGGTTTTGTTAGTAAAAATATTGTTTCAATTTCTGGATATAGCTCCTGATTAATTAATGCAATATTTCTTTCATATTGAAAATCTATGGAGTTCCTTAGACCTCTTATTACATATTTTGCTCCATTTTCCTTGCAATAATCCACAAGAAGGCTCTTGAATGATTCCACTCTTACCTTTGACTCATTTTTAAATGTCTGATTTACCCACTCCATTCTTTGCTCTAAGGAAAAGTAGGCTTTCTTTGAGGTGTTCTCGCCTATTGCTACTATTATTTCATCAAATAGTGGCAAGGCTCTTAAGATTACTGATTGATGACCTTTTGTTATTGGGTCAAATGAACCAGGAAATATTGCAACTCTCTTTTCTATATTAGTATTCATTTCTTCTAATATTTTTATCTAATTCACTCGATGAACGTTCATTAATCATATAGATTAGACGAAAGGTTAATACGTTATTATAAAAATTTCTTTTCCATGAACTGTATTCATAATCTCCCGAACGGAAACCATTAAAATATGTTACCCCTTGTCTTATTGGAATAAGTGAATACTGATAGCGGAAATTAAATTTGAGTTTATCAACTATTTTGAATCTTAGGTCTAAAATTGCAGATATATCATTCCTATTAAAATCCTTTACAGTTTCTAATACAGGTCTATCCATATATTTAATTGTATCTGATGGCAATCCCCAATCTTCACTTACTTTAAATAGTCTTGAGTATTGTAAACCCGCTCCAAATGTCCAGCCACCTTTTTTATCTTCATAATGAATTAGTAATGGAATTGAAGCATAATGTAGGTTGGCAATGTATTGGAATGGATCTCTACTTTCTTTTGAACCTATACGATTATATAATATCTCCATACTTGCTAACCAATTTCTCTTGGCATTTAATGGAGCCATAACTCCTACTCCTGTGTTTAATCCAAACTTATAATAACCAACAACTTGATCACCATCTATTTGAGAAAAATTACCTCCAAAGATTGCCATTCCCTTAAATATCTGTGCTTTTGCTGGGGCTACTGAAATAATAAATAGGAATACTATAATAAATATTCTTCTGCTTTTCATAATTTTCTTTTAATTTACTTCTTTCATTGATAATGATATTCTCTTTTTTTGAATATCTACTCCAATTACTTTGACTGTTACTTTTTGATTTATCTTCACTATATCATTTGGATCATAAATAAATTTATTTGCTAAATGACTTATATGTACTAATCCATCTTGGTGTGCTCCAATATCTACAAAGGCTCCAAATGCAGTAATATTTGTAACTATTCCAGGTAGAATCATACCCTCGTGTACATCATTAATATTATTTACATCCTTATTAAACTCAAAAACTTCAAATTTAGTACGCACATCTCTACCTGGTTTTTCAAGCTCTTTCATAATATCTTGCAAAGTAGGTAGACCACAATCTGGTGTAATAAACTCTTTAATATTAATTTGAGAACGTTTTTCTCTATCATGAATCAATTCCGTTATGGTGCAACCGACACTTTTGGCCATCTTATCAACTAAATCATATCTCTCTGGATGAACAGCTGAGGCATCAAGTGGGTTTTTACCCTCTCTAATTCGGAGAAAACCTGCTGCTTGTTCAAATACCTTATCTCCAAAACGTTTTACTTTTAATAGTTCTTTCCTTGTTTTAAAGGCTCCATTCTCATTTCTGTATTCAACAATATTCTTTGCCAGTACTGGGCCTACCCCTGATACATAAGTTAGGAGTTCCTTACTTGCAGTATTTAGGTCTACTCCTACTTGGTTTACACAGCTTATTACCGTTTCCTCTAATGATTTTTGAAGTTTATTTTGATTTACATCGTGTTGGTATTGTCCTACTCCAATTGATTTTGGATCGATTTTTACAAGTTCAGACAATGGATCGATTAATCTTCTTCCTATACTTACTGAACCTCTAACTGTAAGGTCATAATCCCCAAACTCTTCTCTTGCAACCTCTGATGCCGAATATACCGATGCTCCACTTTCATTTACCAATGTTATTATTGGCGAAGAATAAAAATTACATTTCTTTACTACAAATTCGGTTTCTCTTCCTGCTGTACCATTTCCTATAGCTATAGCTTCAATATTGTATGCTTTTACAAGATTTTCTAAAATCAATATTGCTTCATTTTCTTCCCTAACCGACGAATGTGGATATATTGTTTGATTATGTAATAGTTGTCCTTGCGCATCTAAGCATACGAGTTTGCATCCTGTTCTATATCCTGGATCTAAGGCAAGAACTCTCTTTTGCCCTAGGGGAGATGCCATTAATAATTGGCGAAGGTTTTCTGCAAACACATGAATTGCTTCATCATCTGCCTTATCTTTTAATAATGATCTTATCTCAGTTTCCATTGAATTAGATAATAATCTCTTATAACTATCCTTACAAGCTAGTTCTAATTCTTCTGCAATTCTTCCTCTTGTGTGTATATATTGTTTTTCTAATATTTCTATTGCTTCTTCTTCAGCCTCAGGTAAGAACTTCACTTTTAAAAACCCTTCCTCCTCTCCTCTTAATAATGCTAGTATTCTATGAGATGGAGCCTTTGTTGCTTGTTCTGACCAGTCAAACCAATTTTCATATTTTTCACCCTCTTGCTCTTTACCCTTTGAAACCTTTGAAGACATAAAGGCATTGCGTTTAAAATAATTACGCATTCTTTCTCTTGACAGAGCATTCTCGTTTATCCACTCAGCAATAATGTCTCTTGCTCCCGAGAGTGCTGATTCAATATTTTCGACTCCTTTTTCAGAGTCAATAAATTTTTCTGCAAAAATATCTATATCTGTATTTTTTTCTTCAAATATTACCCTTGCCAATGGTTCTAATCCTTTTGCTATTGCTATTGTGGCTTTGGTTTTTCTTTTTGGTTTGTATGGTAGATATAAATCTTCCAGCTCTGTCATAATCTGAACTGAAAGAATTTTACTTTCTAATTCTTTTGTAAGTAATCCTTGTTCTGTGATTGAATCAATTATGGTCTTACGCCTCTTTTCTAGTTCTTGGAACTGAATTAAGAGGTTTCGTATCTGAGTTATTTGAACTTCATCTAAGCCTCCAGTTATTTCTTTTCTATAACGTGCAATAAATGGAATTGTGGCCCCATTTTCAAGAAGATTTATTGTATTTTCAACGGCTCTAAATGAAATATTGGTCTGAGAGGATATTTTATTGGCAAAATCTTGTATTGTCATCTATAATACTTGTTTATTGAATTAATATGCAAATGTACAAATACTAAACATAAATACATAAAAAAACATCTTGCTTCTATGAAGTCAAGATGTTTTAAAAAAAGAACAATAATCTTTATTTTTTTAATTCTTTTAATCCTGCACCAACTTTAAACTTAACAACTTTTTTTGCTGCAACTTTAATGTCTTTTCCAGTTTTTGGATTACGAGCAGTACGTGCTGGTTTGTCAACTACTGAAAATGTACCGAATCCGATGAAACTAACTCTTTCACCAGCGATCAATTTTTCTTCAATTACATTAAGGAATGCATCATAAGAAGCTGCAGATTGTTTTAAATTTAAACCTGTCTTTACAGCCATTGATTGGATAAAATCTTTTTTTGTCATAATTCTTATTTTTTTAAATGGTTAGTGATGCAAATATATGAGAAAAATTTATTACTTGCGCAAATATTTTTGATTTTTTAGTTTTTTTTATCAATAACTTGGTAAATATCCTCAATTTTAACACCCCTAAGAAAATCATTTGCCAACATTCTTTTCTTGCCACTTAACTGAATATCAATTAATTGGACAAAGCCATCTTTGCAAAATACTCTAATTCCATCTTTTATATTCATTTCTACTAATCCAATTTTTTTATTGTGATTAATTTGATAAAATTGGGCTTTATATACCTTAAAACTAAGCTCTAAAGCTGTTTTTTGTCCAATAAAAATTGTATTTGCACAAGGAAAAGGACACATTCCTCTTATAAAATTCACTATTTCTGCCCCATTTTTATGCCATGGGATATAGGTTGTCTCCTTATATATCTTGGGTGCTAGGCATGGTTTTTTATCCAGATTAGTTTGCGGAATTGGAGTGTAACTATTTCTAGCTATCGCCTCAACAGTTTCAATAACCAATTTTCCTCCTTCTTTCATCATTCTTTCATATAATTCTCCAGTTGTTTCCTCATTTGAAATCGAAATTTTATGCTGAAAAATTATTTCACCTTCATCAATTTTATCATTTAAGAGAAAGGTAGTTATTCCTGTTTCTTTTTCTCCATTTATTACTGCCCAATGAATAGGTGCTGCTCCTCTATATTTAGGTAATAAGGATCCATGAAGATTAAATGTACCTAATCTTGGCATTGAATATACCTCTTTGGGCATCATTCTAAATGCAACTACTATTTGTAGGTCTGCATTTAATGATTGTAATTCTTCAATAAATTCTTGAGATTTGAGTTTTTCTGGTTGTAAAAGTCTGAGATTTTTTTTAAGAGCATATTCCTTTACGGCTGAGTACATAATTTTGTGTCCTCTTCCTGCTGGCTTATCTGTTGCTGTGACTACACCAACTACATTATATCCCCCATCTACTAATGCTTCTAGGGAAGCAACAGCAAAGTCAGGTGTTCCAAAAAAAACTATCCTAAGGTTTTTACCCATTATAATGATGTCATTTTGAGAGCTGTAATTGCTGCTTCAACTCCTTTATTGCCGTGTTTTCCTCCACATCGATCTAAGGCTTGTTCTTGACTATTTGTAGTTAGTACTCCAAAAATTACTGGAATCTCTTTTTCTAGACTAACTTCCATTATACCATTTGCAACAGCTTGGCAAATAAAATCAAAATGTCTTGTTTCTCCTTGTATTACACAACCAAGACATATTACAGCATCGAATCGTTTTTTATCTAATAGTTTAGCTGCTCCAAATGGTAGTTCGAAACTACCTGGCACATATTGAATATATATGTCTTTTTCTTCTACTCCATTATCTAAAAGAGTTTTTACTGCTCCATCTAATAATGCAGATGTAACTTCAGTGTTCCACTCAGATATTACGATTCCAAAAATCCCATCCTCACCCGAGGGAACTTCATCTTGATTGTAAGACGATAGGTTTTTTAATGCTGTTGCCATTTTAATTTATAAATGTTTTTGTTATAACAATATGTTATTTATATAAGATTATCTTATTCTTATTTTTGAATTGATTTTTAATTCCTCACAAGTTAATGAATTCATATCAATAATTTGCTTTGGAGTAATATTAAATTTTTGAGCTATTTTCGTAATAGTATCTCCCTGCTTAACAATAATATACCTCCACGTTGATTTATCCTCATTATTAATCTCAACATTTTTCTTTTCTATTGGTTGATCTCCTCCTTGTGCAAGTAGATTTATTTTCTTATTAGCATATTTATCTTTGAATGGGATATACGGTTTGTTTGGAAATGTTTTATCTACCCTTGCTAATGGTGTAATTGATAGTCCTCTATTTCTTTGTTTCTCTGCTCTTTCTATCCCAAAATAAGCTTTATCTACTTTTATAATCTCTGATTTTAAACCTTTATAAGCTATGTTTAATATCCATTCTGGGTCTAATGTTTGATATAGAAATCTTGTTTCAAAATGCAAATGTGGACCTGTTGAAAATCCAGTATTTCCACTTAAACCAATTATATCTCCAGCCTTAACAACTTGACCAACTTTTACATTTATTTTATCTAGGTGACCATATAGAGTCTCAATATTATTAAAATGTCGGATTAGAATCATCTTACCATAGCCTCCATTTACTTGCGCAACTCTTACTACACCATCGAATACTGCATAAATAGGTTCTCCAATATTAATAGCAAAGTCAATTCCTCCATGAGGACGATTCCACCTCCATCCATAAGAAGACGACTTTTGACCATTACAAGGAAAATGAAATCCTTGACTTTTCTTTTTGTCTACTAGTCGTAATATTAATTCATCAGGAAATTCTCCAAATCGAAAATGAGGCATCTTTACCTTATTTGTACACCAAGTATTATTATATAGGGTTGGACAAGGAGCTAACTTGTTTTCAACAAAAACAGCATTTTCTTCTTCCTCTTGGTCTTGAGATTTGAATTGGCTTTGTACTTTTATTGAATGTTTTGTATTTGTTGTATCATTAACAATAACTGGCTTTTTATTATTAAGAGCATTATATACTGAATCAGCAAAACGCCTATTTGCACTCCTGCTATCTGTTTGATTGGAATTTTGAGAATGAGCTATTAAACTCAAATTGATTGATAAGAATAATATAAATAATAATTTTCTAGTCATTTACTATCTTGAAATACATTTCGATGGCAAAAATACTAATATTTTTCAAATAAAGGGATAGTAATTTAACACTATTATGCTGCTAAATAATTATTCTTGGAAAATTAGTTTAAAAATTATTGTTGTAATACATGAAAGTATCCCAAGTAAATAACTTAGTGCCATCTCTTTATTTGATGATATTTTCATTGATAATTGTGAATAACAGACTAAACCCGAAAATAATATAGATATAATAAAAGGTATTATTGAAAATGAATTATTGAAATAAATTGTTAGGTAATACATGTAGAATGTAATAGTACCCATTATTAAGCAAGCAAAATTAGTCTTAATAAATCTATTGAAAAGAGCAATAATTACTATTGAAATAATTGGGTATAATAGTGCGATTTCTATCCAATAGGCCACTCCAAGCAATGTAAAAAATAAATAAGCAATAAAAAAATAAATTGAATATATTGTAAAATATGCGTGGTTGTCACTAATATGACTTTTATAAAATATATTTACAGAAGGATATTTATTAATAAAAAACATCGTAAAAGCTGGCAGAATTGAAGTGATAGTTAAATAAATTGCAAATAATTTGATGAGAGTAAATATATTCAAAAAACTTTGATTTTCAATACTAAAAGTATAGAATAGACAGAACAAAAAAACATAATTAATCGCTAGAATTGGATTAAATATCTTAGAAATTAGACGTGTAAATTTAATCTCACCATTCATTCGATTTAATTTATTTGTTTTCTTAATCTTGCTACAGGGATATCTAAAGTCTCTCTGTATTTTGCCACAGTTCTTCTTGCTATTGAGTATCCCTTTTGTTTTAGTATTTCTACAAGTTGATCATCATTTAAAGGATTTGTTTTATCCTCTTCTCCTATTATTAAAGATAAAACATTTTTTATGGCATCTGTAGAAATTGCTTCTCCTTGATCATTAATCATGAAGTTTGAGAAGAAGTCTTTAAGTTTAAAAATTCCGAAATGTGTCTGAGCATACTTACTGCTAATAACTCTTGAAATAGTTGATACATCCATTCCTACCTTGTCAGCTATATCTACTAATCTCATTGGTTTTAATTTCTGTACATCACCATCAATGAAATAATTGTATTGAAAATCAATTATTGCCTTCATTATTATAAATAAAGTTTCATTTCTTTTTTGTAATGAATCAATAAATATATTAGCAGACTCTAGTTTTTCTTTTAAAAAGTTATACGTCTCATTATCCTTTTTTGAATTAGATTTTGATAAATCATCCATCAGATTTTGATAATAACTATTCGTTTTTAAAGAGCGATTAGAGCATTTATTAATCCTAAACTCAACTCTAGAATTATTCTGCCAAATTATAAAATCTGGTAATATTGAAATAGATATATTAGACTGCGTTGATTGTGAATTAGCAGGTTTTGGATTTAGTTTTAGTATTTCTTCTAAAGATGCCTCTAATTCGTCCTCAGAACAATTGAGCTTTTGAGAAATTAGATGATATTGTTTTTTTAGAAAAAAATCAAAACAACGATTAATAATTTTATTTGATAAGAGTATTTCTTTTGTTTGTTCTTTGCGTTTTAGCTGCAATAATAGACATTCCTTTAGATCTCTTGCCCCTATTCCTGCTGGATCAAGACTTTGGATTATCCCTAAAACCTTTTCTATTTCTTTCTCTTGAACTTCAATATTCTGACGAAAAAGAAAATCATCTACCATAGAGGTAATACTTCTACTTAAATAACCAGAATCATCAAGATTACCTATCAACTCTAAACCAATAAGTTTTTCTTGTTCTGTTATTGACTGGAATTGAAGTTGATTAATCATATCTTCATAGAAACTTGATTCCGAAATTATTGGAATTGACTTATCACTTGAATCAGAATTATTATTTTTAAAAGTAATAAAATCATCATCATTTGGAAAAATTTCATTATCCCCAAAAACTTCATCATACTCCCCTTCGGAATCACTATTTTCTATCTCAATATTGTCATCATTTATATCATCATAATCTTCTTCTAGGGTAGGATTTATTTCTAATTCCTCTTTTATTCTCTGTTCCATAGCTAACGCTGGTAACTGCAACAGTTTCATTAATTGAATCTGCTGAGGAGAGAGTTTTTGTTGGAGTTTTAGAAGAAGTTTATTTGATATCATGGATTAAAAATCAGCATTTTTAGGCGTACGAGGGAAAGGTATAACGTCACGAATATTTGACATACCTGTAACAAATAATAGTAGACGTTCAAAACCTAAACCAAAACCACTATGAGGTGCAGATCCAAAACGACGTGTATCTAAGTACCAACTCATTTCTTCTTTTGGAACTCCCATCTCATCCATTCTTTTCATAAGTTTCTCAAGGCTTTCTTCTCTTTGGCTTCCTCCAATTATTTCTCCAATCTTAGGGAAAAGAACATCCATAGCTCTAACAGTCTTTCCATCCTCATTTTGCTTCATATAGAAGGCTTTGATTTCTTTAGGGTAATCGATTAAAATTACTGGTTTTTTGAAATGTTTTTCAACCAAATATCTCTCATGCTCAGATTGTAAATCAGTGCCCCAATCTATAGGAAATTCAAATTTTTGATCCGCCTTAAGTAATATATCAATGGCTTCAGTATATTTTAGTCTAATAAAATCATTTTCTACAACAAAGTTTAATCTTTCAATTAATTCCTTATCATACATATTTTGCAAAAACTCTAAATCATCTTTACAGTTATCAAGAGCATACTTTACACAATACTTAATAAAGTCTTCAGCTAAATCCATATTATCATTCAAATCATAGAAAGCCATCTCTGGTTCTATCATCCAAAACTCTGCTAAGTGACGAGGAGTATTTGAATTTTCAGCTCTAAAAGTAGGTCCAAAAGTATATATTTTACCTAAAGACATTGCACCTAATTCACCTTCTAATTGACCTGAAACTGTTAATGCTGTTTGTTTTCCATAGAAATCTTGAGAAAAATCAATCTTTCCATCTTGAGTCTTAGGGATATTATTTAAATCCATGGTTGTAACTTGAAACATCTCTCCTGCACCTTCGCAGTCTGAAGCTGTTATCAAAGGACTATGCCAATAGAAAAATCTTTTATCATTATAGTATTTATGAATAGCATAAGCCATCGCATGACGCATTCTAAAAATAGCACCAAAAGTATTGGTTCGTGGTCTTAGGTGTGCAATTTCTCGAAGAAACTCTAATGTGTGCCCTTTCTTCTGTAAGGGGTAAGTATCAACATCTGCCTCACCATAAATTTCTATCTCTGTTGCTTGTATTTCTACACTTTGCCCTTGTCCCATAGATTCAACCAAAGTTCCATTAGCTCTAATACATGCTCCTGTAGTAATACGCTTAATTAAATCCTCATCAAATTTTGATAAGTCAACTACAACTTGAATGTTATGAATAATTGTTCCATCATTAAGAGCAATAAAAGCGATTGATTTATTTCCTCTTTTGGTTCTTACCCATCCCTTTACACAAATTTCTTTACCTATCTCTAGAGTTGCTCTTCCTTGCAGCAGATCAATTATTTCAATTCTTTTTAAATCTTTCATCTTATGTTTATATTTTATCTTTTATACCAATTATACAAAAATCAATAATTATAGATATTCTGTCCCTTTTTCAACCTCAATATCAGTCACAAATTGTTTTATTCTTTGTTCCTCACTTTTCTTACAAATCATTAATATATTATTTGCATCAACAATAATTAAGTCCTCTAAACCTTGCATAATAGCCATTTTGTTCTTTGGCATATTTATAATACAATCTTTAGTATCATATAACATTACATTTTTACCTACTATACTATTATTGTTCTCATCTTTATCTCTAACCTCGTGTAATGCCCCCCATGTTCCAACGTCACTCCAACCAAAATCAGAAGGAATTACATATACATTAGAAGCCTTCTCCATTACTCCATAATCGATAGAAATTGAAGGGCAAGTTGTGTATATTTCTTCAATAAATCCTTTTTCTTTATTTGTATTAAAGAATTTCTTTCCAGAATTGAATACTTCATAAACCTCTGGCAATAGTTCTTGCATAGCTTTATCAATAGACTTTAATGACCATATAAAAATTCCACTATTCCACAAAAAATCTCCACTTTCAATAAATTGGATAGCCATTTCATAATTAGGTTTTTCTGTGAAAAGCTTAACTTTCTTTACTCCTTCAAAATTTGTAATATCATTATTTTCTTTATATTGAATATATCCATATCCAGTATTAGGATATGTTGGTTTTATTCCTAAAGTAATAAGTATATCATTGGTTTCAATTGCATGTAATGCTTTCTCAACAGTATATATGAATCTATCCTCATTTACAATAAAATGATCAGATGGAGCTACAATGATATTAGCTTCAGGATTAATGGAAGCTATCTTAAAGTTTGCGTATGCAATACATGGAGCTGTATTCCTCCTCGAAGGTTCAGAAATAATTTGATTTGGATCAAGGTTAGGTATCTGTTCATTAACCAAATCTGTATATATATTGCTTGTTACAATGTATATATTTTCCCTAGGGCAAATGCGTTCAAATCTATTAAATGTCATTTGGAGTAAGCTTTCGCCGACTCCTAATACATCAATAAATTGCTTTGGTTTATTTATTTTGCTAAGAGGCCAAAATCTTGTACCTATACCTCCAGCCATTATAATGCAATAGTTATTCTTATTCATATCTTACAGTTTCAAGCAACAAAAATAATTAAACTTATATTAATATCAAATTAAATCTTTATTTTGACAAATTATATAAGCAAAAAGACTACTTTATTCAAGCAGTCTTTCTACAAATAAAAATTTCTTGGTAATTTTTACATTTCTGGGACTACTATAGGAAAATCATAATTAAACTCTGGAGTACATGGATGACCGATAATTTTACTCAAAAAGTCATTATAAGCTGGAGTAAATGTAAATGTGTTTGCATCAAAATACTCCATAGGAAGAGAACGATTACCGATAGCTCCCATATCTATAGAAGAACAATTAAATTCTTCAAGATCTGTATATTTACATAATTTATTTAGAGTTGGCATTTGACCATATTCTTCTCTAAGTAATAAGTCTACAACCTTGTCTGCAAGAGTTTGTGTTAATCTTCTATCATATTCAGAACATGTACCTCCTCTTGGATAATAACCTGTTACTTGAGCACGAGCGTCAATTTTTAATTTATTTGAGATTTCTGAAGAGATTATTCCACTTACCCCACCAAGACGTGCATGACCATATTCATCTTGTTCTGTAGAGGCAAAAACAACATCTGTCTTACCTGTTAAATCATCATACCAACGTACTCCTTCAGATACAGGAATAATCAATGTTTTCTTTGGGTTACTAAGATATGCTTCTTTCACTCTTTCAAGGAAGAAGTCTTTTCTTTCCTTATTCATTTCAATTTCTGGCACCAAAGATAAGGTACCTCCACCAAAAATACCTGCGCCTGTTAACCAACCTGCATCACGCCCCATAACTTCCATAACCATAATTCTTGAATGAGATTCGGCAGTTGTTTTAAGAATAGAAGCAAATTCAGCAATTCTTTTTGCCGCAGTTGGAAAACCAGGACATACAACAGCATCAACAGTTGTTTCTCCAAACGTATGCCATGTTTTAGTTCTTAGGTCATTATCAATAGTCTTAGGAAAACCAATAACAGGAATACCTTCTTGTTCGTATAGACGTTTTGCAGCACCATTAGTGTCATCTCCACCAATAGTAACTAAGACATCAATTTTATATCTCTTTAAGTTTTGTAATATTTGAGGTATTCTATCTTCTGGGTTTTTCTTCGAAGGAAAAGGATTAGTACGAGAAGAACGCAAAGCTGTTCCTCCATAAAGACCATTATAAGGTTGACGAGTTAAGTCAATAATATCTCCATCTCCTAAAAGACCTTTCCATCCTTGACGAATGCCATATACCTTATAACCTAACATTGAAGCACGGTTTCTAACTGATTCAATACTTGAATTAATAGCTGGAGTATCGCCACCTCCTGATAAAATAGCAAGAGTTTTCCCTTTAAATAGTTTATGTTCTAACATAGCAAACTTATTTTATATATTTTAAATTTGAGCCAAAAGCTCATCATACCATTTCTGTCCAAACTTTCGAACTAAGGGTTCTTTTAATATTACATATAAAGGAGTCCCTTGTTTTTCTCCCTGCTCAAGGGCTAATTTACAAATATCCCATTCATGATAATTCACAGCCTGAAACTCACCATAGTCTTGAACCCTAATTGGGTAGAGATGACAAGATATTGGTTTTCTAAAGTCAATAACATTGTCCAAATATGCCTTCTCTATTGCACACATAGCAATGTCATTATCAAAGGTTAGAAAAACACAGTTCTTACCATCTATTATCCTCGTACATAATTCCCCACTAATATCTTCATCATCTATACCATACTTATCAATCTCCTCAATACCCTCCTTTGTCATGTATGGCTTTATTTTAGAATAATATTTCTCAATGATCTTAATTTCCTTTTTCTCAAGTGGTGCTCCTGCATCTCCCTCCACACAACACATTCCTTTACATAGAGAAAGGTTACAACAAAATTTCACATCTTTAATATTGTCGCTAACAATACTATTTCCAACTACCAACATTTTTCTTAATATTTTAGTGCAAAAGTACTGAATTTATAAGAAAAAACGTATTTTTGCATACTTTAGTTAATCTAAATAACGAAAACTAACGCGAATTATTGATATTTCACAGATAACAAGAACAAGATGGAAGAAACAAATATTGTTAATGAAAAACCTTCATTAAATTTTTTAGAGGAGATAATTGAGAATGATTTAAACAATGGTATACACAAGAGTATAATAACACGTTTTCCTCCAGAACCTAATGGTTATCTTCACATTGGTCATGCAAAAAGTATTTGTTTGAATTTTGGTTTAGGTAAGAAATACAATGGAAGAACTAATCTCCGTTTCGATGATACTAACCCTGTTAAGGAAGATGTTGAATATGTTGACAGCATAAAAGAAGACATTAAATGGTTAGGCTTTAACTGGGCTGAGGAACATTATGCTTCTGATTATTTTGAGCAATTATATCTATGGGCTTGTGAGTTGATAAAGAAAGGGCTTGCCTATGTTGACGACCAAACTCAAGATGAAATAAAATTAAATAGAGGGACAGTTCAAACCCCAGGAAAGAATAGTCCTTATAGAGATAGAACTCCAGAGGAAAACCTAAGAATTTTCCAAGAAATGAGAGATGGAAAATATGCCGATGGAGAAAAGATACTTAGAGCTAAAATTGATATGGCTCATACTAACATGCATATGCGTGACCCTATCCTTTATCGTATTCTTCATACAGAACACCATAGAACAGGTAATAAGTGGTGCATTTATCCTATGTATGATTATGCTCATGGGCAAAGTGACTCTATAGAGAATATCACCCACTCAATCTGCACCCTTGAATTTGATGTTCACCGTCCATTATACGATTGGTTTATTCAACAATTAGGAATTTTCCCTTCACATCAGTATGAGTTTGCTCGTTTAAATCTTTCTTATACGGTAATGAGCAAAAGAAAGCTTCTGCAACTAGTTCAAGAAGGTCATGTTAGCAGTTGGGACGATCCTCGTATGCCTACAATTTGTGGTTTCCGACGTCGTGGCTATACACCTGAGGCAATAAGAAACTTCTGCGATAGTATTGGAGTTGCAAAGAGAGATAATTTCATCGACGTTGGTCGTTTAGAGTTTTCATTAAGAGAAGACCTAAACAAGAGAGCTAATAGAGTAATGGCAGTACTAGACCCTATTAAGTTGGTTATTGACAACTACCCTGAGGGACAAACCGAAGAGCTTGAGGCAATAAACAATCCTGAGGATGAGAATGCAGGCACAAGAAAACTTACATTCTCTAACACCCTATATATTGAGCGTGATGATTTTATGGAAAACCCTCCAAAGAAATACTTCCGACTTTCACTAGGAAATGAGGTAAGACTTCGTTACGCATACTTTATCACATGTACATCTGTCGAAAAAGACTCTCAAGGAAATATAACTACAATACATTGCACATACGATGCTGCCTCACGTGGAGGTAATTCCCCTGACGGAAGAAAAGTAAAGGGAACAATCCACTGGGTTGACGCAAACAACCATATAAACGCAGAGGTAAGGCTCTTCGATAGACTTTTCATATCCGAAACTCCAGAGAAGACTGAAGATGGAAAGACCTTCTTAGATAATATCAACCCTGACTCTATGAAAATTCTAAAGAACTGCAAGTGTGAGCCAAGTCTAAAGAACGTTAAGCATTTGGACAAATTCCAGTTTGAACGTTTGGGCTACTTCTCAGTAGATTACGACTCAAAAGAAGGGGCAGTGGTATTCAACAGAGCCTGCACACTTAAAGATTCTTGGAAGAAAGATTAAAACAAACAATAATTATTTAATATAACACCAAAGTAGTATGAGAAGAATATTATTCATTTGTATCACAGCATTACTTACTTTCACAATTTTCACCCCAAAGGCAAGTGCACAAGAGCGTCATCGTCTCCGCAATGGCGAGCCTTATGACATATTCTACGTCGTAAAGCCATACTTCATGAATTCACAAGCCGACCTTGCGGTGAACTATAACAAAGGCTTTGGTTCTACCTTTGGCATTGAGTATCAGTTTCAAGAAGCTAGGATTAGCGTTGGAGCAGAAATAGGTTACGCCTATATCAACCCTAACTCCTTCAAAAAGCCATTCATTCCAAGAAAACATCTCTTCGCTGCCAATCAAATACCCTTCTCTGTCTACGCAAACTACTACCTTCACAACGAAGAAACATATTATAACTTCCTAGATAGACTAAAACCCTACGTAGGATTAGGACTAGGAGCAATATGGGGACGATACGACTATAGCCTAAGCACAGAAGAAAATAAACAAAACGGATACGGTGGCTACTACCTAAGAGAATACGAAGGACAATCTGGATTCCGAGTAGGCTTCACCCCACGCTTAGGACTACTAATTGCAACAACCAAACACGCCTTCGGAGTAGAATACGGACTACAATACTACTTCGCCAGCGACAGATTAGAAAAACAACAACAATATTCACTCGGACTCACATACGTATATATAATAGAATAAGTACTGTAAAAGAGTATATAAAAAAAGAAAGCTACCTTGGGTAGCTTTCTTTTTTTATATAATTGACTTGTGTATTATTAAGAGAAAGAGAAATATTATTAGGAGATAATCGGATAAAATAAAGATACACATCAGTGGATTAAAGAGATAGTACTACTGTATTTTGATTCCAGCTTATTAGCTCTTTGATCTATTGTTGCTATCTCTTTAATCTATTTTAGCTATTATTTTATCAATAGGAATATCGACTTAGATTTTTATGCTTAAACCACTGATTAACCGCGAGTAAAAGCGATTTGGATTAAGGTAGGTTAAGGTGGGTTAAGGAAGGTTAAAGCTAAATTTAATTTCAAAGGTCTTATATGATTTTTATTTTTTCTATTTGAAAAATATTTTTTTGCGTAATAATATTTATAGAGGAGTTTTTATTTTCATTTTTTACCTTAACCTACCTTAACCCTAACCCAAATATTTTTTAATAATAAAGAGTTTGGACTTGGCACTAAACATACTTGATTTAGTGCAAGTCTGAACCTATTAAACTCATTACACCATTACACTGTACTAAGAGGTGTGTAATGATGTATGGAAACTGAATTACAGATAATTACAAAAAACACGTGTAATAGACACAAAAAAGTACAACAAAAAGAGGATAAAAGCTAAGGAAGAACCATTCAAAAACAATAAAAAAACGATACTGATTTTCTGAAAAAAATCACCGATTTTTTCTGAAAACTCCCTGATTTTTCCCATAAAATCGGTTTCTTTTTCCAAGAAATCAGGGATTTTTTTTATAAAATCAAGCTCTTTTTAGCATATAGTCGGCTAACAAACTACATAAGCCATTATTGTTAATGTTGCCTAATATTTTTGTAGTTATCTGATAATTAATCTTGTTGCGTTGTTGCATACCCCTTAGTACAATGCAACTATGCACCTAGTTTAATAAGTCAAGTTAGCTTAGTGCAGAACTCTCCATCTTCGTATATTTAAAACTTTTTAACCATGCGTGCGTGCACGCCCCTTAGTAGTGTGCACGCACGCAACTAGTTTAATAGGATCAGACTTGCACTAAATCAAGTATGTTTAGTGCCAAGTCCAAACCTTTTGCTATTAAAAAATCTCGCCCTACATCAATTCCAAATCCCCCAACCCAAAAAAAACATATCTTTCTCAAAGAAAACCAAAACTATCCCTGAGAAAAATAAAAATTTATCAGAGAAAAAAATATTTATATCAAGGAAAAATTAAATTATTTGACCTATACACATTATATTAAAAAAAAAGAGGCGAAATAACATTTCGCCTCTTCTATAATTTAATTTGTATTGTTGTAGGGTTTCAAATGATTACTTGAACAACCTCTAATCTGATTCATTGTTTCGTTTATTATCTATAAGCTTAAAAATATAACTTTTATCTTTACTCCAATCATAACACAAAGTTTTATTATCAATAATAGATAAATCATCTTCAACAAAAAATAAACAAGGGAATAACCCATCTCCTTGTTTATAATCAATATCAGACTTATCGCTAGTTAACATTAGCTTGTTACCTATATGATTATAAGCTCCCCAAGTGGAATCGCAACGATAAAAGGTAACTGGACAATCCGTATATAAATGATATTTCTTCATACTGAAGGTACTATCACTATATAAGTACAATACAGTGCTATCTAGTACAAGACTACATTTTGATATACTCCGAGACATCCAAACATCTTTCCGTAAAGAAATATTATAGTATTCTCCAAGCTTAAATTGATTATTATTTTGAGAATATGATAATTCACAACTTAATATCAAAGCGATGATGATAATGATATTTTTCATACTAATTTTCAGTTTTAAAATAATGTTTGTCCTTTATTTTCTTTCCATCCGTATCAACAGTATTTCTATCTCTTTTGCCTGTGTAAATATTTATACGTACTAGGTAGGGTAAGATTTTGGTTACTTGTGCTTATTCGGTGGTGATATATACTTTGTTTGTTTTCAATGCTCAAAGATAGATATTTTCTTCCAATTATTAAGTCTATTTTGTTTAATTTCATATCTTCTTTTATAGGTTTAGTGATATTTTTGAGAAGTATGGAATTTAGAGTATAATCAAAAGTACTGAGTTCTTTTCAAATTTTCACGCCATAACTCTAAATTTTTGTCTGAGGAAAAATAACTTATCTCTCGAAAATTCTCAGCTTTGCTGCGTTTATTTTATTGTATATCTTTGCAGGTAAATATTATTTGAGGAAATTGTAATAAATTGACAAAATGAGAAAAATTACGTTATTATTTACTGCTGTTTTGACTATATTTAGTCTTAGTGGCATGGGACAAACTTTGGTTACGTCCTACCTTTATTCTGGTGAGAGGAAGTCCTCTTTGCCAATATTTTTTGACTCTTTGGACAACAATCAGAAGGCGTTTGATGGAAATTCTCTCCTAATTGTGCCTAGCCAAAAGACGATGGAGTCTTACAAGATTAAGGTTCATTCTTCTAAGCTTAACTCTGAGAACGATGTGGTTGCGCTTAGCTCCAACAAGGGTTATTCTACGCTTTCTACGTTTTGCTTTTATCTTACTGCTAAGGAGTTTAGTAATTGTAAACTAACGGTTTATAGTACTGATAAGGTGAAGATTGCTCTTGAGGGTAAGGTTGTGAAGGAGCGTCTTAGCTCTAAGGATTCTTTGAATGAGGATGCGAAAATTTCGACGGAGTTTAAACTTACTCCTGGTAGGCATCTGATTTCTTTAAGTTTCTTGACAAGTGGTGAGGGTGCTAACCACTTATTTAAGACTTTGTTTGAGGGTAAGGGAATTGAGGTTAGTGAGGGTGAAAATCCGAGTTATGGGCTTACTTTGGAGTCTATGCTTGAGGGAAAGAGCATATATTCTACTAGTATTTCTCCCTCTGGAGCTTATGCTTTGGTGAAGTATTACGAGATGGATTCTAAGGGTTCTCGTTCGTACTCCTACTCTGTTTATAGTCTTGATAATGAGCCTAAAAGAATGTTTGGTGGTGATGGGATTACGGGTATTGATTTCTTGCCTAAGGATAATGTTTATAATACTGGGGATGCGCTTTATTACATTGAGGATAAAGGTGATAAAAGAAGGTTTACGGTTATAGATAAGTCGGGCAATTCTACTTTAATTACGGATAATCTGCCTGATGGAGCGATAAATTTCATTCCTTCGAAGGATAAAAATTCTCAGAGGGCGATTGTTTCCCAAGAGAGTAAGATTGATGTTTCTAAAGAGGATGCTCGCCAATATTTAATGCCGGATGATAGGATTGGGGGTTGGAGAAATCGTAGTAATCTTTCTCTTTATGATTTCGAGACTGAGTCTCTTGAACCTTTAACCTATGGCTATCGTTCTGTGATGCTTACCGATATTAAGCCCTCGGGAGATAAGGCTCTTGCGATGTTAAGATATGACGCTATAACTGAGCGTCCGTTCGATAAGGTTTCTTTGTTTGAGATAGAGCTTTCGTCTAAGCGCATTGATACTTTGGTAAATCAAGACCCTTTTATTTCTAATGCTAGTTATATTCCTAATAGTGATTTTATTGTGGTCAAAGGTAGTGGTGAGGCTTTTGGTGGCTGTGGTAATACTTTGAAAAAGGGTGTTATTCCGAACTCTTATAATGGTTTGCTTTTCCTTTTGAATACTAAGACTAAGGCCGTGGAGTGTATAACTAAGGACTTTGCACCTTCAGTGGAGGATTATAAGGTTACAACTAAGGGTGTGATATATTTTAGTGCGGTTAATAAGGATTCGGTTACGATATTTTCTTACGATATTAACTCTAAGCAAATTGAGAAGGTGGAGCTTGGTTTGGATATTGTTTCTAAGTTTGACGTGGATGAGTCTGGGCGCAGAATAGTGTACTATGGTCAGCGTTATAATGAGTTTGCTAAGAGTTATGCTTATGATGTTTCCACTAAGAAGCAAAGCCTTTTATTCTTTCCTAAGTCTGATGTAAAGCTAGCTTTGGGTGAGATGAGAGAGTGGAACTTTGACTACAAGGGGACTAAGATTGAGGGACGTTACTATACGCCTAAGGATTTTGATGCCTCGAAGAAGTACCCTGTGATTGTATACTACTATGCTGGGACTACACCTACTGATAGGAGCTTTGAGATGCGTTACTCTGCCTTTCTCTATACTGCCCAAGGGTATGTGTTCTATGTTCTTAATCCTTCGGGCACTATTGGTTATGGTCAAGAGTTTGCCGCTCGCCATGTGAATGCTTGGGGTGAGAGAACGGCTGATGAAATTATATTTGGAGTTAAGCTTTTTGCAAAGGAACATAGCTTTGTTGATTCGAAGAAGATTGGTTGTATGGGTGCAAGCTATGGAGGTTTTATGACGCAGTATCTTCAGACAAAGACTGATATTTTTGCTTGTGCAATATCTCATGCAGGTATATCGGACATTACCTCTTATTGGGGTGAAGGATATTGGGGTTATAGTTATAGCTCTGGTGCTACGGCGAACTCTTATCCTTGGAATAGGAAGGATATTTATGTTGAGAGAAGCCCATTGTTCAATGCAAATAAGATTAAGACTCCACTACTCCTACTTCATGGTACTGATGATACTAATGTTCCTACAGGGGAGAGTATTCAGATGTTTAACGCTCTAAAGATTCTAGGTAAAGAGGTAGAATTTATAACCATTAAGGGAGAAAACCATGGTATAGTTGACTATGGCAAGAGGCAGAAGTGGAACAATACTATCTACGCTTGGTTTGCTAAATATCTAAAGGATGATGTTTCTTGGTGGAGTGAGTTATATCCCGCTAAGCAGTTATAGAAATAACATTATCTAAACACTAAGAAGGCTGGTTCAAGTTAATGAACCAGCCTTCTTACTATTAGTCAAAATCATAATCCGTAATATAATATGTCTTATCCTTGTAGTCAGTAAATTCTACCGTATGATTGCCAATATATTTAACCGCTTTATATTTAGGTTTCACAATACGAGAAGAGCGAACCCTTATACCCAAATCCCCTTTACTATCTTTAATAACAAAGAAAACCTTCTCACCTTCGTTCGGAATACATTTTGAAACAATACCATACTCAGAATAAAGAAATGGATTATAACCTAGACTAAAAAGAGGAATAAGAAAGAAAGAGAAAAAGGCAACAATCAATGATTTCATCCAATTTTTAGAAAGAATAGTTAGCCACACAAGAGATACCACAAAAGATAGCACCAATGAGATTACACCTAAATAAGGTTGCATTTGTCCATAAACAACAAAAAAAGGAAGGAAAATAAACAGAATACTAGATATATTTCTAGTAGACCTTTTGATAGGGAATGTCATCTCAATTTTTTTAAAAAGAAAATGAGCACTATAAATCATTAAAGGAATTACAATAAATGTCCATAAAAAGTTACCAGATAACAAACCAATAAACATAGCAATAAGAAGCTGCAATGAAAATGAAATAATATCTGTAATCTTTAACTTATCTGATAAAGAGGTAACATAAAACCCAGTTAATATATCAAAGTATCTTGCGTTAGTATTCAATTTAACCCTCATCAATAGTAATATAGCATAGAAGATAAGGGGTAAATAATAAATATACACAGACATAAATATTTCGAAGATGTTATCTATGGAATTTGGTAATTTAAATAAGAATTTTTCAAAGAATTTAATTAGTGTATTACCAATATAATGCATTGGAGATGTATTGATATTCAAAAATTGCATTTCAAAGAATAATACTAAGAACACATAGAACATAGAAAGATATAAGCCTGCTCTTTGTTTTGAAAACATCAACAAAGAGATATTAAATCTAAAAATAATAATTATCAATAATATTAATGTAATCAATATTGGATTAATTTTGGGGAAATAGTTTAATAATAGCCCTGATGCTAAGTCTTTAACAATAAAGAAGCTTATTAGAAGGAGTATAATGCTATCGGCTAATAAAAATAAATATGGGATTTTATATCTTTTGAACCAGTTAGATGATAAAGTTTTTGATAATTCTCTTGGTTTCATAAATATTGATTTAGTAAATGCAAATATATAAATTTATTTTAAAAGTTCAGGTCTTCTCTCTTTTGTTCTCTTTATAGATTGTTCCAAACTCCACTCGTCTATTAACTTTGTATTTCCTGAAAGAATAATATCTGGGACTTTCCAGCCATTATATTCAGCTGGACGTGAATAAACTGGAGGTGAAACTAAATTTGCTTGAAATGAATCTGAAAGTGCTGATGTTTCATCATTTAATACACCTGGAATCACTCTTATTATTGCATCTGATATTACTGCCGCGGCCAATTCTCCTCCACTTAGAACATAATCTCCTATTGAAATTTCTCTTGTAACTAAGTGTTCTCTAACTCTTTCATCAACCCCTTTATAATGTCCGCAAAGAAAACAAAGATTATTTTTAAGTGATAACTCATTAGCAATACTTTGATTTAGTCTCTCTCCATCAGGTGCTGTATAAATTATCTCATCATATGTTCTTTTCTTTTTCAAATCTTCTAAACAATTTGCAATCGGTTCAATCTGCATTACCATCCCCGCTCCTCCTCCATAGGCATAATCGTCAACGCTCTTGTACTTATTTACTGAATACTCTCTAAGATCATGGAATTCAACACTTACAATACCCTTCTTTTGAGCTCTAGAAAGAATTGACTGAGAAAAAATTCCTGTAAATAAATCGGGGAATAAAGTAATTATATCTATATGCATGAAATTAATGTTTTGTATGTAATAGTATTTATTTCCAATAACAGCCTGCAAAGTTAAGAAAAATTACATCTTTTTCTTTTATCTCAAACAAAGTTTGTATATTTGCTTTCTAAATTATGCATTTAAAATAATAATGAATATGAATTTAAAAGTTCAATTTAAGGCCCTTTTAATAATAGCTTTTAGTCTTCCTGCAATAAGTTTTGCTCAACCAAATATTGATAAAATCTTACCCGATTTTGATTATTCCGATTATTATAATCATATAAAGTTTATGACTAAACCATATACTTTAAAAAATCAAACTCTATATCTTCCAAAAATTTCAGATACTATAGGTCAAAATTTCTTTGTTGGAGAAATTGCAGAACCTGAAGAAAATGACAATTCTGGAATCACTTACTACAAACTGAAAAGAATGGATAAGGCTACGCTAGCTAAAATGGAGAAATCTTGGTTTGTTGTCGTTGATTATATAGTAGATAAGATTGCATTTGATAAAGTTTTTTATGCAGAGTTAGATAAACAAAATTACAGAAGTCTTCAATACAACTTTATAAAATTAGTTGTTGGAAATAGTGAAGATACTGTATTCTATAATTATACTGGATTTTGGAATAATTACAATTTTCCATTTATTCCTATGTCTTATTTTAATGCAAATAAGAATGAATACCCTAAAGGTAAATATATAAATGATGACTTGAGCATTGTAAAATACGATACAAACTCTAACTATTCATATATACCAAAGAATCTAGTTGGACAAAAGATAACCTTACCAATAGTTACTGAGGATACATACTCCAGATTATTCAACGGCACTAGATTATTTAACTATGATGACGATAGTCGTAAATATTCTTTTGCAGATCTACCTATAGGAAAAGCAAAACAATTAAAAGGCAAAACGTTTGTTGTTGCTGACTGGGCGCATGATGCAGAAGGTTTAACAAATGTATATCTAAAACTTATTGTACCTGGTTCAAGAGACACAGTTTATTATAAATATCCTGTTATTTCAAAAAGAGGAGATTTTCCTTTTGTTGTAGAATCATTTCTAAGAAAGACAAAAGAAAAATATCTTCATAAAGAATTTGTATACAGAGGCGAGAAATATTCGATGACAGTTATTGACAATAAGAGAAAAACACCTCTTACAATTAGAAGAGGAGATATATTTCAATGTATTGATTTTCTAGTAAAAGATGGAAAGTTTCAAATGCTTATGAGAAACAAAAAAGGGAGAAAATTTTATGTGCCTGCCGATTATAATATGGGGGACAAACTTACTTTTGAGAAGTCAATGGTTGATGGTGAGAAAATCTTAAAATATAAGGATACATATACAACTTCATATTACGCAATACTTCAAAAAGAACTTATTCCAAATATGACTATGGATATGGCTGATATGTCATGGAATAAACCAGAAAGAGAAGTTCTTACAAACTTTGATGGTTCAAATCGTCATTGGTTTTATATGGGCAATGTTTATATTATCTTCAAAAACAATAAACTTCATAGAGTTGCAATGATTCCTCGAGAATTACGTTTCTAATCTGACAAGTATTAATTAATTAGTTTAAGTAATGAATAGTGGCGAATTGGAAGAATTTGAAGATTTAGACGAAAACACAAAAAAAAGTATTATAAAATTTAATGACTACCTCTCATCATTGGGAGGTGGTTTTTTTGATACAGAAGAACTCCTTGAAATAATAGATTATTATTTTTCTATAGAGGATAATGAAAAATTAGGTAAGGCTATTGAATTATCCTTGAGTTTGTACCCTAACGATACAGAAATTATTGTAAGAAATGCTCAATACATAGCACTGATAAAAAACTATGTTGAAGCTATTGATTATTTACATCAATACGAGATACTTCTTCCTCACGACACAGATATTCTTTTTGCTTTAGGTATTCTATATTCACAAGCAGGAGACTCTGAAAAGTCAATTCAAACTCTAAAACATTGTGCTGAAAACGAAGAAGATTTAGAGGTATTTCTTGCTCTAGGTCAAGAATTAATGATTAATGGAGAACATGATGAGGCTGTTAAAATATTTGAAAGAACATTAGCTATTGATCCAACAAATGAAACAGCTTTGCAATCTCTTACATTTTGTTCTCAATTTGCGAGTGATACTTATAATCATATTAAATTTCTGAAACAATTATGCTTAAATAATCCGTATTCAGTTCAAAACTGGTTAACATACGGATTAATGTTATATCAGAACGAGAATTATTTTGATGCAATAACGGCCTTAGATTTATGTATAGCGATTGATGAAAAAAACTTTACAGCTCATTTATATAAAGGACAATCTCAAATTTCATTAGAAAACTTTCAAGAGGGCATTGCAACTCTACATGAAGCAATAAAACTAACCCAAGACGAACCTATTATATACTTCACATTAGGTCAAGCTTATGAAAAACAAAATAATTGGACTACTGCTGCTATCTATTATAAGGAATGTATAAAAAGGGATAAGAATAATTATGACGCTTGGATGGGTGTAGGTATGTGTTACTTTGAATTAAATGATTTTGCATCTGCCGAACCATACGTAAAACAAGCCCTAGAATTAGATCCAAGCAATGTCCATTATCGATTAGCTTATGCAGAAATGCTTTATAAAGAAAATCGTATAGAGGAAGGAGAAGAAATGTATCAAACCCTATATGATGAAGGATTTGAATTAGCTATAGTTACAGTTAATTGGGCTTTGATGATGGCTGAAAATAATAGATCGATGGATGCTATTCACCTTCTTCAAGAAACAATTGAAAAATATAATTTTGAAGAGCCACAAATACATCTTGCTCTTATTGAACTTTCTTCAAGAGAGCCTTATCTTCAAAAATATGTTAGTGAATATCTATTCCAATTTTTATTAAATAATGATGTCACTTACGATATGCTAAAACAAAATTGCCCCTCTATTCTCGAAAATCCAGAATATGAATCATTAATAAAAACTTATATTAACGAATAAATATTAAAAACATGAATAAGATTAAATTTATCTCCTTTTTATTAATTGCGATATTTGCTTCCCAAACATTTTTGAACTCTCAAACTATTAATCAGAATCATAGTGAAGTAAAACCAAATAAAGAAGAATCCACAGTAGAAAAAGTTGTTTCTTGGTATATGGATAATATGAACTATGGTACAATTACGCTTTTAATGACAGTGGAAAGTTCATTTATCCCCTTTCCTTCAGAAGTAGTTGTTCCTCCAGCTGCTTACAAAGCAAGTCAACCTAATAGTGATTTAAATATTTATTTGGTTATTTTATTTTCTACAATTGGAGCAATCCTTGGTGCTTTAATCAACTATTATCTTGCATTATGGTTGGGACGTCCAATTATTCACAAATTTTCAGAATCAAAATTTGGAAGGATGTGTCTTTTAAGCAGTAAAAAAGTTCAACAAGCCGAAGATTATTTTGTAAAACATGGAAGGAGTTCTACATTTATTGGCAGATTAGTACCAGGTATTCGTCAATTAATTTCAATCCCTGCTGGCTTAGCAAAAATGAAATTAATCCCTTTTCTAATATTTACAACTCTTGGAGCTGGAGTTTGGAATATAGTTTTGGCTTTATTAGGATATATTGCGCATGGACAATCTTCAATTATTGATAAGTACAATAAAGAGCTTTCATATTTAATGTTAGTATTAGGTATATTATTTATTATATACTTAATTTATAGTGGCTTTATTAAAAAGAAAAAATCAAAAAGTGCTAACTAAAAATTTTGGACTAATCGGTTATCCCCTATCCCATTCATTTTCTGAAAGTTATTTTAGAGAGAAATTCCTAAGAGAAGGAATAACGGATTGTATATTCAAAAATATTGAGGTTATAGATTTGGATTATTTTATTTCAAATCTTTCAAGAGAGTTAACAGGTTTCTGTATAACTATGCCTTATAAAGAGAAAATCATACCCTATTGCGATGAGCTTGACACTAATGCAAAAGAAATTGGAGCTATAAATGTTGTAAAAGTTATTACGGATAAAAACAAGACAGTACTTAAAGGATATAATTCAGATATTGTAGGTTTTGATAGGTCATTATTTGATAATATTAGCAACATGAAAGTAAAGGCTTTAATTTTGGGTACAGGAGGAGCATCTAAAGCAGTAAGTTATGTATTAAAAAAAAATGGAATTGATTTTAAATTTGTAAGTAGACACCCTAAAAACAATAATATATTAAGCTACAATCAAATTGACAAATCTATTTTAGAATCATATAAATTAATAATAAATACTACACCTCTTGGGATGCATCCTTTCCTTGAAGAAGTTCCAAACATAAATATTGACTACATAACACCTTCTCATATAATTTTTGATTTGATATACAATCCTTCACAGACAATATTTATGAAGCTTGCAAAAGCTAAAGGAGCTAAAACAATAAATGGTTTTGATATGCTTTGTTATCAGGCCGAAGAAGCATGGAGGATTTGGAATGCCAAGTAAGATATTTTTATATATAGTCATAGCATTAATAATCATTATCTCAAGATTTGAGACAATTGGAGTTGTGTTTCGTTCATTGAATACACTTATACATGAATTAGGACATGCAATAATTGCAATAATATTGGGAGGGAAAGTAGGAAAAATAAAACTCAATGATAATGCATCTGGATCATGCTCCACATCTTCTAAAGGAAGTTTTAAATCTTTTCTTATAGCCTCTGCCGGCTATCTTTTCTGTGCTATTTTTTCATATTTCATATTCTATTCAATAGGAAAAACTTGGAATCAATATATCTTTTGGGCATTATTAATCATATCATGTTTGTCTCTTATTTTTTGGATTAGAAATACTTATGGTATTATTTGGACAATTGCATTTGCATCAATTAATTTTGGACTTATACTAATACCTAATGCAATAATAAATTACAGTAGCTATATATTGTTAATACTTGGCCTATTGATTAGTCTAGAAAATATTTTTGGATGCTCAATCCTTTTGAAAATTTCTATCTTTGACAGTAAAAAAGCAGGAGATGCAACAAATATGGCTAAACTTACAAAAATACCTGCATTTGTTTGGGCATCAGGCTTCTTAGCATTTTCAATATGGATGAGTTATATTTCTTTCAAAGAGTTTTATCCACTTTTTCAATAAAAAGATAGTCAGTTAAGTTTTTATTTATAATTTTGCACTCTCAAATCAAAAACTATTGATAAATGAATATTGAAGTTTTTAAATCAAAAATACATAGAGCAATCGTTACTCATGCTGAATTGAATTATATCGGATCGATTACAATTGATGAAGATTTAATGGACGCAGCAAATTTAATTGAGAACGAAAGAGTTTATATATTTGATATAAATAATGGGGAACGTTTCGACACATATATAATAAAAGGAGAAAGAGGCTCTGGAGTTATAGGAATCAACGGAGCAGCAGCTCGAAAGGTTCAAGTTGGAGACTTAGTTATTATTGTATCTTATGCATCAATGGATTTTGAAGAAGCAAAGACATTTGCACCAACAGTAATTTTCCCAGAAAACAATAAACTTAGATAGTGAGATATCTAAAGCCAGCAATAAGGATTATTATATTCTTTGCCTTGGGCGTAGGATTTATTTGGTGGTTTATAGCGAAACTATCCAAAGATGAATTAGAACAATTATTTTCTTCATTCACAAATGCAAACTATTTTTGGTTTGCTGTTGCTGTGTTAATTAATATCCTTAGTCACTATATTCGTGCCATACGTTGGCGCCAGTTATTATCTCCACTGGGTTATAAACCCAAACTCACACCTGTCTTTCTTTCAGTTATGTGTGGATATTTAGCTAATCTAGCAGTTCCACGTTTAGGAGAGGTCGCACGCTGTGGATTGCTTAGAACAAATCAAAATATACCTTTTGAAAAAGCAGCAGGCACTGTAATCATTGAAAGAGCAGTAGATACAATATTATTCGCATTAATTTTATTTTTCGCATTTGTATTTCAATTTGACTTATTCAAGGATTATATTTACGATAATTTCAGGGATAAAATCAATTTTGACAACCTAAAAACATTTGCAATATATTTTATCATTGGCTTATCATTATTTGTATTCTTTATATTATTATTAAGGAAAAAGATTTCACACACTAAGATTTTCATCAAAATAAAAGATATAATATTGGGACTTCTACAAGGGATGAAATCAATATTAAAATTAGAGAACCCTCTACTATTCATATTTAATTCTCTACTAATTTGGGCTTTATGGATTTTAGGGACATATATAATATTTCTTTGTCTACCAGAAACTATGCTATTAAGCTTTAAGATTGCAATAATTATTACTGTATTTGGAGCAATAGGACCAATAATAACTCCTGGAGGAATTGGCATATTCCCTGCAATTATTGCCGAATCTCTCGCAATATATGGAATACTAAAACCAATAGGTTATGCCTCTGGTTGGTTAATGTGGATAGTTTCTCAAATAGGCTCACTTGTGCTTGGATTATTTGGATTTATATATTTCTCATACAAGAAACATCATCTAAAATAAAATCTATACAATGGAAATAGATAAAATATATTCTAAGATATATTCTCTAGAAGAATTAAAGAAAGAGATTGTTTTGTGGAACAAAGAAAATAAAAAAATTGTATTCACAAATGGTTGTTTCGACCTTATTCATCAAGGACATATTGACTATCTTGCTAAGGCAAGGGATTTAGGCGATATACTTATCATAGGATTAAACACAGATAGCTCAGTAAGGAGAATAAAGGGCTCTCATCGTCCAATTCAAGATGAAAAATCAAGAGCAATTATTCTTGCAGCTATGCAGTTTGTAGATGCAATTGTTTATTTTGACACTCCTACTCCTTATGATTTAATAAATGCAATTCAACCAGATGTTTTAGTTAAAGGTGCAGACTATAAGGCTGAAGATATTGTGGGCTACGATATAGTTATGGCAAAGAATGGTTCTGTTGAAACTCTTACCTTTCTTGATGGATATTCAACATCGGGGATAGAGAAAAAAATAATAGACGAATACAATGCAAGAAAACAATAGATTAGATAAAATTAATTTCAATCATGAGGTACTAGATGATGAGTACTTAGGTTGTAGTTTTATCAATTGCGATTTCTCAAATATAATTATCGGAAATATATACTTCGAAGACTGTGAGTTTATCTCTTGTAACTTTAGCATAACCAAACTAAATAATACAAATTTTTCTAATGCAAGATTTATTGATTGCAAGATGACTGGCATGGACTTTACCAAAGGCAGTAGTTTCTGTTCTTATTATTTTGAAAAATCTAATCTTCAATATTCAAACTTCTACGCATTAAAACTAAAAGGTATATCCTTTACCCTATGTAATCTTCAAGAAGCAACATTCGAGAATGCAAATCTTAACTCTTCAATATTCCGAGAATGTGATTTACTAAGAACAATATTTATTAATACAAACCTTGAGAAGGCAAATCTAAGTACTTCATATAATTTTATTATCGATCCACAAAGCAACAATATTAAAAAGGCAACCTTCTCAAAGAACAATATACTTGGTCTAGTGTTATCCTTCGGAATAAATATTGAAGACTAATAAATAATTTATTATGGCAAAGCAAGCTGAAGTTAAGACAAAGGAATAAATATTATCTTAGATAAATACTTATTGCTTCTCTAACCAATTATTGTATTTTGTAATTACTTGTTCGAAGATTTCTTCTGGGGTTTTGCCTGTGGTGTCTATTACGCAGTCGTAATTGTTTTTATCTTCAACATCCACACCATAAAGAGCCTTATAGCGTAGAACCTCTGAGCTTTTTCTATCCAAAAGTTTCTTTGCAGCGTCTTCAATAGAAGAATACTTTTCATTCTTACGAATATTATCCTCATATACTCTTTTTCCTGCAAGTAAATTATCTACTAAAAGATGAATTTTAAAAGAATGAGGAATAAAATGCCAAGCCAATCGAGAATCTAAGATAAGTCCTCTCTCCTCTTTTCCTAGGGCAATAACCATATTATCACATTCCTCGTCAATCTCTGGATGAGTCTCCATAAACTTATTAAACTCCAAGGCATCCATACCATATTTCGCAGCCAATTCCCTTTGTATCACCCCAACAGAAATAACATCAAAGCCCAAGGTTTCCTTTAAACACTTCGCCAAAACAGATTTTCCACTTCCCAAATCTCCCGAAATTGCAATTTTAATATTTTTCATAGTCATTATTTCTTTATTTTTTCAACTAACTCATTAAGCGATACAACTTCTATATCTTTATTCATCATATAACCTTTTTCAACAGGGCTGCATACAAAAACTTGATTTGGTTGTATATCTTCTATTGCATTATATGTACCCTTTGAAACTATTGGAGATAAGGAAGCCTTACATTCAATAGCATATATTTTATTTCTATATTTCATAACAAAATCCATCTCAGCACCCGCACTAGTCCTATAGAAATAAAACTCAGCATTTGGAAAATTACCCTTTAGATTAGAGAAAACTATCTGTTCCCAAATAGAACCAAAGGAAGGATGTCCAGAAACCTCTGCAAAACTTCGTAGATTTAACAAGCTTGCACATATACCAGAATCAGAAATATAAACCTTAGGAGCCTTTACAAGTCTCTTTCCAAGATTAGAAACATAAGGCAGAACAACATCAACCATAAATGTTCCCTCAAGTAAATCTATATAATTTTTGATTGTTGGAGTGCTTGCACCCAAAGAAGAGGCAATTGATGAATAATTAACCGTTTGACCATTAAGATGAGCTAACATTTGCCAAAGTCTACGCATTGTAATAGGAGTAAAACCACTCCATTGCAATAGGTCTCTTTCTAAAAAGGTTGAAATAAAACTTTCTCTCCACTGAATAGATATCTCTTCATCCTTCTTCAAAAGACTAAGAGGAAAACCTCCCCGAAAGAAATAATCCTCAAGCTTAGTATCCTTATATATCTCCTGCCAAAGAAATGGTGTTAGGTGTTTATAGATTATTCTTCCTGCCAGCGTCTCACTGCTTTGCTTAAGCAAATCTCTAGAAGCAGAGCCTAAGACAACAAAACGACCATTGTCTTGTCTTTCATCAACTAAACTTCTTATTAACGGAAAAAGTTCTGGCTGACGTTGAATTTCATCAATACAAATGAGTTTATCTTTTTGAGAAGAAAGAAACCACTCTGCATCACTAAGTTTATTCAAATCGGAAGGACGCTCAAGGTCTAAATAAATACTATCATATCTTTCAAGAATATGCTTAACAAGAGTAGACTTTCCACATTGCCTTGCTCCAATAATAGCAGTGACAGGAAAATTCTCTATACCCTTCAAAATCTCTTCTTCAATAGCCCTATTTAAATACATATAAAAATGGTTTTACCTTGCAAATTTAAAACTAAAATTTCAATTTGCAAGGTAAAGTCTTATAATTATTTTAATTTATATTTAATCTATTACTCTTTTACTGCCTTATAGATTGTAACTATTCCGAAGGTTAATGTCTTATAACTTGCTTTTGTAAAGCCTGCTTTTTTTAGTTTTTCGATAAATTCTTCTCCACAAACAAACTCATTTACTGTCTTTGGAAGATATGTATAGGCGTAATTATGTTTCGAAACCATTCTTCCTATTGTTGGGAGTATATGATTAAAGTATATATTGTAGAAAAATAAAAGGACTGGGTTTTCTATCTTCGAGAACTCAAGAACAATAAATTCTCCACCGGGTTTAAGCACCCTATTTATCTCTTTTAAACCTTTATCAAGTTCTCTAAAATTTCTTACTCCGAAGCCTACAGTTGCGGCATCGAAATAGTTATCCTCGAAGCTTAGAGAGTGGCAATCCTCTTGTTTTAGAGTAATCTTATCGTTTAGTTTTAATCTATCAATCTTTTCTTGCCCCTTTTCGAGCATACCCTTAGAAAGGTCAATTCCAATAATGCTTTGAGCCTTATCTTGCTTAAGAACCTCTATCGCCAAATCACAAGTACCAGTAGCTACATCCAATACAATACCCCTCTTTGATGATAACTGTCTTATAGCTTTCTTCCTCCAAATATTATCAATATTCAAGGTAAGTAAATGATTTAAGAAATCGTAGTTCTTCGAAATTGAATCGAACAAAGACCCAACCTGAGTTTTATCTATCTCCATCAGTATATTAAATATTTCTGCAAAAATACGATATTTATTTATCTCTGCCTTGAGAATTAATTTACAAGCAAATTCATCAAAACCGTAAAATAAAAAAAATACCTGTTATGTGAAGTGACCCCCAAAAGTTAGACAATAAACTTTTGGGGGTCACTTTGATAAAGAATATGTTGATTATGCTGCTTAAAAAGGAGGATTCTTGTAGAATAACCCTCCTTTGATTTATAATTTATTGTTTTATTTTACAATCAATCTGTTTGTTATTCTGCAATCACTATTAACTATACTTAGATTATAAACTCCAGTTAAAAGTCCTTCAAGGTCTATTTCCAATTGGGTTTGATTAACACCAAGTTTATATGCTTTTATTTCTTTGCCAAAAATATCATATAAAAACACATCAGCACTATTTTTTAATCCTTGAATTTCTATTGTTGTTTTATTATTTGCAGGATTAGGATAAAGTTTAGTATGAATACCATTAACCAATAAATCATTTAACCCAGAAAATGTTTGGCAAGAAGTTTGACTTAAATCACTCTCAATATTATCTGCAATAGCTCTTACTTGATAACAATAATTAACCCCAATCAAAACAGTTGTATCTTCATATGAAGTTTCGTGTAATGTAGCGATAGACTCGTTGTTTCTATAAATAGAATAAGATTTACCATTACCATTCCAACTTAGAGCGATACCATCAGGAGTATTTGCAATTGTACAGCTTGAAGGAGTTGTCAATGTATAAACCGACAAATGCAAAGTAACCAAACTATCACAACCATTTGCTGTTTGAAGATTTTGAGTATAGACTCCGGCTGAATCTTCATTAAATCCGTTAAGAGTATACACTCCTCCCTGTGCAATAGAATCGTATATAACAGTTGAGAATGAAGTTGTATCAGCAATGAAATTAGTAAACATATTCCAAAAAGGAGCTGCTTGATAAAGTGCTAAAGAACCACAAGGTACAGTAACTGGAATATTTAACGATACTCCCTTGAATGCAGAATCAACAATCACAGGAGGAATTATCGCATGGCTAGTAATTGATGCGAGGTTTGTACATCCCATAAATGCTCTAGTCTTAATTAACTTTACTGAACTTGGAAGTGTTATTGTCGAAAGATTGGTACAAAAGCCAAAAGAAACTAACCCTATAGAATCTATTGTATTTGGCAACGAAATTGAAGTTATACTATTGGGGCCTTGATTAAAACAAAATGCTGTATCGTCAATTGCTGTTACTGTGTACATAATACCATTATGAGGTACCGATGAAGGAATAGTAATTGCCCCCGAATAATTCCCGAGAAATACTCTTACTGAATTTGGTGAAGAAATTTTATAATTAATAAGACTTCCATTACTCATAACAGAGAAATCAACCATTTGTGCTTTTGCACTAAAACCAAAACCTATCAAGATTGTGGCAAATAATAAAAATGCTTTTCTTTTCATAATTGATATTTATTAGTAAAATTTATTGAGAATTAATTCTCATTTGAACAATTTTCACTATAAACAAAACCGATATTTAAAAAGTAAGTAGGAATATTTTTTTTAACATGAGTACGATGCAAGATTAAGATAAATAAATTCCTCTCAATACTATATAAAGAAAGAACAACATGAAATTATTGAACATATGCTTTGTTATTTTGAATCTATATCAAGGTTTATTAACCTATTTTTTGCGTTGTAAATTTCTATGTCTAATTTTGTAATTGCTTTATTTGAATTGGGGTTTGCCTTTGAACAAATTTTTGGGGATATAACATGTCATATTCCTACTGGAGGGTATTTTTATTTGATTTTAAGCTCCTTAATCCTTATTTTGTTCTAAGAAATAGCTGATTTGTACTATTAAATCGGCGATTTAATGTGCAAATGATGCACATCATTTAATACAAAAGATGCACATCATTTACTATGAAAGATGTGCATCATTTATATTTAAGGAATTTTAGGCTTTGATTTGTTGTGGGCGCAGGCAAGCGGCGCCCGTACGATGTAATTCTATTGCAAATATACAAAAAAATATGCTCCAACAAGCCAAAGTATAAGGATAAAATATGTTATTAGATAATAGGATTTCTTTGAGGATTTATGTCTTATTATTTTTGAAAAGAGTAATATTCCAAATACTCCTCCTAATAACTCTAATAGATGAAGCGTTTTTTCGGGTACTCTTCTTCTATTATTTCTTGCATTGTTTTTATCTAATAGAAAAACGATAATAGAAATAGCGTTTATTATCAATAAATAGAATAATAATATATTGTCAAGGCAAAGTTGAAGCAAATTCATAGAAAGTCTACACCTTACCCTTTAGAAAACGACCTGTTTGAGTGTGCTCTGCACAAGAAAGCTCTAATGGAGTTCCCTCGAATGTTATCTCTCCTCCATCCTTTCCTCCATTAGGTCCTAATTCAATAACCCAGTCTGCAATCTTTATTATATCGGGATGATGTTCAATTACCACCACAGTATGCCCAATATTTACTAATTCCTCAAGTGCAATATTAAGTTTTACAATATCGTGGAAGTGAAGCCCTGTTGAAGGTTCATCAAAAATAAACATAGTATGTTTTTCATTATTGCCCTTACTCAAAAAGAAAGCAAGTTTTATTCTCTGTGCCTCACCTCCCGAAAGAGTTGTTGAGCTTTGACCAAGTTTCAAATAACCAAGACCCACTTTTATAAGAGATTCTAATCTTGTAGCAATTTTTTGTGCCAAACTGTTATCATCATTAGAAAAGAATTCCACTGCCTCTTCTATTGTCATATCCAAAACATCTGCAATGCTTTTTCCTCTATAATGAATCTCTAAGGCTTCTTCCTTATATCTTGAACCATTGCATGACTCACATGGCAAAACAACATCTGCCATAAACTGCATTGGAATAGTTACTGTACCTTCTCCCTTGCATTCATCACAGCGTCCTCCATCGACATTAAATGAAAAATAACCAGGCTTAAGATTTCGTTTCTTTGCTAGTGGTTGAAGAGAAAAAAGGGTTCTAATTTCGTCAAAAGCACCAAGATAGGTTGCAGGATTACTCCTCGAAGAACGACCTATTGGATTTTGATCTATCATCTGAATTGCCTTGATTAATGAAAGAGAACCCTTTGCTTGTGATGATTTAGGTACTTCATCAACTGCCTCACCTAAATACATTAATATAGAGTTATATAACACTTTTTTAATAAGTGTTGTTTTTCCAGAACCACTAACTCCACAAATAACAGAAAGAACATTTAATGGAAGAGTAAGATTTACTTCCTTTAGATTATTATTGCAGCAATTCTCAATTATTATCGACTCCTTCCATTTCCTTTTTCTTTCAGGTAATGGTATTGTCATTTCTCCTCTAATATACTTTGCTGTTAGGCTATCCTTACTCTTTAGAAGTTCTTCGCTTTTGCCTGCAAAAACTACCTCTCCACCATGTGAACCTGCCAGTGGACCAATATCAATTATATAGTCTGCACTGCGTATTATCTCTTCATCGTGCTCAACAACAATAACAGTATTGCCTGCATCCCTCAATTGAACAAGAACTTTCAAAAGATTATGTGTATCTCTTGCATGAAGTCCAATACTTGGTTCATCTAAGATATACATAGAGCCAACAAGTGGGCTTCCCAATGAAGTGGCAAGAGATATCCTCTGACTCTCGCCTCCTGAAAGAGTCGAACTTTGACGATTTAGAGTTAGGTAGCCAAGCCCCACATCTTTAAGGTATCCCAATCTTACATTTATTTCTGCTAATAATCTTTCTGAAATCTGCATTTGGTGAACATTAAGCTCTAAATTCTCAAAGAATTCAATAAGTTCATCAACTGGCATTAATACTAGGTCGATTATTGATTTATTATTTATCTTAACATAGCCTGCATCCTTTCTTAGTCTTGTTCCTTGGCAGTCAGGACATTTTGTCTTACCAGTATAGCGTGAAAGCATTACTCTAAACTGTATCTTATAGCTTTCGGCTCTAATCATATCAAAGAACTTATCTATCCCCACAACCGTATCATTACCCTTCCAAAGGAAGTCTTTCTGAGCAGAAGTTAATTTATTATATGGTCTATGAATAGGGAATGAATCAGATGCTTTAAGAATAAAATCCTCTTTAAAAGTCTTCATTATCTCCCCTCTCCAACAATTCACCACTCCTTCAAATACAGATAGGTTTGGTTGTGTAATTACTAAATCCTCCGATATGCCTTCAATTACTCCTGAGCCACTACATTTTGGGCAGGCTCCATAAGGATTATTAAAGGTAAAGAAATTCTCAGAAGGTTTTGTAAACTCCATTCCATCTATCTCAAATTTATTTGAGAAATACAGGGTTTCCTTATCCGTTACTATAATACATTCCCCCTCACCTTCATTAAAAGCAGTATGAATAGAATCGGACAAGCGAAGATATAAGTCATCTGAATCCTTTACAATACTAATCCTATCAATCAAAAGCCAAACCTTTGTAGATTTGTTTATTTTCTTCGAGATTGCTTCATCAATTCTAATGACTTCATTATCTATCATTACTCTTATATACCCAAGTTGCAACAAAAGGTCTAACCTTGAGGCATAGTCTTCTTTAGTTTGTAGTTTTATTGGGCTAAGAATATTTACTCTTGTTTCTTCTTGAAGGTCGAGGAGTGCATCAACAACATTTGTTACAGAATGGCGAGTAACTTCTTTGCCAGATATTGGTGAATATGTCTTTCCTATTTTTGCAAAAAGAAGTTTAAGATATTCATATATCTCTGTTGTTGTACCAACTGTAGAGCGAGGGTTACGATTCGAGGTCTTTTGCTCAACAGCAATTGCAGGAGAAATACCATATATTAAATCTACTTCTGGCTTGTTCATCCTTCCTAAAAACTGTCTTGCATAAGATGAAAGACTCTCCACATAACGTCTTTGTCCTTCTGCAAATAATGTATCAAAAGCAAGAGATGTCTTTCCACTTCCCGATAGTCCTGTAACAACAACAAGTTTATTTCTTGGAATTTCAACATCAATATTCTTAAGATTATTGACTCTTGCACCTTTTATTATTATATTCTCATTAATCATCGCTTGGCTTTTGCTCTAAAATAAAAAAACAACTGGTATATAAACAACGTAGAGACACAAAATATTGCGTCTCTACATCAAATTTTATAGAATAATATGATATTATTTCTTTAGAGGAATATTATCATTTTTTGATTGATATGGTTTAGCTATATTCTCTCTCATTTCTGTATCAGCCATCATATTCTTCATTTTATAATAATCCATTATTCCTAGATTACCACTACGGAAAGCCTCAGCCATAGCAAGTGGAACCTCAGCTTCTGCTTCAATTACCTTTGCTCTTGCTTCTTGAGCCTTTGCCTTCATTTCTTGTTCAACAGCAATTGCCATTGCACGTCTTTCTTCAGCCTTAGCTTGAGCAATATTTTTATCAGCCTCAGCTTGATCCATCTGTAATTGTGCTCCAATATTCTTTCCAACGTCAATATCTGCTATATCTATAGAAAGAATTTCGAACGCTGTACCACTATCCAATCCTTTTGCTAGAACAACCTTTGAAATTGAATCTGGGTTTTCTAAAACAAAGGCATGTGAATCTGCAGAACCAATAGAAGTTACAATACCTTCTCCAACTCTTGCTAGAACTGTTTCCTCTCCTGCTCCCCCAACTAATTGGCGAATACTTGCACGAACTGTTACTCTTGCTCTAACAATTAGCTGAATACCATTCTTTGCAACTGCTGCAACAGATGGAGTATCCAAAACTTTTGGGTTAACACTCATTTGAACTGCTTCAAATACATCACGACCAGCAAGGTCAATAGCTGTTGCAGTCTTAAAGTCTAAGCCCATATTTGCCTTATCAGCAGATATTAAAGCATTTACTACTCTTTGAACATGACCACCAGCAAGGAAGTGAGCCTCTAATAAATCTGAACTAAGGTCTAGTCCTGCTTTTTTAGAATTTATCATTGCATTTACAATAATTGTTGGTGGAACTTTTCTCCAACGCATAAAGATTAATTGAACAAGTGAAATTTTCACTCCATTCAAAACACATTGAAACCAAAGGTTCAATGGTACAATCCAAAGAAAAACAAGTAGCCCTACTAAACATAAAACTACAATTAATACTACTCCTGAAATCATCATAAGTTTAAATTTTTATTTATTAATACTCTATTCTATTGGTCTAACGTAAATTTTATTACCTTCAATTCTTTCAATTTCTATTTTCGTCTTAGGGTCAACAAAAGATGTTGCTGAAAACACTTCTATTCTCTCTCCATTAAATTCTGCAATTCCTACTGAAGCTAAACGGGTAATTGAAATTCCCTTATCCCCAACTTTATAATCTTCTTCTTTAATTTCATTTACTTTTCCTTCTATTGTATGATTCAAAGCAAATCTTCTCCATGTTTTAGCCCTTAACGAATAGAACAAAAGAGATAATCCAATAACTAGTGATACAAATAATGATATAGTTCCCCAAGTATCTCCATATTCAGCATATACTCTAATTATTCCATAAATTAGTAATCCCACACCTGAAATACCTGCTATTGTTGTACCTGGAATTGCAACAAGTTCTAAAACTAGTAATAATAACCCTCCTATTAATAATAAAAGAATAATAAATAAATCCATAATATTTTATTGTTTAATGAATATCGTACTTTAATAACGTTATTACTGTATATAAATTCTATCTAATTTCAACTTTTAATCCTTTTTTAACTAAAGCGTTGTACATTTTCAAAAGTTCATCATAACTTCCGTGCTTAACAGCACATAGTCCTTTATAATGAACAATATTTGTACATGTAGATGCTTGTTCAAAGCTTAGGTTACATATTAATACCAAACACTCAATAACATAATCCAGAGTATGAAAATTATCATTAAATAATATCAATTCATTACCCTCTTCATTGATTGTAGATAAACAACCAACCTCTTCTGGATCTGATTCATTATAAATATCTGCCATTTACTTATTATTTTAATATCGCAAAGATAATAAAAAAAAATAGTAAAACATTTTTAAACCAAATATTTTACTATTTTTTTGTAAGTTATGAAAATAATATGTTGTCTATCTACATTCTTTCAGGCACTTGAATTCCAAGTAAACTCATCGCTGTTTTTATAACATTTCCTACGAATGCTGTAATACTTACTCTCATTGCCATTATTTCTAAGTTTCCTTCTTTTAATATTGGAGTATCTTGATAGAACGTATTAAATGTTTTAGCAAGTTCATAAGTGTAATTTGCAATTAATGCAGGAGAATATGTTGCTCCAGCTTGTTGCACAACAGAAGGAAAGGCGTAAAGGGTTCTAATTACATCAAGTTCTTTTTGATTTAGCTCTAATGTTGTATTAATCTTTATATGGTTAATATTAAATCCTTTTTCTGTTTCTGCCTTTCTTAAAATTGAACGAATTCTTGCATGTGTATATTGAATAAATGGACCAGTGTTACCATTAAAATCAATTGATTCCTTTGGATTAAAGGTCATATTCTTTGATGGGTCAACCTTAAGAATAAAATATTTCAAAGCACCAAGAGCCAACATTCTATAAAGTTTATTTGCTTCTTGCTCTGTGAATCCATCAGTTTTACCATGTTCTTCAGTTTGACGACGTGCTGTTTCAATCATTTCATCTACTAAATCATCAGCATCTACAACAGTTCCTTCTCTTGATTTCATCTTTCCTTCAGGTAATTCAACCATACCATAAGAGAGATGGAATAATTTATCTGACCAATCAAAACCTAGTTTTTTTAATACAAGTTTAAGAACGGAGAAATGATAATTTTGTTCATTACCCACAACATAGATTAGTCTGTCTGAATCGAAATCATTATGGCGTAAAAGAGCTGTACCTAAATCTTGCGTCATATAAACAGATGTTCCATCGGCTCTTTGAAGAAGTTTTTCATCTAAGCCTTCTGATGTTAAGTCACACCATACAGAGTTATCTTCTCTTTGATATAGAGCTCCCTTATCTAATCCTGATTTCACTAAATCTTTACCTAATAAATAAGTTTGAGATTCGTAATATATTTTATCAAAGTCTACACCCAATTTCTTATAAGTTTCATCAAAGCCCTCATACACCCATCCATTCATTGTATTCCAAAGATTGAGGATCTCTTCATCCTTAGCTTCCCATTTCCTTAACATTTCTTGGGCTTCAATCAATAGAGGTGATGTTTTTTCTGCCACTTCTTGTTCAACTCCCGTAGAAACTATCTCCGCTATCTGACGTTTATTCTCTTTATCAAATATGACATAATACTTACCAACTAGATGATCTCCCTTCATATTTGTAGACTGTGGTGTCTCTCCATTTCCAAACTTCTGCCATGCAAGCATAGATTTGCAAATATGTATACCTCTATCATTAACAAGGTTTACTTTTTTTACTGCATATCCATTTGCCTTTAGAATTTCCGCAACGCTCCATCCCAAAAGATTATTTCTTATATGTCCTAAATGTAATGGTTTATTAGTATTTGGAGAAGAATACTCCACAACTATTGGTTTGTCTTCTTTTATTGGTTGGTAACCATAGGTAAAGCTTTGTTTATTCTCATCGACTAAAGTCAACCAGAAACTCTTTGTTACAACAAAATTTACAAAACCTTTAATTATATTGTATGACTCAATTTTGCTACAGTCATTTATTATAAAGTCCCCTATCTCTTTAGCAACTTGCTCCGGCGATTTCTTCGCTGCTTTCACATAAGGGAAAACAACCATTGTAAAATCTCCTTCAAATTCTTTTTTAGTTGCAGATAGAACAATATCGTTAGTATCGACAATCAATCCATATAAACTTTCTAATGCTTTTTTTGCCGATTCTTGTATTAATAAATCTATCATCTAATTTAGTTTTTATAGTAATAATTTGCAAAGATAAAAAAAAACGACGATTAGGCATAAAAAAAAGTCGCTCCGTAAAGAAGCGACTTTAATATGTTTAAAGTAAAATTAATTACTTAACAATAAGTCTTTGTGTAGCAACACCTGATTGAGTGTATATTTTAGCGATATAAGAACCAGCGTTGAAGTTAGAAACGTTAACTGAAGTAGCAATACCATTTACATTGTTTTCGTAAACTTTTTGACCAACCATGTTAAAGATTTCAACTTTGTTCATTTTAGAAGAAGTTGTGAAAGTAACTTGATCTTTTGCTGGGTTAGGATAAACAGATGAAGATAAAGTTTCAACATCATTTAAACCAACTATACCAACTCCAGGGATAAAAGAAATAGGAGCAGTATAAGTTCCTAAAACTTCATTTTTGTTATAAGCAAATCCGTAAGCAACATATTTAACACCAGTTGTTAATGGAGTTTGTCCACCTACTGTTCCAGCAAGATCTACATAGTTTCTATCATCTTGTCCTTCTAAGTAAGTGATAACATCAGCTGTAGTAGGCATTCCATAAGCAACTAAAGTATCTTTTGGAGCAATAAGATAATAGAAATAAGAAGTTTGATCATTAATAGTGTAAGATAAATCAACTGTAGTTGAAGTTACATTAGAAACAACTGTAGTTATATTAGCTGTACCTGTTCCTCCAAGATAATTTGACATATAGTCAGCTGTAACAACATTACTATCAGATGTAGAACCAACAGCTAAAACATAAACTGTATTAGAAACATTATTAGGAGTAGCTCCATCTAAAGTAACAGTTTGTGTTCCTGTTAACTCTTGTCCAAAATAAGATATTGTATAAGGTAGAGTTAATCCGTAATATTGAGCAACAGCTTCCATTACACCAGTTTCAGCAGTTACAGCAAAATATTTTACGCAATCAGCATTAGGAGTAATAGTTGCATTAACTGTTAAACCTGTGTTAGAGTTAACGACAACAGTTGCACCAGCAGCTTTAGAATTATTTACATAAGGAGTTGCTTTGTGAGTTTTTGCATATTCAAAAGCAGCATCTCTGTCAACTAACTTGTGACCAAGTTGGAATTGTGCTGAAGCCATAAGAGACATTGTTATGGCTAACATAAAAATTGTAATTTTTTTCATTTTTCTTATTTTTTGTGTTTATAAAATAGTTTTGAAGTGCAAATATATAAAGAAAAATTCAAATCCTTATTTATTCACACCTTATTTTTATATATTTATTTTGTTTTTAATTTATGATATTTCTCTTTTTATTAGTCTCTAACTCCAAAAACTCTTGTTTCTGACCAGTTTGCAGTTTTAATTGTTGCTTCATAGCCTCCTTTCGTTAAGGTAGAATAATCATATAAGATTTGGAAGCTATTTGCCTTTGGATAAGTATTCTTTGTAATAATTTCATTTGTCTTTCTGTTTTTTACTTCCAAAACCAACTCCTCCTCTACTCCATCTTTCAGAAATACTACAAAGGCATGAGTCTTAGCTTTTGTATCGGGAACTATAATTAGTTTTGATTTTTCATGTATTAAATGATTAGGATTATTTGTTAAAGAAAATTCAAAATCAATCTTGCAGCCAAAGTCTGGATCAAAGGCTTCTAATAGTTTTGTTTTATCTTCATTATAAATATAAACATAACCATTTCCTTGTTCTTTGTTTGCCCACCAAGATAAACCATCGCAGTCTGAGTCTGTGAAAAGAAACTTATATGTTCCGCTAGTAAGCTCTATTTTATCGTTATACTCCTTGTTGTTCTCAAGCTGAGTCCTTTCATATACCCTATCTCCATTGTTCGTATTTATTATGCAAGCCTTGTTCCTCGAACCATCATTATTGGTCTTATAACTTAGAATAAATTGTATTGGCAACTCATTAACCTTCATTACTTTATTCTTTTTCGTAGCCTCTGGTTTGATTTCTGAGGCTAAGAAGAAGATATCATGAGCTACTTGGTAACCTGGTTGCTCAATTTGAGGCGTTTTATAATATTCAAAGTCTATATCCACCTCTGCCTTATTTCCTTTTATATATGGAGTCAAGTCATATAGATATTCATTAACTTCTGTTCCTGGGCACCAACCAGCACGGTTGTATATCCAAGTCCCTCCTTGTGGTTGAATTGGATTGCATCCACAATCATCTTTCCAAATTGCTTGATTTGCAATCTCAATACCATTAACCTTATAATAAAAATCTTTTTTCAAAAACTCAGCTGCAGCATTAGTTGAATCTGCTCCATGACCTGAAATCATAACTCTTGCATATACTCTCTTTGTCCCTTTTGGAAGAACAATTTCTTTTGGAGTAACATAATCATCAATGGGTTTTTCAATATTCCCATAAGGAAAATAGCCATAATGAATATTTTGTGTTTTAATAGTTGTATTTCTATATCTCTTATCTAAATCAAAAACAAAATCAGTTGTAGCTAAAAAACCATCTTGATAACCTTCATAAACCACAACAATTTCAACACTATCTTTCAAAAGAGGTAAATAGTTTGAAATATCCCAAGACCAATTAGGATTCCAAGTCTTTGCATTATCTCCTTGATTATATGCCCCACTATATGGAGTTATCATTCTGCCTAATTGGTAATTTACAGTATCTTCTTTTTCAGTAGTACGAAGCAAAACACTAATTGAATAATCCCAATCGCTACAACCACTATCAGGACAATTCAGATATAGATTCATAGTAATATTACTTATATTGGATAGCATTTTATTCTTAGAAGGAAAATATACTTTTTTTGAATACTCTCCTTTTGTTTTAAGATGAGTCTTGTTATGTCCCCTAACCGTATAGGCATTCTCTTGTGCAAAGCAATAAGATGAGGCAAAAAGAAAAATAAATAGTATTAGTTTTTTCATTTATATAAAGATTTATTTATAACATGGCGCAAAGATAATAAGTATTTATGTAATTTTGTAAACCTAAAGAAAAGAAATATGAAAAGAGAATTAATAGAAAAAGCTTGGGAAAACAGAGGCTTACTTTCGCAAGAGTCTACACAAAATGCAATCAGAGAAACTATTGAACAATTAGATAAGGGTATTATTAGAGTTGCTGAAAAGAAAGATAATAAATGGGTAGTCAATGATTGGGTGAAAAAAGCGATAATACTCTACTTCCCTATTTGCAAGATGGAAACTATGGAAGTTGGGATGATGGAATTTTACGACAAAATTCCTTTAAAACATAATTATGCTGACCTTGGAGTAAGAGTTGTCCCTCATGCAGTTGCTCGTTATGGTTCTTTTTTAGAAAAGGGAGTAATTATGATGCCTTCTTATGTGAATATTGGTGCTTATGTTGGCTCTGGAACTATGGTTGACACATGGGCAACAGTTGGTTCTTGTGCTCAAATTGGAAAGAATGTTCATCTTAGCGGAGGAGTTGGAATTGGTGGAGTTTTAGAACCTGTTGGAGCAAGCCCGGTTATTATTGAAGATAATTGCTTTATTGGTTCAAGATGTATAGTTGTTGAAGGGGTTATAGTATCGAAAGGTGCTGTACTTGGGGCAAACACAGTTCTTACTCAAAGTACTAAGATTATCGACGTTTCTGGAGAAAAGCCTATAGAATACAAGGGCTTTGTCCCAGAAAACTCTGTTGTAATACCTGGAAGCATAACTAAAGAATTTCCTGCAGGTAAGTATAATGTAAACTGTGCATTGATTATTGGCAAAAGAAAAGCATCGACAGATACTAAAACATCATTAAACGACGCTCTAAGAGATTTTCAAATATCAATATAAAAGTTAATTTACTATTAGCTTTTTAATTGAAGAAGTATTATTTGCATGAATCTTTATTAGATAAATCCCCTTTGAAATATTAGATAAATCGACCTTTGTACGAGATGAATTAAATCTCGTACTAGGTTTTATTAGTTTACCCCTAATATCGAAGATTTCATAGCTTGAGTTATTTATATTATCTAAGCTAATCCATAAATAATTATTTGTAGGATTAGGATAGATTGATATTTTTATTTCATTTTGTATTTTATCTAATCCAACTTCGTCACCCCTTGACAATAATGACTTGAATTCACCATAAACTATATCATTAGCATAACGTAAATAAGGTCTGTAATAAACTCTCGTTCCATTGCCTGGAAGTTTAGTTAAGGTTGTTGTATACTGATTAAAAAATGAAGTATCGGAACATATATTACCATTTTCGTAATCTAAGTTCAATGAATCCTTACTCCAGATAAAGCCCTTTTCGATAACTGGCATATTACCCCAATGTGCTACAGCGCCCATAACATTAGCCCTATTACTATCAATTGAATAAAGGTCATGCCCCTTATTAATTACTTGCCCAAGGTCTGATTTATACTTAAAATAAATAATTGTGTCAATATATCTAATATAAGTAAATGGAGTATTTACAATAGTTCCGTCCTTAAGCTTTGTTGCAGGATTAGTGATATCGGTAAAAGCAGGAAAAGTATTATTTGAGAAAGGAAGTTTATTTGAATTGACATCTCCAATATTGCCAGAAGAAGGCTCGAAATAAAAACCACGATCAGAAGGAGAAACATTTATTGTATTAGATCTACTTTCGAACCAAGGATTGATTAATCTATAGTCTCCATGATAGACTAGTAAACCTTCGCCCTTCACATAAGCATCCCATTTCTTCTTTCTCCTATGTTCAATAATATAAAATTCATCGCTTGAAAGTTGAACTCTAAAGGCACAAGCTGAATCGGAAAAAGCAGGCAAAGAATATTCTCCTTGGTCATTCAAGATAGGAATATTCATCCATCCCAATTTTTCTGCCGAGAAGGCATTGATAAGGGGTGGCGTATTAGAATTATTATTGTAAGAACCAGCATCCATAAGCTCCCAAGAGCCAAGAGTATTTGATGTTCCTCCATTTTCCCAATAGTCGGTATCGTAATAATCAGGCAAACCTAAGTCGTGACCAATCTCATGGCAAGCAGTACCTATACCATTAATATCACCAACTACTTTTCTCTCATTTGAGCAAGAATACTTAGAGAACTCTTTTCCGTCAAGCATGCTATCTAGACTAAAATTCCAACTATGAGGCCATATTTCGTTAGTATTTCCAGACTCATTCTCTCCACTACCTGCATAGATAATATGAACAAAGTCAACCTTACCATCACCATCGCTATCGAAATCAGCATAGTTCACGTCAGCATTAGCCAAAGTAACAGCCTCCTCTGCCATTTCCTGTGGTTTTGCATCGTGCCACCAAGAAGCAGCACCATAATAAGACATATTTTGTGATAAGGTATAAGGACCAACAACGGTAAAATTCAAGTTTAGTTGTCCTCTGGAACAGTCTCTATAATAATCCTTTGCGCTGCCTGTTGCATTAAAGGCAGTATTACCATCAAGGCTATACTTATTAACGAAATCTTGTTTAGAAAAATTAAAAGGCTTGTCTTGGAAATTCACCAAAACAATAAGCATATTCTTAGTCCCTACCTGTGAACCATTGCCTAATTTTTGTCCAGCAACTTTTTTTTTTGGAGAATTATCTTCTCCCATTGCTTGCTTAGCTTTTTCAATTTGACTCTTGCTAAAGAATAGCTCCTTCTTTACATTAGAAAGAAATTCATTTTCTTGCACGCTCCTCTCTTCTTCATTGCACGCCAAGATATTTGAAGGAACCATATTATCATCTTTATCAAGAATTGCATAAACGTAATTACCTTCTTTATTAGATAGTAAAGAATAATTATCTAAAGTAGTAGCCCAATGAATTCTTTCATCACCTTGAAGGATAAAAGTCAACATTTTACCATTTGGTTGCTTAATCGTAATAGGTGTTTTATTAGCAGGAACAGCAATCACATTAATAGTCGCTATAACTAACAGAACAATAAGGGATAAAAACTTCTTAGACTTCATAAATTAGATATTTTTCGCAAAGGTACAAAAAAACACAAGAAAACCTAATAACAGCATGTATTTAACTAAAACATCAATAAAGCGGTATTTTTGTAACATTTTGCAAGTTTTGGAGTTAATTGTTATTAATTTTATTAGGGGTCGTGCTTTGAATATTTGAATACGAGTGGTGGATTGGGGAAAAAGATTCGTTAATTTCTTATAATAAATTTCTTGGTATTTGGTATTTTCATTGGTAGGGGCGAATAATTATTCGCCCAATTCGAAAAATGTTTGATTTTATGGGGCAAAAAATGTTTTGCCCCTACGAAAGATGGATTTTTATCAGATAAAAATTTATGGAAACGAAGTTTATTTTCGTGGATATAAGGATTTTATGGAAATAACTCCTTATTCTACGAAAATAGAATAAGATTCTAGAGAAATAGAACTTGATTCTATGGGGATAAAACAAGGTTTCTGGCTATAAAACGCTTAATTCTATTTCTTAAAATTAACAAGGCTTTCAATTTCTCCACCACAGACTACGTCATTAATTTCATAAATAACTATACTCTGCCCCTTTGTTGGTGCAAAGACTGGAGTTTCGAACACTATTCTTGCATTATCGTTATTAAAGAAGACCTTCGCCTTTGTACCTTCGTCCTTACCTCTAATCTTTATATCGAAATAGTACTCCCCTTGAAGAGTTTGGTATTTAATATAATTAATCCCAGAAATACAAAGCTCATTCACATAGCAAGAAGCCTTATCTCCAACAATAAGAGTATTTGTTTGTGGAATAATATTATTGATATAGAGTTTTTCTTCTGAATTTGTTTCAAGTCCTTTATATTGACCTATGGTATAGAAAGGGTATCCATTATGATAACCGATAGTTTTATTCTCATTATTATGAATCTCTCCATTTTTTAGAGATAATAACTCAGGATGTTTTTCTATTAAGAAATCTGTATATTTCTTGTCTTGAGTAAAGCAAATACTAAAACTCTCTCTCTTGTTAGCAAAGACCTCAAATCCATTTTCTCTCATAAAGGTTTTTATATCTTCCTTTTTATACTCCCCTAATGGAAGGAGAATTTGAGATAATTGTTTTTGAGTAAGACGATGTAACATATAGGATTGGTCTTTCCAAGTGTCGAAGGCTTGATACAATACAAAACGCTCACCCTCTTTTCTAATTCTTGCATAATGACCAGTTGCAATAAGGTCACAACCATATTTTTCTTTGAAAGAAAGAAGGCAGGGTATCTTTATGTTCTCATTGCAATGAACGCAAATATTGGGAGTAATGCCATCGATATAAGATTTACAGAAAAAGTCAATAACACTCTCTTGAAACTCTTTTCTTATATCCTCTCTAAAGACCTCAATGCCTAAGGGCTGAGCATATTCTTTTAGCTGAGAAAAATTCTTATCAGCCAAAGTCTTATCATCAATCAACTCAAGCATAAGACCTTTTACCTCATATCCTTTATTCTTAAGAAAAAGGGCGACGGATAAACTATCCACGCCCCCACTTAATCCTACTAATATTTTATTGGACATTAAAAATCTTGTTTCTTAAACATTTTCTCAAGCGCCATTCTACTCTCTTTATCGGTAGTGAGTTTAGAAGGCGTTTTAGGTTCTAAGATTATGTAATAATCCCCGCCAGTTGCAGGCTCTATACCTTTTATTGAGCTTATATTTGCATACAACATCAATTTCTTGTTTAACTGAATAAAACTATCAAGGCTAAGCACATCGAGAAGTTTATCAACATTGTTTATACAAGATATGCTTTCTCCACTCATTAGTGTAACATTTAATCTCTTTCCTGTTTGATATAAATAAGCAATATTCTTAGTCTCTACAAATTTCACTTCAGAACCTAAATCAAGACTTACCTTTTCGCTAACTAAAACATCGTTTTTCCATGTCTGAGTTTTTACAACAGAACCAATTGAATCAAAATACTTCCAATCTCCCTCTTTAAGATTATTTGAATATGAGCCTTTGATTTTAAGTTTTTGGAAATAGAAGAAGTCTTCATAAGGTCCATCTCTCTTATCATCCTTGAAGGTGAAATAGAAATATCCCTTTTGATATGTGTTCTTGTAATAAATACCATTTCTCTTATCATTCAAATAGTTTATTGTTTCAACCAATTGACCATCCTTATCAAAAACATTCCACACACCAGTCTTCAAACCCTTTGAATAAAATTCTTCACTTAACTTCTTACCATTTTCATCGTAAAGAACCCATTTTCCATTCTTCTTCTTATCTAAGTATTCTCCCTCAGACATAATATTTGCATTTGGGTAGAATGTAGTTGTCTTAGCCTTCTTTCCATTATCGGAGAAAACAGAACTTGCTTTTACTTTACCATCTTCATAGAAATAAGTAAAAGTACCTACTTCGTAGTCATCCTTAAAGTTTCCTTGATAAATCTTCTTACCGTTTTTGTCAAGTTTTGACCATGGGCCTTGTTTTTTACCATTTTCATCTATCTTGTTTTGTGCAAGAGCTTCAAAGGAAATAAGCACAAATAATAAAAGAAATAGTCTTACTAATCTATTCATAAAATGTTTTTTTATTAACGAATTATAATGTCTTTGCAAAATCTAATAATGAATCATAACGCATATCAATCCATCTATAGCATTTTCTAGTCTTTTGAATCGATTTCGATATATATATTGTTTTCATTTTTAATCGTCTACCAAATCTCATATCAGAGCCTGAGTCACCTACCATTATACTTTCTTTAAAGCGAAGGGTTTTAAACTTCTTTCTAGCCTGCAAACCCATTCCAATATTTGGTTTTCTGTTTATGCTATTACTCGCAGCTAAATCTTTACAATAGAAAATCTCATCAATCCTACCCCCTGCTTTCTCCACTTCTAGTCTCATCTTTGAATGAATATCTAATAAGTCATCTTCAGTCATCAGTCCCTTAGATATTCCCTGTTGATTGGTGACAATAACTATTGTTTCAAACTTAAGAGCAAATATCTTCATGGCTTCCAAAACGCCTTCATTAAACTCAAAAGACTCCCATTTTTTTATATAATCACCAACAATTCTTACATTTATCACACCATCCCTATCTAAGAATAAGGTCTTATAATCTCTTTTTAATCTCATCTATAAAAAATAATGGACACAATATAGTGTCCCTTCAATAATTAATTAATTCTTGGAAATAATTCAGCTTCTACTAATTCACATAAAATATGCCCTATCATAATATGGCATTCTTGAATTCTTGGAGTGTCTTTAGAAGGTATTGCAAATATAAAATCCGATTTTTCTCTCATAAGTCCTCCTCCCTCTCCTGTAAAGCTAACGGTAGTCATTCCTTTTTCTTTACCTTCTTCTAAGGCTAAAAGAATATTCTTTGAATTACCAGAAGTTGATATACCTACAATCACATCTCCCTCTGCTCCCATCGCCTTTACAAGTCTTGAATAGACAACATCGTAAGAATAATCATTTGCAACAGCTGTCATATATGAAGTGTTTACATGTAAAGCCTCAGATTGTAATGGAGGTCTATCATAATAAAATCTTCCAGAAAACTCTGCTGCTAAGTGTTGAGCATCTGCTGCTGAGCCACCATTACCACACCAAAGAACTTTTTTCCCTTTTCTAAAAGCCTCAACCATGAGTTTTGCTACTTCTTCAATTTCTTTTATTAACTCTTTATCGTTCAATAACTGAGTTTTTAAATCAATAGATTGGCTTATAACTTCTTTTATTCTCATATACTTATTGAATATTTGCTTTTTTGTGAATTAAATATTGGTTACGTGTTGGAGAATTTCTTCCAATTAGCTCTGCTAAGAAACCTGTCAAGAAAAACATTGCTCCCAAAATCATTAACACAAGAGAAATATAAAAATATGGACTATTGGTAACTAGTCTCATAGGCATCTCATTAACCGAAGCAATAATTTTCTGAACTCCTAAAATTAATGCGGAAAGGAAACCGAGCACAAACATTATTGTTCCATAGAGTCCAAAGAAATGCATTGGTTTCTTAGAAAATTTTGAGACAAACATAATTGAGATAAGGTCTAAGTAGCCGTTGATAAATCTATCTAAGCCAAACTTAGTAGTTCCAAATTCACGTTTGCGGTGTTGAACAACCTTCTCTCCAATATTTGTAAAGCCAGCCCATTTAGCAATAACAGGAATGTAGCGATGCATTTCGCCGTAAACCTCAATAGATTTTACTACTTCATTTCTATAAGCCTTGAGCCCACAATTAAAATCGTGAAGATTTATTCCTGAAAACATTCTTGTTGTTGCATTGAAGAACTTCGATGGTAGGTTTTTTGTAAACTTAGAATCGTAACGTTTCCTTTTCCAACCAGAAACTAGATCAAAACCCTCCTCACTTATCATCTTGAAAAGTCCAGGTATTTCATCAGGAGAATCTTGTAAATCTGCATCCATTGTTATTACAACATCGCCTTGGCAATGTTCAAATCCAACATTCAATGCAGCACTCTTGCCATAGTTTCTTCTAAACTTTAATCCTCTAATATTTCTATTCTTTTGACTTATTTCCTCAATTACCTTCCATGAATTATCCTTACTACCATCATCAATCAACAAAACTTCATAAGAGTATCCATGATTATTCATAACTCTTTCTATCCACTCAATCAAATGTGGTAAAGATTCTTCTTCATTTAATAAAGGTACTATTATTGAAATATCCATATTAAAAAGTATTATTTGTTATTTCTTTATTTTTAAAGGAGCTTGCTCATTTCTCAATGCAATTCCAACAACCATAGCCCAAAGAATAGACATTACAGACGATAATAATATTCCTGAGAATGCTATTGAAGATGAAGTTGCCATTGTGCGCACCTGCTCGTCATTAAGATGTGCATTTGATTTTAGTTCTCTTTGTATTTCAAAACATCTCTGTTGAAATTCAGTATCAATATATAAGGAAAATACATATAGAAACATTCCATACATAATTGATGAAACGATACCCACTCCAAAACCAACAATATATGCTTCCTTAAATGTTATGTTTTTCTCTTTAAGGCTCTTTCTATAAAGGAAAACAACAATAAACATAAATACTAACAAAGCAATATTCTCAGCATAAGTTACTGGTTGAGATAATGGCATAGATAACCAATGACGAAATAAAACAACTAAAACTAAGCCCAACCCAACTAAAAATCCATATTTAAAAATTGCATTCCAATAATTACCATGCATTTTTGAATCATATCTATTTAGTAATCCCATAAACTAATTATTATCTTTGTTATTATCTTTCTTATCCTCTTGGTTTATTTCAGTTTCTTTGCTATTTTTTTCTTCCACGTCCTCTTTGTCCTCTTCGCTCTTTTTGTAAGGAGTATAATCATTATACTTATCAGGTGTTGGAGGCATGGTTCTCTGTAGAGAAATTAATATAGATAAAAGCAGTGTATAAAATAGATTCCCTATAAAGTCGGCAATGAAAATTGAAGGAAAAATAAGAATTTGCATTGTATTCAAAACTGTTTTATCATTCAATGCATCAATATTTGATCCTGATTTATCGAGAATATCTTGATAAACTTCAACAATATTATTAAAATAATTAGGATCAAGTTTAATAATATAGAGAATCATGTATAAAAGAGTAAAGAATGAAACTACAAGTGATGAAATTGTACCTAATAAGAATAACCTGCTAAAGCCAATCTCTTTTTTGATAACATTTCTCTTATAGTTAGTCATTGCCCACGCTGTTCCAAAGATAATTATTATACTACCGAGGAAGTCCCACATGAAATTTCCATCTATATGCAATATATAACCTAGTAACAAGTAAACAAAAAATATTGCCCCTATCGCAGAACCCCAATTAAATGCGTATTTATAAATATTTTCGCTCTTCATATATGTTTTATTTTTTGCAAATATAGATATTTTATTAACAATAAATGCCCTCAAATTGACTGAATATAACAAATATTACTACTCAACAACAATTTCATCTAAAAACACCCAGCTTTTCCCTCCCTCTGATGGGTGCCAAGATGGGAGATATTTTGTTCCAAATATTTCAAATTTCACATATCTAAAATCCATTGATTGAGACTTGAAAACATATTCTTTGATTATTTTTTCATCTCTTTGAATAAGCCCAGATTCATTTCCGCCAACTTTTATATATTCTTTTCCGTCTTTAGAAACCAAACAAATTACCTTTGAGGGATGAAGTATCCAACTCTTAGGACTATATAATGATGATAGTTTTATGGTTTTATTTGACGTCGAACTATCTAAATCTAAAATCAAACTAAAGTCACATGAATACCAACCCAACCAATGTATTTTATATTCTGAGTCTCCTCTAACTCCATTAGTTATTGTTGATAGATTTCCTTCACTATATGATGAGCTTGGTTTTGGTTCAGATACTACAGTCTTTCCGAATGCTAAATTATTTTCAACACTAATATCAATAAAACGTTTTGTAGCATCATAATACTCTTTTGGGGAGAGATTCGATTCATTTAAGTTTCCCACCTTTGCACTAACACAAGTTGAATAAAAGTCCTCTATCATTAGCTTCATATCTTTCTTTAGTTGATACTTTCCTTCCTTGTTTAAATAATACCACCCTCTTTCTCCAAACATATCAGCCTTACCAATTTCCATAATTGCATACCAAAGAGGAAGTCGAGCTGTTTTAACTCTAAGCAAATATATCGAATCTCCTTTAACTGAACTTTCTGCATTATCGAAAATCTTTGAATAAATTTCAATTTTCTCTTTTGAAAGAAAGTTTTTCGAGTAATTTGTTGGAGGTGCATAAATATCTAAAAACACACCAGAGTTTTGTCCAAAATATTCAAGAGTATCGATATATTGTTTAATGTATGTAGAAGATTTCCCATAATAACCTTGAAGAAACTCATTGATTATTGAGTCTTGGTCAATATTAATATTCCAAAGCAGCTTACTAATAAGATATGTTTTTAACTCTGCAAACTCATGCCCATTTTCTGAATTTGCTTGTTGGAAATGTTGATAAGCATGGTTTTCCATAAAGAACTTAAGGTTAGGTTTGAGTGTATGAAAATTTGGAAATGGAGAAACCGAATATGCAAAATTCACCTCGTAATCCCATAGGAATATATTATTAGTTATCTTTCCCCACTCTCTTATATCATTAGCAAATGTTTGAGACTTGGGATTCTTTTTTAAAGCTTCAATACTTGACTCTTCAATCGTCTTATTTCTATCCTCCTCTATTGTGCAAAGCATAATTTGAACATTTTCTTCTGGCTTAATATATTTTGGTGCTTTGCGAGAATATTGATAAGCTAAGGTGGAGATTGTTTTATCAGGGAATTCCTTTGCAACCTTATTTACAAATTCAATCAATGCACCTGAAGGCGACTCTTCTCTTTCATTTATCTTTTGACAAAGTGGACAAGAGCAATAGGAGAAATTATCATTTTGACTAACCGACCAAACCTTTGCCTTAGGTTGTTTTTTCATTTCCTCTTTCAACTCTTCAACAACTATCTTAAAAACTTCCTCATTGCTCAAACATAGTTGGTCATGCATCCTTTTTCCATTGATTAAAGAATAATACTCAGGATGAGTTTCAAAATACTTAGCCCTTGGCACCAACTTTTCAAAGGTATGAACAAAATATTCCTGTGCAAACATATCCTCTTGAAGATGTTGTTTTAACCAATAGCGAAAATCACTATTCTCACGAGTAAAAACAGAACGAACCTGACGGTAAGTGTTCATTGAACCATAATGTGGAGGATAATATTTATCAATTTCAATTGTAAGAGTTTTCTTTTGAGGATATATTTCACAATCAGGGGTAAACTTTCTTATACCTACTTCCTTCTCTAAAAAATCAACAACAGCATAAATATCAAAATTATCTTCAAAATCATTATTTGTACCATAAATAAATAATCTTTCATCTTCAATTCTATAACAATACCTTCCAGAAGAAGGATAAACTATTCCTGTATTATCATAGAAATTTTTATCTCTCCTAGTTGAACCAATACAAATTTCTTTTTTATGAGGTTTTGAATCATCATCAAAAATTGGGATTAAGCAACCAGTAACTTTATAAATATCTTTTTGGAAAAGTTGAGCAGCATAATTAGCCTTTTCTACATTTGCAGCAAATTTATTCCTTTTATATTTAGGTACAATAATAACATAATCTGATTTTCCATTCTTAACCAAAGTTATTTTATCTTTCTGTGCAAATGAACTTAGGCTAATTATTAATAATAGAGCAACTAGATAAATTTTTCTCATATAGATTAATTATTAAACAAACTCTTTAATGTGTTTAGCTTGAAATATTATTTAGCAAAAGTACATAAAAAAATAAAGAGGAATAAAAACTTATTCCTCTTTATCAATGTTGAATCAAATATTATTATTATTTGATCTCTGCCATTCTAACCATTCCTGGATTTCCAGTTGGGTTGATAACATAAGACTCAATAGATAATATATCCTTACTAACTCCGTATTTTTCAGTTAAAAGGTTATATACATTTTGAGCTCTCTTATTTGCAATCTTTTGGTTTACACTTAACTTACCAGTAGTCTTATCAGCATATCCTTTGATAACAAATTTTCTGTTTGATTTTTTAACCATATCAGCGATATACTCAAGGTTTGCAGAATTAAATTCATCTAAAGTAGTTTTTCCTATTGTATAGAAAACTCTAAAGTTTCCATTTACATTAACAGCTTCAACCTTAGGAGCTTTTTTCAAAGCATCTAATTCTGAGTTAAGTTGATTTGCTCTTTGTTTTTCTTGATTTAATGAATTAGCTAAATCATTATTCTTCTTTTGTTGTTCAGCTAAAGATTTAGATAATTGATTATTTTGATTTTGAAGAGCTTGGTTTGCGCTATTGTCAACAGCAGGTGCTTCAACAACTGGAATTATTGGTTCAACAGAAGCATACTTAAACTCATTTTCTTTACCAATTTTATAAGTTACACCAACTGTTGCACTCATAGGTATATTAATGTATTTAGCACTGTTTCCATCAATAATAGATTTAATAACTGTTGCCTTTAATTCAAGATCAATATCTAATCTTTCATTAATTCTAAATTGATTAATTAAACCAGCACTTGCAGCAAATTCTGGGTTAACTATTTTTTCTGAGATATCAAAAGAAGTAGCCAAACCAAAACCTACAAAAGGAATCAATTCATAACATCTGTTAGGATCATATCGATGAAATTGAGAATGAAGATTAAATAAGAAATCTCCGTGAATATTAAAATATCCAAATCCCATTTCATAATTACCATCCTCATTTGCAACTCCAGAAACATAATTACTAACCAAAGAGTTATAACCTCTAAGATTAAAACCAGAAAGTTGAGCTCTAACCCCCATAACTGGAGTAAACCATTTACCTATAGATAAATCAACAGCAGGGCTAAAATGACCTAATAAAGATCCTGAAAAGTAGTTTTCTGAAACATAGGTTTGAACACCTACACCAGCTGAAATAAACCAATTATCATTAAAACTACCAACTTGGTAATTTTTTGTTGGTTTTAGTTCTCCTGCATTTTGAGCAATACTCAAAAGAGAAAAACCCACTAATAAACTTGTTAAAATAGTCTTTTTCATTTTGTTTTATTTTAATTAGTACTAATTGAACTCTATTTATATACTACTTGATAACAATGCAAATATACAAATTGTTTTCATAAAAAAACATTTTTATTGTTTTTAAGGTTAAAGGATAGAAATATTCAATAAAAAGGCTAAAACATTTGTTTCATAAATATTTTAGAACAACTATTCCAATCAATCAGATTATCAGCTTCTTGAATATCGATAAACTTAAAATCATTAAGTAAATTTTCTATCTTATTCTCCGCTTTATTTATTCCTACATTAGAACGAAACTTTCTATTTAATGAAATATTTTTCATCGGTTGTTCTTTATCAATATCTCTTGGATGAAAATAAGACATACAATAATCAGAATTTTCTACTAAGTATTTTATCATTGAATAAGGATATAAACGAAAATATCCACCTCCAGAAAATATCATTTTTCTCCAAAATAAAGAATAATAATTAATTGGCATTTCCTTTAATTCTATTCCATTATAAGAAATCACTGAAGGGCAATTACCCTTAAAGGAGCAATCTATTTCAATACCATTTTCAACCAAAACCTCAAAAGCCCATGCTTGATTCTTAGTTATCGAAAAACCAGGAGCCCTAAAATATTTTACCCCCTTGCTTGTAATATCCTCCAATAAATTAATTGAAGAAGATACATCATTACGAAACTCATCTTTATTATAAGAAGAAACTTGGCGATGAGAAAAAGAATGAGAGCCAATTTCATATCTTTCCGAAATCCTTCTTACCAAATCAGGATACTCTTTAGCAATCCAACCAACCACAAAGAAGGTCGCTTTGGTATTCGTAGACTCTAGCAAACGAAAAATGCGCTCCACGTTATCGTAGATGCGCATCTCAAAATTTCTATATTGACCATTACTATAAATATCTTCAAAACCTTGAAACCACTCCTCAACGTCAATTGTCAGTATCTTCATAAGTGAAAAGTTTAAAGTGAAAAGTTTAAAGTTATTCACTCTATTAGTTTATTTATTTAATTTTTGTTTCATTGTTTTTATCGAAACCACTAACATCGAGATTAGCTCATTTACTAGATCATCATAATAGATATATCTATCATTATCAATATAGTCTGTATCTTTCAGTAATTCTAACCAATATTTAGTTTCATTAGCCTCTTTTAGAGAAATTGAAAACTTATTAATAAAGTCAAGATTTGACTGAGCAAACTCACCCTCTCGAATCAAAGCCCCAATTGAAGTTCCACTTCTAAGTAATTGTTTAGAAATAACAAACTCTCTTTTCTGTATTTGAATATCCTGAATCAATCGAACAATCTCAACAGCAAAAATATAACTTTTATCTTTAAGTGGACTCTTCATAACTTTAAACTTTTAATTCTTCACTCTGTACTTTTCACTCTTAACTTTTCACTCTTCACTCTTAACTTTTCACTTTGAAAGGTACCAATGGTACATTTTTTCAATTCCTTCTTCTATTTCAATCTTATGATGCCAGCCTAAGCTGTGAAGCTTTGATGGGTCGGTTAGTTTTCGCATTGTCCCATCTGGTTTATCTTCATTAAAGACAATATCGCCGTCAAATCCAACCTTTTCAGCAACAAGATAAGCCAAATCTTTAATCGAAATTTCCTTACCAGTACCAATATTTATATGACAATTTCTTATTTCCTTTGCGTCTTTTGGTTTTAAGTCTTCGAAGTTAACGTTCTCCATAACAAACACACAAGCATCGGCCATTTCCTCAGACCAAAGAAACTCTCTCATTGGCTTACCAGTTCCCCAAATCTCAATATTCACTCCCTTATCACTCTTGGTAATGCCATATTTTGCAAGTTTTTCCAAAATAGCCTCCTTAGAAGCATCTTTGCCAACCCCTTCAATAGGATAAGAAGCCAAATCCTTACGAATCTCATCCCAATTATCCTTAAGCAAAGCCTTACCTAAATGAGCCTTACGAATCAAGGCAGGCAATACATGGCTTTTCTCTAGGTTGAAATTATCATTAGGACCATAAAGATTTGTAGGCATAACAGCAATAAAATTAGTTCCATATTGAATATTAAAACTCTCGCACATCTTTAGTCCAGCAATCTTAGCAATTGCATAAGGTTCATTGGTATATTCAAGCTCACTAGTCAAAAGAGAATCCTCTTTCATTGGCTGAGGACAAGAGGCTGGGTAAATACAAGTAGAGCCTAAGAATAAAAGCTTCTTAACGCCATATTTATATGCAGAGCCAATAACGTTATTCTGAATCTGAAGATTATTAAAAATAAAATCAGCCCTATAAATATTATTAGCCACAATACCCCCAACATGAGCAGCAGCCAAAAACACATAATCAGGTCTTTCGCTTTCAAAAAACTCTTCAGTAGCCTTTTGGTTACCAAGATCCAATTCCTCAAAAGAGCGACCAATCAAATTGGTATAGCCTTTAGATTTTAAATTATTCCATATAGCAGAACCAACCAAACCTTTATGCCCCGCAACATATATTTTATCAAAATATTCCATATTTTTCAAGTTAAAAGTTATTAGTGAAAAGTGAAAAGTTTTCTATGCATTGCGAACTCTTCACTTTTCACTTTTAGTTTTTCACCTCCAAACGGTAGTTATACCGTTTCTAAATCATGTTTAACCATAATCCTAACCAATTCTTCGAAGGATGTTTTTGATGGATTCCATCCTAGAAGTGTTTTCGCCTTGGTTGGGTCTCCTAAAAGTTGTTCCACCTCTGCTGGGCGGAAATACTTTGGATCAACTTCAACCAATATATCCCCAGTCTTAATATCAATACCTTTTTCATTTGCTCCTTCACCATCCCATTTTAGTTCAATACCAGCCTCTTTAAATGCAAGAGTAGTAAACTCACGAACAGTATGGTACTCACCAGTAGCGATAACAAAATCCTCAGGAGTATTGTGTTGTAACATCAACCACATACACTCAACATAATCCTTAGCATAACCCCAGTCTCTAAGAGAAGAAAGATTACCCAAATAAAGTTTCTTTTGTTTTCCCTTTGCAATACGAGCAGCAGCAAGTGTTATCTTACGAGTAACAAAGGTCTCACCCCTACGCTCCGATTCATGATTAAACAAAATACCATTCACGGCAAACATACCATAACTCTCACGATAGTTTTTTGTAATCCAAAAACCATAAAGCTTAGCAACACCATAAGGAGAACGTGGATAGAAAGGAGTAGTCTCCTTTTGAGGAACCTCTTGAACAAGACCATAAAGCTCAGAAGTAGAAGCTTGATAAATCTTACACTCCTTCTCAAGGTTAAGAATTCTAACAGCCTCTAAAAGACGCAGAGTCCCAACAGCATCAGTCTCCGCAGTATATTCCGGAACATCGAAAGAAACCTTAACATGACTTTGAGCCGCTAGGTTATAAATCTCATCAGGCTTAACAACCTGAATAATTCTAATCAAGGAGCTAGAATCTGTCATATCACCATAGTGAAGATTAATAGCCCTTTGTTTATGAGTATCCTTAATCCACTCATTTAAGTATAGATGTTCAATCCTTCCTGTATTAAAAGTGGAGCTGCGACGCAAAACGCCATGAACCTCATAACCTTTCTCTAAAAGGAACTCAGCCAAGAAACTTCCATCCTGACCAGTAATACCAGTAATTAATGCCTTTTTCATATATATTTTTTATTTTTGATTCGTTTTTTATTTAGTTGTTTAAACTTTTAACTTGCAAAGGAACTCTTCAATCTTCACTTTTCACTTTTAGCTTTTCACTCTTCACTTAATATTAGTCGCAATGAAAAACCTCTTCCATATTATGCCACCACTGATTTGGATTAATGCATAAAGATTCCTGACAAGGATCAGTTTCCTTCCACCATTTTTTAGTCATCTCATCCTCTGACATTAATTTCATATCTTTCTCAAAGTCCTCACCCACATATTCAAAATAGGCGAACAAAGTATCGTCTCGGAGTACAAATATAGAATAATTTCTAATATTACACTCCCAAATCTTATCCAAAACCTCTTGCCAAGGATTAGCATGAAGCTTTTTATAATATTCTAAACACTCTGGTTTAACCCTAATAACCTGACCAAAACGTCTCATAAACTATCTCCTTATTCTAATTCTTAAAGTATTCTTTTGTTCAACTTCAGAGAACAATGCCAAATATCCTCCACCACCAGCTCCACAAAGTTTATAACCCAAAACATCTGGCGAAAGACTCTCAATAACAGCTTCAACCTCCCTAGTAACCATATTTGGAAACATAGAAATCTGAGCCTTATAACTCGCGGTAATTGCCTTAGCAAAACCTTTTGAGTCCATATTTTTTACACTTTCCCACAAACCCTCAGCAGCCTTAGCCAAAGCCTTAGCCTTAACTTCGCAAATATCTGAATTATCAGTAACACTTAACCCACTCTCTCTTGGTTCAAGAGCAAGAAGATAAATTCTATCTTCAAGCCACTTAAGAATATCATCATTTAAAACACTCTCAATCCTCTTTGGCCAATACTCTCCCCTGTCATAATATAAATAATTAAGACCAGGCATAACAATACCCAAAGAATCTTGAGAACCACTAACATATTCACTACCTGGAGGATTTTCATAACAGAAAAGAATCTTTGCTAACTTCTCCTTATCTCCCTCAGGAATCTCTGTATGCCAAAGTTCAATAGCCTTTTTCCTTGTGCTTGTACTCATACCACTACGGTCATTAAACTCATAATCGGGTTCAATACAAATTGTGACAACAGCACCAGGATAAATTTTCGAAACATAGGCTTGGTCTAACCAACCACCAGCCAAATCGATTCGATAAGGAATAGTACACTCCGTTCTTAAATCAGTGGTACTTCTGCGAGGTAGCCCCTGGGAAGGTAAACGCTTACTAATAATATATTTAATTCCTAGCTCTCTGCATAACTTCTCTTTTTCAAAAGAATGACCATCCTCATTAACAAACAAAATATCAGGTCTAAGATCAAGCAAATCATCCTTAAAATCCAAGACACCACTACCCCTATTAATCCAAGCCTGCTTAACACATCTCAATGACCTAACCATATATAATCTTTCCATATCGGTATTGATAGTCTTTCTACCCTTAAGATCAAAAATAGTCTTATCGGAACCTATCCCAACATATAAATCTCCATATTGAGAAGCCTCTTCGAAAAATGCAACATGACCAGAATGTAGCATATCATAGCATCCAGAAACAAAAACCTTTTTTCCCATTTTTAATTTGTAATTTAAAAATTAAAATTTAAAACTGCCTTTTTCCATAAAACGTGCAAAGAAGAAGACCACAATAAACCCTATTAGCGGGAAAATAAAACCTAGAGCGATACTATTTTCACCAATTGCACCCATCAAAGGAGGAACAATAGCACCTCCAACAATTGACATAACAAGTAAAGAAGAACCCTCCTCAGTATTATCACCCAAATTACCAATCGACAATGCAAAAATAGTTGGAAACATAATAGACATAAACAAATAAGTAAGCAGTAGAGCAACCATGGACACAAATCCAAAAGAGAAAATAACTAGAATCATTGAACAAGCAGCAAGAATAGCAACCAACCTAAGAAGTTTAACAGGAGAATATTTTTTCATAATAAAACTACCAACCATCCTACCTATCATAAACAAACCCATACCTCCCAAAGAAAGAATAAGAGCAGCATAACGAGGAAGAATAGAGGGTTCAAATTCGATAACGTAATTGATAAAGAAACTATTAATGCCAGTCTGAGCACCAACATAAAAGAACTGAGCAATAACACCAAAAACAAAAAGTTTATTTTTAAGCAAAACCCTCATCCCTCCATTTTTCTTAACATCAATATCATTCCTTTCAATCTTAGGCAATTTAATAAACATAAACACCAAAGCAACAATCAAAACAATAAGTCCAATAATAGTATAAGGCAAAGCAACACTACCATTAGAACCATCTGCATTAAAAATCATAAGTCCACCAATCATAGGACCAAAAATCCAACCAAGACCATTAAAAGACTGAGCAAAACTTAATCTGCTAGCACCAGTAGCCTTATCGCCCAAGGCAACAATATAGGGATTAGAAGCAGTCTCAAGAAAAGTCAAACCACAACCAATAACAAACAAAGAAACAATAAAATAAGGAAAAGACATTATCCTTTCAGCAGGAACAAACATAAAAGCACCGATAGCAAAAAGCATAAGTCCAAAAATCACACTCCTCTTATAAGAAAATCTCTTAATAAACCTTCCAGCAGGAATAGCCATAAGGAAATATCCACCATAAACAGCAACCTGAACCAAAGCAGAATGAGACTTAGAAATAACCAAAACATCCTGAAAATGTTTATTCAAAACATCCAAAATACTATGAGCAAACCCCCATAGGAAGAAAAGAAAAACAAAAAGAACTAAAGGAAAAGTAAATTTTTTCATTGATTTTTTTTATTTAGTTTGATGTTGCTTAGCAACGTTGGGTTTTGCTTCGCAAAGTTAGATATTTTTTTTAAATGTTGGATTTCATTTTATGAAGTTGATTTTGCGTTGCAAAGTTTTTATAAATTGTAAATTGTAAGTTTTAAATTACAATTTAAAATCTAAGCAAATATAAAAATTTGTTACAATTACAGGGCAAAAAACACTATTTTTTGTTTCAAATACAGGGATACCTATAAAGTTTGAAGTTGCTTACAACGTTTATTTTCCCCCAGATTTCCACAAATTACATAAATTAAAAGTAACAAATTAAAATTAAACCCGGCATCGCCCAAACCGACATTTTAAAATTACCGTAAAGTGGAAGAGGCTTAAAACCGTTAAGAAAGTTTATACTGTTTGAGCCAAAGGCGAGTTTATAAACTTTTTGGGTTTCAGACTCTGGAATAGGTAATTTTGAACAGTCTTGATTTTTTGTAACTTTTTTATCAAGAAAAAAGTTATGCTGAAGAAACGTTTAATTTTAAAATTTCTGTGATAGCAAAATTATTTCAATTTCTTGACTATATTGCTATCTAATAGCGATTTCATCTGAGAAATAGCTACCTTATTAAGTTGTATAAGTCTTTCTTTTTGTGTCAATCCTTGTCGAATAAGCAGTGCATTTATACTTTCCATATTACTCAGTACTATTAGATTCTCTAAAGAGGCATAATCTCGAATATTACCATTTTTGTCTGGATTTTGATCTCGCCACTGCTTTGCAGTAACACCAAATAATGCAACATTTAACAAATCAGCTTCATTTGCATAAACAAAACTTGCTTGAAAACTAGTAATTTCTTTAGGAATTAGGTTTTCCTTAATAGCATCAGTATGTATATGATAATTTACTTTAGAAAGTGTTCTTTGTAAATTCCATTCTATTTTAAGACGATCATCTTCATCAGCCTTAAGCCTCTGATATTCTTTTACTAAAAGCAGTTGAAACTTTGGACTTATCCACATTCCAAAATGAAATGCAATATCCTTATGTGCATAAGTTCCTCCATATCTACCAGCTTTTGCAATAATTCCAATAGCATTTGTTCCTTCAATCCATTGTTTAACAGAAAGTACAAAATTATTACTCCCTGCATAATTTTTAATTGTACCGAAATCGGTATAATTAAAATTAGGATTATATAATGCTTCCCACTCCCCAATATATTCGATAGTGCTCTTTAAACTTAACCATTTAATAATTATAGCTTCCTGCATTTGGCTTTTTGCCATATCAGTAAGCGAAATAAAATCATCGTCATTCTGATTAATAATTGTAATTTCATATCCTGCAATTTCTATTTTATTATTTTTCATCATAATAATCAATTTCTAATAAGACTACAAAACTAATAATTATTTTGTCTTGAACAATGATTTATCTGATTTTATGATTTCCTACTATAATATCACCAATAAGTGACTTGGTGAAAAGATGTATTTATTTTATCTACTCTATTGTGCACAATTTAGATATTTCATTGTGCAGATTTAAGGCATTTCATTGTGCAAATTTCAAACAATCAATTGTAAATAATAATAAAGTTTGAAGTTACTTCGCAACTTATTTTTGCCCACAGATTTTCACAGATTACACAAATAAACAAACAAACACGGCATCGCCAAGAATGACATTTTGAAATTACCGTAAAGAGGAAGAGACTTAAAACCGTTAAGAAAGTTTATACTGTCTGAGCCAAAGGCGAGTTTAATTAAAGAGTGAAAAACTAAAAAATAAAAGTGAAAAATAAGGGTAAATCCTCAAAAAAAACTTTTACCTTTTACCTTTTAACTATTCACTACCCTGCTTTTACCTTTTTACTTGCTTTTCACTGCTTTTCACTCATCACTCTTAACTTTTCACTTAATACGGTCTTGATATTTTGTTACTTTTGCATCAAGGTAAAAGTAAGTAGAAAAAGTTTTGATATTTTGTTACTTTTCTATCAAGAGACACAAAATAAAAAGTTTAGAGAAAAACTAATAAAAAATCTTTATGATAATAGATTTTACTTCTTCACAAGTAAGAAACAATGATATTAAACCAGAAAGAACAGCACCAACAACCCAAGCCATCACCTTTAAAAGAGTGAACACAGAAAATCTAACACGAGCCCAATTAACCTCACTACTCCTACTATTTATCAAATCAGAAAGTTCAGAATAAACATTATACGCATTTTGATAATCATTAAATGATTCATCAAGCTTAAGTGATTCATTCTTCTTTGCCCTTCTAATTAATTTGACAGCATTATTTTTAAGCTCCAAAAACTTTGGATAAAATAAGCCATTATCCAAAACAGTTAAATCCACATGTTTAGTTCTACTTTCAAAAGACTTAACCTCCACATAAAACGAAACATTTAGATACTTATAACAATCCAAGACTATTCTATTAATATGCCTTTCAGCACGAAAAAGCTCGTTTTCAATTTGATAATCAGAAGAACTAGGTATAAAACATCGAGCAATATGATCATTAAAAGCCCGAATCTCATTAAACAAAGGAATGGGGAACACCTCTTCCCTTGCCTCATACAACGCAATAAGAGGTTTTATAACCTCATTGTAAGTATTATATAAATCAGAAATTTTATCAGAATGAAGACTATTCAAAACATCTATATTTTAGATAAAACAGAATCAATATCCCTTTTACTAATTAATCTTTTAAGAAAAATATAAACAGAACCACGAGCCACAAAATCACCAATCTTATATCTATTTTTCAATTTTTTACCTATCTTATCCTCAATAATAGAATCAATAGTCTCTGCATCTTTAGAAATCAATTCATCAAATGTAAGTCCAGTCTTTTTTTCAATAGACCTCCTACTTTTTTCATTTAATCTAAATTGTCCCATAACATTAATATTTTGATTTTGCAAAGATAAACTTTTTTTCTAATTGTAAGTTTTAAATTTTAAATTGCAAACTAAAAGTAAAAAGTATCAAACTAAAAAACATACGGCATCGCCCAAACTTTTCACTATTAACTATTAACTTTTCACTTAATATGGCATCGCCCAAACTTTTACCTTTTAACTTTTAACTATTCACTACCCTGCTATTACCTTTTAACTTGCGAAGCATTGCTTTTGCATCAAGGTAAAAATAAGTAGAAAAATACGTGGACAAATAAAAAAATATCCGGGCAAATTTGTGTAAATCTGTGGGCAAAAAGAAAATAATCAGTGGATGAAACCTAAGAAATAACTTTTTTAATCTCTTGAGCAGATTTTTTAGAGCAAATCAAAATATCATTCTCGCCCTCTACAATAATCAAACCCTCAACGCCTACAATAGAAATATTCTTACCATTAGCACTTATTATTATATTATTTTTAGAGTCGAATTGTTTAAGAGAAGTTCCCTTAACAATATTCCCATTCTCATCACCCTCAAACACCTCTTCCAAGGCAGGATAAGAACCAATATCATTCCAACCAAAATCGGTAGGAATAACCATAGTATTATGGTATTTTTCCATAATCCCATAATCGATAGAAACCTTCTCAAACTCCATAAACCATTTCATCAAAACCTCATTCTCAGGATTCCTTATCTCTGAGCCCAAAAGCTTAATCTGATTCAAAATCCTATAATGATTAGGCATTAAATCCTTGAAGGCAGAAAAAATAGTATTAATATTAAAAACAAACATTCCACTATTCCATAAAAATCTACCCGAATCAACATATTGCTTTGCTAAATCAGCATTAGGCTTCTCACAAAAACGAATAACCCTACTCTCTTTACCCACCTCAAAAGAATCCGTCTCCAAATAACCATAACCAGTCTCAGCTCTATTAGGTTTAATACCCAAGGTAATAATAGAATCAACCTTAGAAGCAATATCCACAGCCTTAAGTAAAATTTCTCTAAAGTTTTCTTCGTCCTTAATCAAATGATCAGAAGCCAAAACAATTAAAGAAGCATCCTTAAACCTGTTATTAATAACCAAAGAACCAAAACCAATAGCAGCAGCAGTATCCCTAAAAGCAGGTTCAATAATAATATTCTCCACACTCAACATAGGCAACTCCTCCAACACACCCTCATCCTGAAGAGCATTAGTTCCAACAAAAATCCTATCCTGGCTCACAATATCCAAAACCCTATCCACAGTCATACGAATCAAACTCCTCTCAGAATCAATCAAACGCAATAACTGCTTAGGTCTCTTTTTAGTAGATAATGGCCAGAACCTCTCCCCAGAACCTCCAGCCATAATCAAAACACAAATATTATTTGTCATTATATATTTAAATTGATTTTTTACTTTTTATTAAATTCCACTACAGCTTTTTCAAAATCCATTCTTGGTAACGTGGGAAAAACCTTATATACTAAATCACTTTTAGGAAAAAGAATGACCCAAACCGTTAGGAAAATAATCATAAAGTCTACCCATAGATTACGATTATTAAAATACCAAACCTCTAGTTCTCCCTTATGAGGTTGAATATAATTTTGATAAAACAAAACTGAATCTTTAGCTAAAGACACATGGTACTCTTCATCTCTAAACACAATTGAACCTATTCCAGAGAGTCCAGGTTTAGACTTAATAACTCTATCTTTTACATATTGATTATATGTATTATAATCACATTGCATTAATGGTCTAGGACCAACAAATGACATATTACCAATTAATATATTAATTAACTGAGGTATTTCATTGATTTTAGTTTTACGAAGAAACCTACCCATTGGTAGCACTCGTGGATCTTTTCGTGTAGTAATACTCCCCGTACCCATATTAGGACTATTTTTAAGCATGGTAGCAAACTTCCATACATTAAAACTCTTTCCTCCCTTACCAATACGTTCTTGAAAATAGAAAACATAATGTTCCCCAGTCAAAAGCAAGCCAATAACAATAGGAACCAATAAAGGAGAAAACACCAATAATGCCAATAAAGACATTGTAATATCAAAAATTCTTTTAATTAACTTATACATAAGATCACATTTTTGAGTCTAGGTTTTTCCCTTTTTCCTCATGTTCAAAGTTAGGGATAAAATCTTTTAAAAGAATAACAATATCGCCCTTAGTCATATCACTACGAGAAAGAAGCTCACTCATCTTTGTAAAGAATATATCAATATCAGAAATAGGTCGTGCAGGATACTCCTCAATCACACCAAGAGAAGAAAACCTCTCCATATTTAATGACTCACCCTTAATAAAGAATTCCTCAAAGCCCTTTTCTCCAGTAGTATCAGAACCGAAATAATATACAGGATAAGTATCCGTATTCTCTGGCATCTTATATGCAAACTCCCTAGCTTCTTCTTCCAATGAGCAATATTTAATCTCATAACCAAGCTCACCTAAGAACTTATCGGCAATAGAAGAAAATGTCATCATATCTTCCTCACCCAATTTTGGAAAGAATATTTCACCACTCTTCCCCAATACACAAGCCAGCATACAAATCTGACCACTCTCATCAGGAGAAACAAAATAACGCTTCACATCACAAGGAGCACTTAGTGGCTGATGCTTCATTAATCTCTCAATAAAACCTGCAAGCAAAGAGCCATTAGAGAAAGCAACATTAGCAAAACGAGCAGTAGTAACCTTAAACTTATTAGAATAAGACATAATCATCTCCTCCATAACTTTCTTACTACAACCCATAATATTTACAGGATTAGCAGCCTTATCGGTCGAAACACAGAAAAAATGCTTAGGAGGAATCTCTGACAAAAGGTCTAAAAGTTTTCTCGCTTTAAGAACATTGTTTTCTATCAATGCAGCCACAGAATACTGATCCTTCTCACTTCTAACATGTTTATGAGCAGAAAAATTAGCCACAATATCAAAACCACCCTCATTTCTAAAAATCTTTTCAAAAATAGGATCAGCAAAACTAAGTGGATAAGTTCTATAATCCTCCGGAACAAACATACCATAAGTAGAACGAAGATCACGAGTAAGCTCTGTTAAACCATTCTCAGAAATATCAACAACAACCAATTTACTTGGCTTAAAAGGCAAAATCGCACGAATATAAGAAGAGCCAATAGTACCAGCCCCACCAATAACCAAAACAGATTTACCTTGAATCTCCTGAGTTAATGCCTCTCTATTTTTCTCAATATCTTTCAAAAACATACTCTCCACCCTATGGGTAATATGTTTTGATATAAAATTATTTACATTCAACATAAAAATGATTTTTACCTATAAACTCCTTTTTGAATATTTTCGTAGTAATTTGGAATAATAACTGTACTAGGAATATTCACAACCCTATCTTCAAGCCACTGAGAATTTGAAAGGTCACCACATTGGCAGCCCTTATACATATCAAGTTTATTATTTAATACCCAAATAGGACGAGTCATAATTCCATTATCATTAGTATAGGTAAGAAACTCGTCTCTTGAAGCCCTGTCCTTTAGAATAACAGCATTAAGCCAATAATTAGAACGGGAATCATTAGATTCAACAAAAAACTCAATATCTTTATTATCCTTAAAGAAAGTAATATACTTATCCGTTAGCTTACGTTTTTCGCCAATAAAGAACTCACATTGTTCAATCTGACCAAGACCCAAAGCAGCAGCAAGATTTGTTAGACGATAATTATAACCAGTATAATCATGATTATACTCCCACTTATGAGGAACCTTAGCAGTTGTTGTAATATGTTTAGCTCTTTTAGCAAGTTCTTCATCATCAGTCAAAATCATTCCACCACCACCAGTAGTAATAACCTTATTACCATTAAAACTTAAGGCACTAAGTTTACCAAATAAACCAGTATGCTTTCCTTTATAATAGGAGCCAATACTTTCAGCAGCATCTTCAACCAAAGGAATATTATACCTCTGGCAAATATCAGCAATTGCATCAATCTCACAAGGATGACCGAAGGTATGCATAGGAACAACAGCAGCAAAACGTTTTCCTGTTTTATTATTATATGAATTCCCATCAGCACCTTTGCGTACATTTTCCTTTAGAAACTCTTCAAGCTTAATTGGGCACATACCCATAGTTGAACGAGAAACATCTACAAAAACTGGATTTGCACCAGTATAAGTGATGGCATTGCAGGTAGCTATAAAAGATATAGGTTGAGTAATAACTTCCTCACCAGGACGTACACCTGCCAAAAGCATACAAATATGCAAAGCCGAAGTACCATTAACAGCAGCCACTGCATATTTACTACCTGTGAAGTCAGCAACAGCCTTCTCAAACTTATTCACATATTCACCTACACTGGAAACAAAATTTGAATCCATAGCATCCATAATATACTTCCTCTCATTCCCAACAAAACGAGGATCATGAAGTATAATATAACCATCCCTATCATCAAAAGTCTCGCGAACGAAACCAACAAAATCTGCGTAATTCATAATAGATTAATTTTTTAATAATTTAAAGACAAAATAAATTACAATTATATCCTTTTTTTAATGGCATTAATTACATAAAACATAAAACAATATGAAGAAAAAATAATATTTAAGTTTTCTATCTCTCTATAGACTTTCCACACATCCTTTGCTGCCTTTCCTTTTTTTGCAGTATTAGAATTTGAAACCAATCTATAAGTCCCTAGGGTTTTATTTAAGCCAAAACAGTTATATCCTTTTTTAAGAATCAATAACCATAAGGCCATATCATGGCTACTTTTAATATTTGGCATTCTAAAATCACCTACAATAGATTTATCAATGATTACGGTTAAACAACCAATTATAGTATTTTTAAGATATTCATAATATGAAATGATATTAGGTACTTTTATTATTATATTATTAAACTCTCCATTTTCATAAATTTGATCATAATTAGAACATGAAAAGGCAATTTTATTTTTATTCATAAATTCTAATTGTAATTCTAATTTATTTGGGTACCATAAATCATCACTATCTAAAAAAGCTAGAAATTTTCCATTTGCCTTTTCAATTGAATTATTTCTAGCAATAGCTGCACCAGAATTGATATTATGTTTAAATATTTTTATTCTATTGTCTTTTTGAATATATTCATTTATTATTTCAATAGTATTATCTGTTGAACAATCATCAGTAATTAATAATTCCCAATTTTGATAAGTTTGTGATAGAACGGAATCAATAGATTCATCAATAAATCTTGATGAATTATAAGAAGGCATTATAATAGAAACTAAACCATAATCTTCCATAATTATTTATCCAATCTTATAATAAACAAATCCTTTTTCAATTAATTCCTTAGAATCATATATATTCCTTCCATCAAATACAAAATAGTTATTCATTGATTTCTTTAATACATCCCAGCTTGGTACTCGGAATTCTTTCCATTCTGTAACTAACATTAAAGCATCTGAATCTACTGTTGCTTCATACATATCCTTGGAATAAATTACTTTATCTCCAATTTTTCTTTTGCATTCTTCCATTGAGATTGGATCATAGACTTTTACTTTGCAACCTGCTTGAAGAAGTAAATCAATTAATACCAATGAAGGTGCTTCTCTCATATCATCTGTTTCAGGCTTAAAACTAAGACCCCAAATTGATATGGTTTTTCCTTTTAATACACCTTGAAAGTGTTTATGTAATTTATTGAAAAGGATTGATTTTTGTTTATCGTTTACTCTTTCAACTGCTTGCAACACCTCCATTTCATAACCATTATGCTGTGCAGTTTTAATTAATGCTTTTACATCCTTCGGGAAACAAGAACCACCATATCCACAACCTGGATATAGGAATTTCTGTCCAATTCTGGTATCGGAACCAATTCCTTTTCTAACCATATTAACGTCTGCACCAACAAGTTCGCAAAGATTCGCAATATCATTCATAAAAGAAATACGAGTAGCTAACATGGAATTTGCTGCATATTTAATCATTTCAGCAGAAGGAATATCTGTAAATATCATTAGGTTATTCTGTAACATAAAAGGCTTATAAAGTCTTGTTAGTATTTCTTTAGCTCTTTCAGTTTCAACGCCTACAACAACCCTGTCTGGTCGTAAAAAGTCTTGAACTGCCGCCCCTTCTTTTAAAAATTCAGGATTACTTGCAACATCAAATTCAATATCTAAACCTCGTTTATCCAACTCTTTTTGAATTGCAGCCTTAACCTTTATTGCAGTTCCAACTGGCACAGTACTTTTAGTTACGAATACCAAATACTTATTCATATTCTTTCCAACAGTTCTTGCTACATCCAAAACATATCGCAAATCAGCACTACCATCCTCGTCGGGTGGAGTTCCAACAGCACTAAATACAACATCAACATCATCCAATACTGAAGTCAAATTAGTTGTAAAATTAAGTCGTCCAGCTTTATGGTTCCTTACAACCATATCGTCTAAGCCTGGCTCAAAAATAGGCATATATCCTAATTTAAGTTTTGAAATCTTATCCTCATCAATATCTACACATGTAACATTGATTCCCATTTCTGCAAAACAAGTTCCAGAAACTAATCCAACATATCCTGTACCTACAATTGCTATATTCATATATTTATTATTTTTTTCTTTTAATTTACATTAACCTTAACTGCTATTTTTATAATAATAAAGTAGACAATTCTATATTTCTTTTTAAAATTCAAAAGTTATCCACTAAAATATTTTTTAATTATTTCAAAATCGACTACTTATTATCTCCCAAGCTACTTCAGAAGTATATTTTAAACTTTCAATATATGCTTTATTCTTCATTTCAAATAAAACTCTTGGATTATTATATATAAATATAATTTTTGACCAAATATAATCCACATTATTATCAAAAGGGACAATAAAACCTGTTTCACCATCAATAACAAATTCATCTGCATGCTTCCATTTTGAAACTATAACAGGTATACCAGCGCGATAAGAATCTAAAATAGAACCAGGAAAACCTTCAGTATAATAGTGAGTAGGGAAAAGTAAAATATCATAATTATTTAGTGTATTAGGAATTGTATCTGGCTGAATAACTCCATTATAACAAATAAAATCATATTTATTTAGATTAGATTTAAAATATTCATTATCTTCTTGATTAATAGGCCCATAAAAATCAATACTTATTTGATTATGGTATTTATTTTTTAATATCAAATCTGCAATTGAAAATACAATATCTAAACCTTTCTTTTTATTTATTCGAGCCATAAAAACTATTTTTAATTTATGCTCGTTTAATATTTTTATTTTAGGAATAAAATCCCCATATCTAAAATTTGGTATTTTGGTTGAATTAAATATTTTATATTTCTCTGATAATTGTCTGTTCATTAATTGATTTTCCGTAAAAATTTGAAAAATATTCTTTAAAAAAAATCTATGCAATGGTTTATTTGAAATGAACTCAACCAACCAGCCTCCAACAACAATATATATAATTTTAAATCTAAAACATTTAGATAATATAAAAAAAAGAGGAAATAAGTATTTTAAATTATTATGAGCTGGTAAATAAATAAATATATTACAAGTAATTATTTTCTTTAAAGAATTAAATAATGATATAAAACCCTCAGATCTTAAAGTTTGAGTATCTATATAATTAACTCTTTGATTTTGTCTTAAAAATAATTCATATATATTTCTAGTCTTTACAGTTTGACCATCTAATTGATTAGTTTTATATCCAAAATATCCAACAACTAATATTTTTTTTTCCATCATAGAACAATTATTTTTTGCCTTAACTTAAAAACTCACTATATACGACACTTATTTACTAGTATATTCTTTTAAAATAAATATTCTACTTATAATTAAATATCTGATATGTATAAAAATCTGCTTATATAATTATAAAATAATATAGTATCACATTTTAGAGTTTTACAATAGAAACCATTCTTCTATCAATACAATTAAAGTATAATCACATTAATAACAATTATATATAAATTTATTGAGTATCAAATTTATTTAAATGTCATTTATCTTCCTATAAACTCAAAGAGAAGCCCTTTCCTTGAGCTTCTCTTAGTATTATTTGATTTCTTACTTGTTGATTTCTCAACTTAGACTTTTAACTTTAGTCTTTAGGTTTTCACCTCGCAACTATAAGCTTTTCACTTTTAGTTTTTAGCTTTTAACTCTCAAAAAGAATTACGGAGTTGGAGGTGTTGGTTCTGTTTCGTATGGGTCAATACTTATAGAAACAGACTTCATTTGGTCTTTTAACTCTACAGTTGGAATAAATCCAATTGTAATTCTTTCGATGGTATCAGCAGTTACCTCCTCTGGGGTATTCATTGCCTTAACCTTAGTCTTTAGATCAAAGATTCCAAGACCATCGAATTTTACGTTATGACCTGCTTTTATCATGGTTACTGCAGCAGTAGCCATTGCATCAAGCACATTGAGGGTGTCCCCTCTACTAACAGTGGTTGATTTCTCAATCATTGCAGCCATAGCCTTAAAGTCGATTGTTTCGCCTTTAACAGGTTGAGCTAAATACTTTTCACCAGGAGAATAGCCAACATGGATATTCTTTTTAACTTTTCTAAATTTCATAAGCAGAAATTTTAAGTTGATTATTATATTTAATTAAGCTGCCACCTTATTTATGTAGCATTTTTATTCAATCTTTTTTATAATGCACCTCCCTAACTCTATTATCTCCTAACACAAATTCAACTTTTTTAAACCTTTTCTTCATATAAACCGAAGGCTTATAAATACATTTAAATCTCTTGATAGTTTTGACCGTCACTTCCTCTGGAGTATCGACCGCCGTTGCTTCAATTGCAGGAAAATATGAACCAAAAAGCCTCAAAATTAATGGGTGACCATTTTCCAACATCCAAAGAGCCGTTGTCTCCATTTCAGCAAATACTCCTAAGATATCTCCCCTACTCAAGGTGCTTTTCTTTTCAATCATTTCCGCAAGTTCTTCAAACCCAACTCTAGCTTCTTGTTGAATAACAGCAATGTATTTATCCTCTGGAATACTATTGGTTGTAATTTTTCTCTTGAGTCTAAAGTATTTAATTGCCATATCTTCAAAATTTAATCAAGCATTTTTGCATTTACATCAAGTCTTTTTACCCTAAAAGTGCCATTTTCATGGTTTAAAAGTGCCACTTTTAATATTCAAAAATGCCATTTTTCGCATATAAAAGTGCCATTTTTGAGGTATTTAGATCAAGTATTAATTCAAAAATTCAAGGTTAATTTTTATTTTTCCTTAGTTTTTATCTATAAACTCTTGCTCAAATTATATTTTTGCTTGAATTTATAATTAAAAATGCAGGTAATTTCGCTAAATTTTAGTATATAACGTGAGAATAAATTAATTTATTATTTAATTCGAAAATTTTATTCTAATATTTTTTTTAATCTAAATATTAAATACCTGATAATCTTAACAACACCGCTTTTAAATTTCTAGAAATAAATATATATTTAGGTTGATAATGAGTAATTTAAAAGTTGTAATTTAAAATTAGAAATTCATCTTAGCAATCATCCTTAACAATATCTACCCTACAATCTTTATCCATACCACTAAGTTCCCTAATAAAATCGTCAAACTTTTCCCTATCTGTAACAATTAGTCTTGCTATCTCCTCTTGAAATATTTGAATAAACTCTTCAATCCTATCTTCTGAAAAACCTTTAGCCGCCATAATCTCTCTGATAGAAATATTAACAGTAACAGCAGAATGATCATTAATCTTATCCTCTACTTCCATAGAGACTAATTTTTCAATTTTTTCTTTGTCGGTCATAATTGTATGGTTTTATGGTTTAATTTATTGGTAACAAAAGACTAATTCAAAATATATCACACATATTAATTAACTTATTCCTTTTTCCCAAACCTAACGATTAATTATATCAACGTAGCTTTAAATAATATTTAATATTTGATTTGATCTTTCTAATTAATAATAAAATAATCACAGGAAATCCATAACCTTTAAAAAAAGCGACTGCCCATCCTAAAAAATCATTAGATACCATATTCAAAGTATTTGAGAAAACTAATGCTATTAATATAGTTACTAATACATCATCGTGGTATTTAATACCTCTTTTAACAATATTTGCCCAGAAATAAGCAAAAAATATTCCAATCAAAATTACTCCTGCTGGACCAAAATCCATATAAGGTGCAGTTAATAAAAAAAACTGACGACCTTCATTTAATCGCTTAACATCATAAAAAGTGGCCATATACCAATTTGAGAGAGGTAAAGGTCTATCTGGCCACAAGACATTAGGAATAATAGCAGAAATAGGGCCAAAACTATATTTACCCAATCCTAAATTATAGTCTACACCCAATGATTTAACAATTTGAGGTAATGTTTCATAGGGCACTGCAAAATTTCCGCTAGTCAAAGTATAGAAATAATTCAAAGACTCATTATCAATATTTTGTTTCTTTTCATATAAGGTAGTAGATAATGATGAAAAGTTTTCATACGAGTCGCCTCTTAAAAAACCATTAAGAGTTAAAAGATAGAAACAAAGAGAAAACAAAGATAATAATTTAAAAATACTTATTCGTTTGTACAGTTGATAATATAAAAGCACCGAAGTTCCTATCAGTATTACCAACACAGCTCTTCTACCCATGATAAAGAAAATAATAGAAAGTATAAGTATTAATACCATGTATATGTATATATATTTTTTATTTTTTATTGATAATACATTACCCCATAAAATAATACTTAATGAAACTATCCATTCAAAACCTACTGCATAATGATTTTTACCAACAAATAGATTAGTAACTCCATAACCAGACAATATTAAGTTAAGAAAACCACCAACTTCTCTACTTAATTGAAAAAGCATAAAGATAGAAATTATTAATAATAGAAAAATAATATAATATTCATATCTTTTTATTCTATTTTGTGTATTTACAGTCATTGAATAACATTTAAACAATGTGAATTTTTTATAAAAGAACACAAAAGTAATGTTAAAAACAGCACATAAAATATTTGCATAAGGAATATATTGAGAAAAAGAGAAAAATTGAGGACTAATATCTCCTATTGGATTGGATTGAGAAAAATTAAAAAGTGACAGTGGCAATACATATAGTGCAACAATTAAAATAAAAAAAATCGGTGTTAAATTTTTAAATGAGTATTTATCCTTTTTACTTGATGAAACAAGTAAGATAGATATAAATATGCTAAATATATAAAAGATTAATCCTATAAGTGAAAAAAATTGATTATAAACATCCATCTGCATAATTGTTATATTTAATCCCTCTCTTCTTTATAAATTTTGCTGGTACACCACCCCATATCTCCATACTAGGTACATCTTTAGTTACAACAGCACCAGCCGCAATAATAGCACCATTACCTATATTGACACCCTTTAAAATTACTACATTTGCTCCAATCCAAACCTCATCTTCTATATTTGGTGGATTTTTAAATTTTTCTACAATAGAGGATTTATAACCAAGACTTATAGCATGACTAGGAGAAGTTGTAATAAATTCAACATTATGTTCTGTAGGTCCAATAATAACATTATAACCAATTGAACAATAGTTTCCAATTACACCTGTCATAATCGTACCTGAATTAATATAACTTCCATTACCAAGAATGACTGATGAACCTATTGTTGCATTTCCTATATAGTAAGCATTTTTTATTTTAGATTTTGGGCTTACTTTAGCTCCTCTTCCTAATTTAACACCAAGCAAACTAGCTCTAATATTCCCTATTAAATAATATGTATATGAAATAATTAGTGACAAAATATTCTTAAGTAATATATAAATATTCATCTTTAAATAATTTATTAAATAAAATAATTGATATTACAGCAACAATAAGCTCAGACAATGACCAAGCTATTGCTAAACCAGTTAATCCATGATCAACTAATTTCAACCATGTATAAGATATAATAACGAATAGAATTAATCTTAAGAAGCCAGTATAAGTATTAATAATAGGATGACCTTTAGAATGAATTGCTGGTATTAGTATTCTAGTATGAAAAATTATTGGAGTAGCTATTATTAGAATTTGAGCAACTCTTATTGATTTTATGTACTCAAATCCAAAAATTATTGGAATTATATATTGTAAAGAGAGGGCTAATAAACAACCCAAAATGAACTCTAAAATAAAAAATTTGAATTTATTTATTTTTACTATTGATCTATAATTACTATTTTTTGTCCAATGTTCAAATAGTAATGGTGCAATCATACTTATTGGAACTAATAATCCTTGTACTAAAAATAATCCTAAATTAAAATAACCAATTTCAATAGTTCCCCCAATATATTTATTGATTATCCAATACGCTATTATCGGTTGTGATGCTAAAAACAAAGCCTGTAAAAATGTATTTATTCCATGATTAAATAATATTTTCCAAGATATTTTTTTAATATAATCATTATTTTTATTATCATTCACCAGAGGTCTCATCATTAAAATAATAATGACTAATAATGGAATAGATGAAATGAGGTATATCAATTGAAAATTAAGATATTTAAAAATCAAACCAATAAACACAAATAAGAAAAGAATACAAGCTGGCAAAATTGAAAAAATAGCAAATAAAATACTTTGATTATAAGTTAAATATATTCCTCTTAATAAACCATGAAGGATTAGTATTGCTATTGGTACACCTAAAATAAAAACTTGAATATTAGTACTAATTACAATACTATTAATAAGATTATTACTTATTAATACAAAAATAACAGGTATAAATAGTAATAAAAATAAAATAGAATAAAAATATGACCCCTTAATCAAAATTTTAGGAGAGGTATTCATCTTATTGATTAAATAGATGAAGCTTTGGGGAAACCCAAATATCCCAACAACTACAGCAAAATTAATCCATGCAGATATACTAGCATAATAACCTTGTGTTTTGGGTCCACCAATCCTTGCAATTAAAAAAATAGTAAGAAAAGATAGAATAGGACCTATTGCCTGAATTAAAAGATTATATGAGAGTTTTTTTCGAATAGACATTAAGCATTATTAATTTAATAATATCAGTCTTTTTCTGATATTTTAATATGTATAGATAAAATATGATAGTTAGCTTTGGATTCATTCAGTATTTGTTTATTGCTGAAAGTTTTTAATTTCTATCATTGTATATTATTTCAATTTCCAATGATTCTTTAGAACAAATTGATTATTTAAATAATATACTCCAAATGATAACTTTGAATGTGAATCTACTACCAATTCATTAAACTTTACTTAGAAATATTTCTATATAATATTACAAAATGATATATTATAATTATTGAAATTGACATCTAACGATTATGTTCACAATAATACTTTATCTCTCCTTTTGAATGAATTTCAAATACAATATTTCCCATCCACCTTGTTGACAATACATTTTCACAATAATTTCTATATTTGTTAGAAGCATCAGTATCTGGCTTTTTTCCTACTGAAACAATCGTGTATTTAGGTTTCATAAGTTCAATTGCAGATTGATAATACCCACTGTTTCTACCATGATGAGATGCTTTTAAAATAGTAACATCTTTTATTAAATCTGAATGATTTTTATATATATATTCCCAAGTTTCATCTTCTGCATCACCTCCTAAAATTATTTTATGACCAGCATAATTAATTAATAACACGTAGCTCATTATATTCGGCCTATTCGTTTCTTCAGCCAATTTTACTAATTTATTATTTGGTGATAAAATTGTAATATTATCTTCAATCCAATATTGATTTTTAGAACCTTCCTTTGGTTTTACAATAGTAATTCCATCTTGTATTCGCTCTGTCGTATCTCTAAGCTTCTTATATAAAGTCCAATCTTCATTTTGACTATTGCTTAAATTGGAACTATTTACTAATAATTTATTATTAACAACCCAATAATTTAATATTCCAACTCTCGATTTTAATTCACTTAATCCCGATAAATGGTCTAGGTGTGGATGAGTTGAAATAAATCTAAATATGGAACCATTAGTCAATTGCTTAATGTAATCAATTGGGTTGGTTAGATTGATATTATAACCCGCTTTTTCAAATATTTGACTATTTGAAAAATTGAGGGATTGATAATGATTCTTATCATAAGAATTTAATTCATTTAATACTTCACTTTGCGAATCATTATCCATCTCTTTTGACATATTTATATCTACAACTGCTATTCTAGATTTATCACAAAACTCAATTACAATGCAGTCTCCATGTCCAACATTTATAAAATGTATTTTAATCATTATTACTTATGTTTAATTATTTTGCTAAGTACTCTTGAAATAATCTTTTTGCATATTGATTACCTAAATTAATAATTATTGGACGATGAAATATAAAAAGTAAAGCAAATAGACTAGATAATCCAATATTGATGCCAAATATTAACTTGTCATTGATAATGTAAAAATAAAAAATATTAAATGCAGAAATTAATAAACCTATTATAGAACCGCCTATAAAATTTCTAAAAAAACCATACTCGATATTATGCTGTAAAAGTAGCCTTCCATTTTTTACTTTATGTCTTATTAATCCAACAGCTTCTATTATTCTTTTTTTTGTTTCTAATAAGTTTGTATTTTCTAATTGTTCATCTGGTAAAATGATAAAAAAATCATTTTCTATTTGTTTTCTCAATCGGTTTTTATATTCCTTAGAAAATTCGGAATTACTATATAATAAAAAAATTGTTGTAGGCATGTCCAGCTCTTTTTTATACATTCTCTTTTCAAAAATATACTTACCAATATATCTATTAACTTGCACTAATAAAAATAGTAGAGCAATAGACAGAGTAACATTTCCAATTATTTTTACACTTAATAGATTATTAAAAACAACTTGAATATTATCAATTTTGCAATTATTAAAAAAAAGCAATATAGGTATCAAAATTATAATTGAAGGTAAAATTCTTGCTTTAATATTATATTCGTCAAACTTCATTATTTATAGTATTTAGTTTTATGTATTTCGACAATTAATTCCTTTAGCGTTACTGATTTTACATCATACAATACTGATAATTGTTTTTGATGTTCTTTAAGGTTTAAAGATTTTAATTCATTATGTGCTACTGCTAGAATTTTCTTCAACTTTTAAATTTTAAGTTTAAAAGTTTAAATTCCAATCTTCCGCCTTCTTCAACTTTTAAATTGTAAGTTTTAAATTTTAAATTACAATCTTCCGTCAACCATTTCTTTTGGTAAGATGTTTTTTACATCATATAATACTCCGTTTTCTTTTAGCATTGAGCGAAGGTCTAGTTCTAGAAACTCGTTATGGGCTACGGCTAGGATTTTCTTCAACTTTTAAATTGTAAATTATAAATTTTTAATTACAATCTTCCATCAACCATTTCTTTTGGTAAGATGTTTTTTACGTCGTATAGTACTCCACTACATTTTAGCATTGAGCGTAGGTCTAGTTCTAGGAACTCGTTATGGGCTACGGCTAAGATTTTCTTCAACTTTTAAATTGTAAATTATAAATTTTAAATTACAATCTTCCGTCTACCATTTCTTTTGGTAAGATGTTCTTTACATCATACAATACACTATTATCTTTTCTTAAAGTTGTTAGGTTTAATTCTAAGAATTCATTGTGTGCTACTGCAAGAATAATAGCATCAAATCTTTCTTTTGGTAGGATGTTGGTAATTTCTACGTTATATTCGTGTTTTACTTCTTCTTTGTTTGCCCATGGGTCGAAGATTGTGATATTGCTTGTGTACTCGCTTAGGGTTGAGTGTATATCTACTATCTTTGTGTTGCGTATGTCTGGGCAGTTTTCTTTGAATGTTATTCCTAAGATTAGGATATTTGCATCTTTTACAACTACTCCTTTTTTGTTCATTAGTTTTATTACACGGTTTGCTACGTATTCTCCCATATTGTCGTTGAGGCGTCTTGCATCGGACATTATTCTTGGAAGGACTCCATATATCTGTGCTTTTTGGATTAGATAGTATGGGTCTACGCTTATGCAGTGTCCTCCTACTAAGCCTGGTTTTAGCTTAATGAAGTTCCATTTCGATGCTGCTGCTTCTATTACGTCGTTAGTGTCTATACCCATTGCGTTGAATATCTTTGCTAACTCGTTCATAAAGGCTATGTTTACGTCTCTTTGTGAGTTTTCTATTATCTTCGATGCTTCTGCTACTCGGATTGATGATGCTAGATGTGTTCCGTTTATTAGTACTGAGTTATATACATCGTCTACTATCGTAGCTATTTCAGGTGTTGAGCCTGAAGTTACTTTGCGGATTTTTTCTACTGTGTGTTCTTTGTCGCCTGGGTTTATTCTTTCTGGTGAGTAGCCTGCGAAAAAGTCTTGGTTGTATTTCAATCCTGAGATTCTTTCTACTACTGGCAAGCATTCTTCTTCTGTTACTCCTGGATAAACGGTAGATTCATACACTACTATATCTCCCTTTTTGATTACCTTTCCTACTGTTTCGGATGCCTTGTATAGTGGTGTTAGGTCTGGGTTATTATGTTTATCGACTGGAGTTGGAACTGTTACTACAAAGAAGTTACATTCTTTTATTGCATCAAGATTGGTTGTGCAGATAAAGTTATGCTTTTCTATTGCTTCTTGAAGCAATGAGTCTTCTACTTCTAAGGTTTCGTCTACGCCTTGCATTAGGCGCTCTACTCTTGCTTTATTTATGTCGTAACCTATGGTTGAGTATTTGGTTGAGAACAACCTTGCAAGCGGTAGGCCTACATAACCTAAACCGATCACTGCTATCTTTATATCCATTTTTTTTATTTTTTTATTTTATTCCGTTTTGTTATCAACTTTCACTTCGTGGCTCTCGACCTTTGGTCTTCGGGTGTCTTGATACAAAGTTGCAAAAATCAAGACCGTATTAAGTGAAAAGTTAAGAGTGATGAGTGAAAAGCAGTGAAAAGCAAGTAAAAAGGTAAAAGCAGGGTAGTGAATAGTTAAAAGTTAAAAGTTAAAAGTTTGGGCGATGCCATATTAAGTGAAAAGTTAATAGTTAATAGTGAAAAGTTTGGCGATACCGTTTTTCACTTTTAGTTTTTAGCTTTTAGCTTCCAATGTCCTGTTTTCCTTCCACCTTCTCTTTTGATTTGGTTTTCTTCTTTTAGTTTTGAAATATTTTTTTCTATTCCCTTTTGAGATAGTCCTGTCTCTTGCATTAATTCTATTGTTGTTATCTTAGGGTTTGCTTTTATTAATTCCAAGATCTTTTCCGTACTCTTTTCCGTACTCTTTTCCGTACTCTTTTCCGTACTCTTTTCCGTACTCTTTTCCGTACTCTTTTCTGATATTATATTTTTGTATAGTTTTACTACAAATCCATTTGATTGTTCTTCAAAAACTGGGTCTTTTATTCCATGATCTCTGCAGAGTTCTATTACTCTTTTTATTCCTGATCCATATTTTTCTATTAACCCTACTTCCTTAAAGCATTTTGCTATTAGTTTATTTCTTGTTTGTGATATATAATTCCCTGAAATTATATCACTAATATTTATATCTCCGTATATTTTACCTGGATTATAAAATTCTATTCTATCGTCATAAATTTTTATTATTGATGATGATGTACTTCTATAATCTCTATGGACTATCATGTTAATTACTATTTCTCTTATTGCTTCTAATGGATAGTCAAATCTCTCTGTTCTTTGAGGGTTTCCAGTTATTATATATTCTATCATCAGATGTTTTTTGATAAAAGAAATCAATTCATCTACCTCTGAAAATATATCTGTTGATATGGATAAGTTGTCTATTATTGTTATTTCACTTTTGAATCGTCCTATTTGAATATCTGTTATCAGATTATTATCTTCACAAAACATTAAATAAGCTCCAAATGTCAATTTTTCTTCTCGAATTAATTCTAGTTTTTTAAGAAAGTCAATTGGTGATAGTTTTATCTCTATACCATTTTTCTTTTCTATCTTATTAATGAAGTTTTCTATTTTTGTTAGGGATATGCTTTCAATTTTATGATTTGGGTCTATGTAATAATCCCAGCTTGTGTTTAATGTTTTTAGATGTTCATCTGCAATCTCGCTAACATTCATCAAATGGTTTGAGTTCCCTATTCTTTTATAAAACCTATTTTGTAGAGAAATTGGTTTTATTGGATATTCAGAAACACTTAATACAACTATTTTCTTATCTTCTTTTTCTAGTATTTCAACATCTGGGATTAATGACGGTTCTGTTTTAGACTTTATTTCATTTATCCAATTTTGTACACTTTCTTGAGATATAATGACTCCTTTTGCTTTTAAGTCGTCTTTTATTCCTATATATACTTTCCCTCCTTTACTATTTGCAAAAGCAACCAATGTTTCTATTACAGAAATATTGAACGAGGATTTGAATTCTACATTTAATCCTTCTGATTTTGGAATTGCAAACAATGAGGTTTCCATTGATTATTTTGTTTTCTCTAATGGCAAAGCCACGTCAGTTACATGTAATTTTATGTTACTGGCGTGGTTTTTGGTATTGCAAATGTAGGGAAATAATTAATAATATTAACTTGATTAACCTTTTTTCTTCTATTTTTATTTTTTTTTCGAAGTATTATTATAATATACTCCTATTTTTATGGTTAATCAGGATTATTTTTAACACTAGAACTTTATGTTTTATCAATCTGCAAACAATTCTTGCATATATTTCTTTTCACTTTGAATGGAAAATTTTTGTTCTACTACTTGACGGTTTTTTTGTATTTGTTCTTGGGTTAATGGGGTTAGTAGGTCTTCTATTGTGTTGAGTTCTTTTTCGAAACAATAGACGTATCCTCCCCACTCTTTTACTAAGCGATAGATATTGTTTTCTTTTCTTAGAAAGACTTTATTGCCTAAGCGCATGTGCATAAATATATTGCCTGCTGCTTCTTGCCTACGGTTTCCAAATATAGCTACTGAGGTTTTTGATAATATTTCGTTGTACTGCTCTAGTGGTATAAAGTCTTTGAGGATGGTTGTTTTATTGCCATAGTATTTGTTGGCATATTCGGTTACTTGTTTTACTACGCAATCGTCTCCATAGCTTAGTGGAAGGATTATATCGAATTGTTTTTCTTTATCTATATGCAAGAGTTTGCGCATTACGCTTAGGTGGTTGCCTGAGGGTGATGCACTATTATTGATTATTATTGTGTTGGTCTTTTGGGCGTTTTCTATTATTGGTATCAATACTTCTTCGTTATATGCAAAGAACTTGAATTTGCATTTTGTATGGAAATTATTAACTAATAGCTCGTAGTCGTATATGTCCCAGAAACAGAAATAATCGCAATGTTCTACAAATCGATAGAAATATGTATAGTCTATTCCTATTATTTTTTTTATGCAATCTTTTATTCTTTGGCGTATTAGTTTACATGTAAACCTTTCTTTACATGGCTTTATTGGGTAGTCATTGAGTATGTACTTTTTCTTATCTTTTAAGATTGGGTATAGGTCTACTCCAAAGGGTATCCAGTATAGTTTTGAATTGTATTTATGCTTAAGTATTAATGCTGCGTCTCCATGGGGTTTATTTAGGTAGTGTACAAATATATTTTCTATTTGATGGTTTGCTTTCTCTTCTATTATAGATAAAGAGTTTTCGTTCATTAGGTCGAGGAACAAAAAATCGTCTGTTAGCGAAAGATATTTTAGATTGTTAATATCTGAGGTGTTTACTACATAGAGGTTTTCTTTTGGATAGTATTTTTCGAATAACTTACGTGCATATTGGGTAAACTTATCTTCTGGTAAAATATGTACATTCATAATAGGATTCTTTAGGTTTAGTTGATTCTTATTCTAATGTATAATTGTCTAAAAACTGGTTTATTTCAGCCTTGGAGTTAAACATTAATATATCGATTATCGATAAATTGGGTACGAACACATTACCAAATTGTTTATACTCAATTTGGTTTGTTTTTAGGAAGTGAAGCTTTAATCCATTTGTTTCAAAATTCTCTTTCGAGTATAGCTCCTTACCTCCTATTGCATTATAATACTCACTTGCTCCAAGGCTCTTGCATATTGATATAACCTTTTTTTCTGCTCTTAGTTCATTATCTTTTTCTATTTTTGAGGAGTATAGAAACTCGGTATTGAAATCCAAGTAATTAGATATAGCTCTAAAACTATTACCAATAAAAAGGGATAGATTCTTATCTTCGAACTTTAATATATCTCTCATTAATGATATGCCTTGTTCAAAATAGGGTGCTTTATGGTATGATAATTCTAGGCTTCGAAGAAATTTTGTGAAATCATCTTTGATAAGAATTTCATTTATTTTCTTATTTGGACTTGCCCCATCTAATGCTATAGTGAATAATCTTTTTTCTGAGTTGATAAGTATATTGTTTCTATTAATCCAACCTCCTTTTATATAGTTTACATCGTCATATATTACATATTTATCGACTACTTTCATCAGTTGAAAATAGCCTATGTATGGCATGAAGTATGGTTGCATTATTCCGAGTTTCATTGGTTTATTTGTTAATAAAGTCAATTACTCTTTTTACATCTTGGATTTCTAAATCGGCATAGATTGGAAGGCAGATAACTTGTTCTGCTACTTTATTGGCTGTTGGAAGATGAGATTTTTTTGATGAGGGTAATCCTCTATAGGTTGAGAATTCAGAGATTAGTGGATAGAAGTATCTTCTTCCATATATATTTTCTTTTTGCATTGCGAAATAGAGCTCGTCTCTTGTTTTTCCATATAGCTTTTGGTCTACAAATATTGGAAAGTATGCATAATTATGCCTTACTCCTTCTAAATCGTCGATAAAAGAGATTCCTTTTGTTTCTCTAAGACCTTCTCTATAGGTATCGGCTATTAACTTTCTATGAGCTATTGCATCATCGACCTTAGATAGTGTTGCTAGTCCAAAGGCTGCTTGAACTTCGTTGAGTTTTGCATTTATTCCTGGCGCAACAACGGTTGTTTCATCTCTAAATCCAAAGTTTTTAAGGTCATCGATATGACGTTTCATTTTCTCATCGTGACAAATAATTGCTCCTCCTTCTATTGTGGAGAATACTTTTGTGGCATGAAAACTTAGTGTTGATAAGTCTCCATATTCTAAAACGGATACTCCGTTTTTCTTTACCCCAAAGGCATGGGCTGCGTCATAGATGATTTTTAGATTATATGAGTCGGCAATTTGTTGAATTCTTTCAATATTGCATGGGTTGCCATAGACATGTACTGGCATAATTGCAGTAGTTTTTGGAGTTATGGCTGCCTCAATTTTCTCTGGGTCAATATTGAATGTATTTGGTTCTACATCGACAAAGACTGGCTTTATTCCATTCCACCAAAGGGAATGTGTTGTTGCTACAAAACTATAGGGTGTTGTTATTACCTCTCCTGTTATTCTTAGGGCTTGAAGTGCTGTAATAAGAGCGAGTGTTCCATTTGAGAATAATGATAGATGTTTTACTCCTAAATATTCTGCCAACTCTTTTTCTAATCTTTGATGAAAATCTCCATTATTTGTTAACCACTTATTCGTCCAAATTTCTTCTAAATAGGGTATAAATTCTTCTAGTTTTGGAAATAATGGACTAGTTACTGTTATTACTTTTTTTTCTTCCATAGCCTTCTTTATCTATTTCTTAGGTTTAATTATTGAAAGAATCTCGTGTATCTCTTTAGATTTTGATATATATGCTATTCCAAAATAGTATACTGTACCTATCACAAATCCTAGTAATAATTTTAATAAATTACTATCTACCAACATTATACTTAACCATACTATAACGCTCATCGTTGTGGAGTAGAATAGTGTTGGTAAGAGGTCTTTCATTTGTTTAACAAATCCAACATTAATAAGTTTTCCAGTGTAATGAGTATTTATTGTTAAACAAATAATTGAGTTGATTACTAACCCTATACACATTGGAATTATTCCCATTGGAATTGTGATTAATAGTATTGTGAAACCTATGATTTTTTTTATTATTTCTAATCGAAGAAACAGATCGGAACGTCCTTTTACTTGAAGAAGATTGAGATTGATGGAATGTATTGGATACCACATATAGGCAAAACAAAGTATTTGAAGAATCAAAACTGCTCCATCCCATTTGGGTGTTAGTAGAAGATTAATAAATGGAGAGGCTAATGCTGCAAATCCTGCCATTAATGGAAAGATAATAAAGGCTGAAAGTCTTAGGTATTTTCTGTAAACATCTTGCAAGCGGTCATCGTCTGTTTGTATACTGCTTAGGATTGGGAATATAACTCTTGAGAATATATTTGAAATATTGGATGAGGGGAATTGTGCCAATTGGTCGGAACGTGTATAAAATCCTAAATCATGTGCAGAAAACTTTTTCCCAATTACTATAGTATAAATATTTTTATAAATTGTATCTATAAGCCCTGATAATAAAAGTTTTGAGCCAAAGGAGAAAAGTTCCCTAAATGATGTCCATGAGAATATTCTTTTAGGTTTCCATTTTGAATATGCCCAAATCATTATCATATTTACTAAGCCATTTGCAACAGATTGATATGCCAATGCCCATACTCCATAGCCGGAGTACGCCATCCATATTCCAATAATTCCAGATATTATTACTGAAATGATTGATGCCTTTGCTTGAGTCTTGAAGTCTACAACTATTGTTAGCTTTGCCCTTTGAACAACGGTTAGGGAGTTAATAAACAATGTTATCCCTACTACCTTTGTGAGGTTCTCTAATATTGGGGAATTATAAAAATCGGCTATTAAGCCAGAGGTGAAAAATAATACTATATAGAAGAATAGTCCTACAAATATATTAAAATAAAATACTGTAGAAAAGTCTGCCTCTGTTCTGTTTTTTTTAATGATTAGTGCATTTGAGAAACCACTATCGATAAATGATTGAGATATAGCAAGGAAAATTGCAAGCATACCTATTAGCCCATAGTCTGTTGGTGCTAATAGGCGTGCAATTATTATTCCAATTACAAATTGAATTATCTGTGAGGAGAAACGTTCTATACTACTCCAAAATAATCCATAAATTGTTTTATGCTTTATACTCATTTATAAATAGTTTTGGGCGAACACACAGGTTCGCCCTTACGAGTACATTTCATTATAATATTTTTCATATTCTCCTGAGGTTATGTTATCCACCCATTCTTGATTTTCTAAATACCATTTAATGGTTTTTTCTATTCCTTCTTCGAATTGTAGACTCGGTTCCCATCCTAATTCTGTTTTAAGTTTGGTTGAGTCTATGGCATAACGAAGGTCATGCCCTGCACGGTCGGTTACGTAGGTTATTAGTTTTTCGCTTTCTCCTTCTTTTCTTCCAAGTAGTCTATCGGCTGTGCGTATCATTACTCTTATTAGGTCAATATTTTTCCATTCGTTAAAGCCTCCAATATTGTAGGTGTCGCCTATCTTGCATTTATGAAAGATAATATCTATGGCTCTTGCATGGTCTTCCACAAATAACCAATCTCTTACATTTTCCCCCTTTCCATATACTGGAAGTGGTTTATTGTTTCTTATATTATTTAAAAATAATGGGATTAGTTTTTCTGGAAATTGATATGGTCCATAATTATTTGAGCAATTTGTGATTACTACAGGCATTCCATAAGTATCATGAAAGGCTCTTACAAAATGGTCTGATGAGGCTTTTGAGGCTGAGTATGGTGAATGTGGATCATAAGAGGTTTTTTCTGTAAAGAAATCATCTCCAAACGGTGCATCACCATCAGGTTTTGTTAATTCCAATGCTCCATATACTTCATCGGTTGAGATATGATAGAACAACTTACCTTTATAATCTCCATTCCATTGATGTTTTGCTGCTTGAAGTAGTGAGAGTGTTCCCATTACATTGGTTTGTGCAAAGGTGAATGGGTCTTTGATACTTCTATCAACGTGGCTTTCTGCTGCAAGATGAAGGACTCCATCGATATTATTTTCTGAGAATATCTTCAGCATTAATTCAAAATCACATATATCTGCCTTCACAAACTTATAGTTTGGCTTATCTTCAATATCTTTTAGATTTGCAAGATTTCCTGCATAGGTTAGCTTGTCGAGGTTTATTATGTTATATTCAGGATATTTGTTTACAAATAATCTGACTACATGGGAGCCTATAAATCCTGCTCCTCCTGTTATTAATATGTTCTTCATATAAAGTGAAAAGTTTAAAATTAAAAGTGAAAAGTTCGCAATGCGACTATTTTTATTATCTAAAAGCAAATCGTGGGTTTTTCACTTTTCACTTTCTACTTTTAGTTCTTAGTTTTTACCTTTTAGTTTTTAACTAGTCCCAAAAGGTATTGTCCGTATTGATTTTTGAGCATTGGAGTCGCTACTTGTATAAGTTTTTCCTTGGTTATCCAACCTTTGGTAAAAGCTATCTCCTCAAGGCATGCTACTTTTAGTCCTTGTCGTTTTTCTATTACTTCTATAAAAGTTGAGGCTTCGGATAGTGATTCGTGTGTGCCCGTGTCAAGCCATGCAAAACCTCTTCCTAGTAGTTGAACCTTTAGTTCTTCTTGCTTTAGAAATTCTTGGTTTACTGTTGTTATCTCTAACTCTCCCCTTGCTGATGGTTTGATATTTTTTGCTACTTCTACAACCTTGTTTGGATAGAAATATAGTCCCACTACTGCATAATTTGATTTTGGTTCTTTTGGTTTTTCTTCTATTGACAACACCTTACCATTTGAATCAAATTCTGCTACTCCATAGCGTTCTGGGTCATTGACATAGTATCCGAATACTGTTGCCATATTATTTTTTTCTGCATCTTTCAATGCTTCTTCTAAGGTATTACTAAATCCTTGACCATAGAAGATATTATCTCCTAAAACAAGACATGCAGAGTCATTACCAATAAATTTTTCTCCTATGATAAATGCCTGCGCTAATCCGTCTGGTGATGGTTGTTCTGCATATTCAAATCTAACTCCAAAGTCTTCACCTGAACCTAAGAGTCTTCTAAATCCTGGTAAATCTTCTGGTGTTGATATTATTAGAATATCCCTTATCCCTGCTAACATAAGTGCTGAGATTGGATAAAATATCATTGGTTTGTCGAAAATTGGAAGTAATTGTTTGCTTACACCTCTTGTTATTGGATAGAGTCTCGTGCCTGAACCTCCTGCTAATACTATACCTTTCATAAGTTTAAAGTTTAAAGTGAAAAGTGAAAAGTTTATGATTAGTAGATCATAGTTTTCCGCCTTTTATCTCATTTAATAATTAGTTCATTAAAATTATTTCACAAAAGTAAGGAAATTTTCAATCTAAACAAAAAGAGGAGCAATATATTGCTCCTCTTTGCTATCTTTTCACTTATAACTCTTCACTTTTTAAATAAACACCATAATTGTTACAAATGTTATTATCGATAATAATATACCCACTCTATTGAGTTTTGTTACTTTTTCTTTAAAAAAGCTAAGGGCAATTATTATTGAGAATAGCACTATAGCCATATTGTTTAGTGCAAATACTAACGAGTTATTGAATGTAAGGTCATTTAGTGCGTTTATTAAGAAATATAGCGAGCCAAAATTGCATATTCCAAGTAATATTCCTGTAATCAAAACTTTGGGCTGCAATATTTCTTTTTTGTTTTTTTGTAGTGCTATTAAAACTATACCCCAAATTGCTGCAAATGTGAAAATAATGAACGAAAATTGTGAAGAATGGCTTTCATTTTTTACAAAAGAGTTTTGAGCAAACTTCACAAATGAATCGGCTAATCCCATAAAGACGAATAGTATTAATGGAAGTGATATTATCAATAATGATTCTGTCGATTTGGTTCGTTTTTTATAAACTGATAAAAATACAGCAATAATTGCCATTATCAGTAAAATGAGTTTTGTGTGAGAATAATTATCATTAGCATCAATAAGAATGGAGAAAAACATGGGGAAAACAAACGACATTTTTGATGCTATTGTTGTTAGTGCCATCCCTGCTTTACGAGTAGAATAACCTATAAGGAAAAATGTGAACACATAAACACTTCCAATAACAGCAGCCGACCATATCCAGTTTATGGGAATTGTCATTAGCCTTTGAGGACTAAGTCCAGAATTGAAATATCCTAGAGCTGAAGCCACAAAATAGTTGATAATAATAGGGTGTATTACCTTTATATTGTATTTACCACTCACTTTAAATATAATGAGTATAGCTAGGCTTGAAAGAATACTTAATAAAAGGTATAGCATTTGGTAAGTTTTACTGCTTATTCTGTGAATCTTATATTAGTCATAGTTTTTTCGCAGTAATGGCATTGAATCTTAAGCGGTTCTTTTTCAATCACACTGAATTTTGTGTCCATTTCCTCATTGTTTGTTATACAATTCGGATTTATACATTTTACTATTTTTTCAATTGTATTTGGAATCTGAACTGCTATTTTTTCAGCAACTTCATAATCTTTGATAACTATTAATGTTGCATGGGGTGCTGCTAGTGCTATCTTATTAAGGTCTGATTTCTCAAAGTATTTATTTCTTACTTTGATAATCCCTTTTCTTCCATATTTCTTACTTTCAAGATTCATACCAATTAGAACTTCGTCTTGATGGGCATCAATTCCTAATATCTTTATTACCTTCAATACTGCATTTACTGGGATATGGTCTATTACAGTGCCATTTTCAATTGCAGAAACTATTAATTCTTTTTTATTTTTTGTTGTCATGTTTTTTATTTTTTTATTTTTTGGCGAATATTATTCGCCCCTACAATATTTATTTTATACCAAGGATTGCTGCCATTAATGCTTGACGTACGTATACTCCATTCTTTGCTTGTTGAAAATAATATGCATTCTGAGTTTTATCAACATCGGTTGTGATTTCATTTACTCTTGGTAGTGGGTGAAGTATTCTCATTGATTCTTGGCATCCTTCAAGAGTTGCTAAATCCAAAATACATGAGTCTTTTACTTTTTCATATTCTAATGGATCTGAGAATCTTTCTCTTTGTACTCTTGTCATATATATTATATCTGATACAGCAACGGCATCTTTTATATTTGTGTATTGGTAGTAATCTAGTTTAGCTCTCTTTATATGCATTTTTACTGAAGATGGTAATTTTAGTTCTACTGGCGATACTAAGTGAAAGGTTGCATTAAAATTACACATTGCTTGCACTAAAGAATGAACAGTTCGTCCGTATTTTAAGTCTCCTACTAACGTAATATGTAAATTATCTAGTTTCCCTTGTGTTTTAAGTATTGAATAGAGATCTAGCATACATTGTGTTGGATGTTGGTTTGCTCCATCACCTGCATTGATTAATGGCACATCAGATACTTCTGCTGCATATCGTGCTGCTCCTTCTTTGTTATGTCTCATTACAATTAGGTCTGAATACGCTGAAAGCATTTTAATTGTATCATGAAGACTTTCTCCTTTTGACTGAGATGTTGCGGCAGGATTAGAAAAACCTATAACCTTAGCTCCTAAAAGTGATGCTGCACTTTCGAAACTTAAACGGGTACGTGTCGATGGTTCAAAAAATATTGAAGCAATAACTTTGTCTTTTAGCAACTCTTGACGTGGATTTGCTTCAAACTCCGCAGCTAATTCAAGTATTTGCATATACTCTTGTTTAGTGTAGTCTGTAATTGAAATTAAATTTCTTCCTTTTAAATTTGCCATTTTGTATATTATTTAAGGTTTTTTCTACATTCTTTAGAATTTAAACAAAAAAAAAGCGACTAATAAATTAGTCGCTTTTCGAAAAATAAAAATTCTATTTGTATCATTGCTGATATTTATATTTTTAGAATTATTATATGTATTATTTTTGCTCATTCTAAAGTGCAAAATTAATATTTTTTTCTGAATAAAAAATCTTTTTCCATTATTTATTTTCCAAGTTTCGATTTAGCCATCTTGTGCTGAGGATTGATTTGTAATACTTTTTTAAAATCGGTATTTGCTTTTTCTCTTAGGTTTAGTTTTTCGTATGCTACTCCTCTATTGAAATATGCTTGATAAAAAGTTGTATCGGTTGCTATAGCTTTGGTGAATAAATCAACTGCATCTTGATATGATTTTTTATAAACTAAATTTATATATCCAACATTGTGTAGTGCATCGGCATGATTTGGATTAATGGTAAGTATATTATGATATGTATCAAGTGATTTTTGCATCATTCCATGTTCTTGATAAAATAATGCTAAAGCATACATTGCATTTATATTCTTTGGATTTATATTAATTGTACTTGTTAGGTAGTCTATTGCTAAGCGGTCTCCTTTTAAGGCATATAACAATCCTAACTCTTCGAATGGTTGTTCATAGTCTGGTTTAAGTTCTATTGCTTTTTTATAACTTCTTACTGCATTTATTGTATCTCCTTTTTCTTTCAATACCCATCCTCTAAGGTAATATGCATTAGGACTTATTTTATCTATCTTCAATGCTTCATTTACATTAAACATTGTTTTATCATAGTCTTTTAAGAGTAGTGCTATTTCAGCAGTCTTTAAATAAGCTTCAGATGATTTTGGATCAATTTTTATTGCTTCTTGAAGTGCAGAAAATGATAGAGTTGTTTCTCCTGATGCAAAAAGAACATCTGCCTTCTGAATCAAATATTTAGAATTCTTATTATCAAAACTTATTGCTGTTTGGATATCCATAAGACTTTCTTTTAGTTTTCCTTTTTCCAACAAGACTTTTGAACGTGCGTAATAAAGATCTGCATTTTTTGGCTCTTTTCTTATTTTTGCATCTAATAATGCAAGCTCGTCTTTCTTTGATATTGCCTTATCGTCTTTCTTATCTCCACAGCTTATTAAAGTGAAGAATGAAAAGGTAAAAGTGAAAAGGATTAGTAATAATCTTGATGATTTTCTCATATAATATTTCTTTTTGCTTTAATTTTAGGATTGCAAAGATATAGCTTTTTTTCTTTTTTCGCTTTTATGACTTACTAAATGGAATAATATTTGTTATACCTACTAATTAGAGATAATTATTCATTTTTAGATTAAAATATTTGTTGGTTTAAAAAATATTATTATCTTTGCGGCATAAATCAAATTAATAACCAAATATTATTGCTTATAGATTAGGAAGATTACTTTTTTTAGAAGAAAATTTAAAATAAAAGGAGGTTTCCTATGTCATTCAATAATTTAAGCGATAATGAGCTGGTTGCTGCTTACATGCAAGGTCATAAGCAGTGTTTCGAGATTCTTATGTCTCGTCACCAACAAAAAGTTTTCAATTATATTCTTTCTTTAGTAAAAGATAAGTCTTTGACTGATGATATATTTCAAGATACCTTTATTAAAGTGGTAAACACTCTAAGAAGTGGTACTTATAGAGATGAAGGTAAATTTATTCAATGGATAATGAGAATTGCTCATAATTTGGTTATTGACCATTTTCGTCGCAATCAACGTTTTCCTATGATTAAAACTGGAGATGATTTCGATATTTTTGATATTTTGGGTAATTGCGATGAGTCGGTTGAACAAAAAATAATAAAGACTCAAATTCATAATGATGTTAAAAAACTTGTTCGCCAATTGCCAGAAGATCAAAGAAGAGTCTTGGTTATGCGCCATTATGGTGATATGAGTTTTAAAGAAATTGCAGATAAAACTGGTGTTAGTATCAATACCGCTCTAGGAAGAATGCGCTACGCATTAATAAATATGCGTCGCATTGCCGAAGAAAATGAAATGATTCTTAATTATTAAACTTTTCTCTCGGATTATATAATATATTTTTTGTTGACACGTTTAAAATATGAAAACGTGTCAACAAAAATATACCAAATGGAAAAAAATTACTCTATTTTTGATTTAATTTCTCTTTGGGATGAAGATTTTGAATTACAACAAAATGAATTAGATTGTTATAATGATGAATTTTCTCCAAGCAAAAAGGTTATTTCTGATATCCTTGCTTATGCATTATCATCGTCGATTATTTACTCTCCTTGCTTAGATAAAAAAATTGAGCTTTGGCTTAACTAAATGAGGAAAGAATTATTAATAATCGGTGGTCCTTGTTCTGCAGAGACTAAGGAACAAGTATTGTCTATAGCTAAAGATATTGACCAAGGAAGTTGTGCTCAATGGTTTCGTGCTGGCATATGGAAACCTAGAACCATGCCTAATCAGTTTGAAGGGGTTGGTTCAAAAGGTCTTAAATGGCTTGTTGAAGTAAAAAACACTACTTCTTTGAAGGTTATGACAGAAGTTGCTAATACTCGACATATTGAAAAATGTATTGAGCACGGAATCGATGGAATATGGATTGGGGCGAGAACTACTACAAATCCATTCCTTATTCAAGAACTTGCCGACTGCTTAAAAGGAATTGACATCCCCGTATTTATTAAAAATCCATTGAATCCTGACATCAATCTTTGGATTGGTGCAATTGAACGATTTTCTAAAGCTGGAATTAATAATATTTCTGCTATCCATCGTGGTTTTTCTTTTGTTGACAATGGAGCTTATAGACAGACTCCTTATTGGCAGATTCCAATTGAATTAAAAAGATTAATGCCTAAACTTCCCATAATTTGCGATCCAAGCCATATTGCTGGGAATACTAAGCTAATTAAACATATTTCTCAAACTGCAATGAATCTTAACTTTGATGGGCTTATGATTGAAGTTCATAATCAACCTAAGGAAGCATTGACTGATAAAAAACAACAGATAACTCCCCTACAGCTTAAAAAACTTATTATGGGATTGGTTATACCTAAGACAAATCATGCTGACTTAAATTCTATCACTGCACTAAGGGAAGAAATAGATCGTTTAGATTTCCAATTAATAGACATTTTAAAACAGAGAATGGAGCTTTCGTTTGAAGTTGGGAAAATTAAGAAAGCAAATAATATTTCTATACTTCAATTAAAACGTTGGGAAGAAATGATAAAAACTAGACTAGAAATTGCAGATAATAAAAATATCTCTAAGGATTTTATTAAAGAAATTTTCGAATCCATACACCAAGAATCTATTAGGGTGCAAGGGAATGATAAGTAAAAAGTAAAAGTAAAAATCAATTATATATGAAAATACAATCAAAACTTCCAAACACAAAAACTTCAATATTTGCAGTAATGAGTGGGCTTGCAAATGAATGTGGTGCTATAAATTTATCTCAAGGTTTTCCTAACTTTCCAATTTCAGAAAATTTGGCAAGTTTGGTTAATGAAAATATGATTAAGGGTAATAATCAATATGCTCCAATGCCAGGTATATTACCATTGAGAGAGGCTATTTCAGAAAAACTCAACAGAACATATGGCGTTAGCTTTAATCCTGAGACAGAGATTACTATTACTCCTGGAGCTACACATGGATTAAATACAATAATTACTGCAATGATTAGTAAAGGAGATGAAGTAATTATTTTTGAACCTGCTTATGATAGTTATGTTCCTTCAATTGAACTTTGTGGTGGTATTGTAAAACCTATTAACCTTGTTGCTCCTACTTATCATATTAATTGGGAAGAAGTTGAGCGAACCATTAGTAATAAGACAAAAATGATTATTATGAACACTCCTCATAATCCTACAGGCGCCGTTCTTAGAGAAAATGATATGAAGGAATTGATAAGATTAACTCTAAATACTGATATTATTGTTTTAAGTGATGAGGTTTATGAACACTTGATATTTGATGGCATTCGTCATGAGAGTATTCTTTATTACCCTGAACTAATTGAAAGAAGTTTTGTAACAGCTTCATTTGGGAAAACATTTCATACAACAGGATGGAAAATGGGTTATGTTGTAAGCCCTAAGGAGTTGATGGATGAATATAGAAAGGTTCATCAATTTAGTGTTTTCACTTGTAATACTCCTATGCAATGGGCTTTTGCTGCCTTTCTAAAAGATCCAAATAATTACGATTATCTTCCAATGTTTTATCAAGAAAAACGTGATTTTATGATTGATGCTCTTCAAGGTAGTAGATTTAATATTTTGGATTGCAAGGGCACTTATTTTATGCTTTTGGATTATTCAAAGATAACTGATGAAAACGAGATGGATTTTGCAGTTAGGCTAACTAAAGAATATGGAGTAGCTACAGTGCCTGTTTCTCCTTTCTATTCTTCTCCTATTGATAATAAAACTCTAAGAATTTGCTTTGCAAAAACTAATGAAACCTTATTGGGTGCTGCTGAAATCTTAAAGAGAATATAATTATAATTCAACACTTTAGTAAGTTTTTCTTTTGTTATCAAAAAAAAAAAAGTATTCTCTGATGAAATACAAGAAAAAATTATTAATATTGCAAATTGAAATTCACATTAATATTAATTAAAAAATCAATGAAAATGAACGTAAAACATTTATTATTAGGTATTGCATTAGTTTCTTTAATGACAGCATGCGGTGGAAAAACTGAAACTCCAACTGAAACTGCTGTTGAAACTCCAACTGTTACTGTTACTGAAACTGTAATTGAAACTGTGACAGAAACTGTTGCTGCTCCAGTTGTTGCTCCTATAAAAAAAGCATCTAAAAAAGAAGCTGTAAAGAAAGCTGAACCAGCTCCTGCAAAACAACTTCCAACTAATTTAAAAGATGCAAAAAAAGAAGTTGATGCTGCAAAGAAAAACTTACCAGCAACTAAGGTTGAACTTAAAACTACACCTAAAAAATCAATAGGAACTACTGAAATAAAGAAGTAATTCAATATCTAAAGATAAAAAAAGTGGAGGATTGTAAATACAATCCTCCACTTTTTTTATTTCAACGTTTTCTGAGAGTATTGAATCATTGAAAATGCATAGTTTTTCATCTCATCAGCTATAGTTCTTTGCTCTTGCAAATAGTTTTTTGAATCATCCTGTCTATATTTGTAAAGAACTTCTTTCCCATTCTTATTCCATATATAAAAATAATCCTGATCTAATACTCCTACCTTATCATCGGAGGAAAAATAAGCATACCTTCTTGAGAAATTATTCAAATCAATCCCAAGTGATTCCTTTCGATTATAATTAATTCCAAGTTTTGATAATACTGTGGCACAAAGATCTATCTGAAGTCCTAAATTTTCATTTTTCTCTGCCATAATATGTTTTGGAGAGTAGATAAAAAATGGTGTATGATGATATGAAATAGGAATATCAAATTTATTTTTTCCAATATACGCTCCATGGTCTGCAATAAAAACAAATATAGTATTTTCAAACCAAGATGTCTTCTTTGCTTTTTCTAAAAACTGCCCAATAGCCCAATCGGAGTATTCAAGCATCTTATCCTTAATTTCCTTAGATTTAGGTTTTAATGATATTGACTCAGGAAAAACATATGGATTATGGAGACTTGAGGTTAGCATAGCTGAAAAGAATGGTTTGTTCTTATCTAATTTATTTATTTCATTTATTGCCCTATCAAACATAATATGGTCTGGAACTCCTAACGTACTTTTTACCTCATTAGTAGGATAATCTTTTTGAGATATAATTTTCTCTATACCATTTGCCATTAAAAACCCTCCAATATTGTCAAACTGATCATCATGTGTTGTAAAATATAATGTGGTATATCCTTCTCTGTTTAAGATATTTGGGAGTCCATTCATCTTAGGTATTGTTGTCTTTTTCATTGAATGAATATCTAAGAGTGCTGGCTGAGCAAAGAGTGTTGAATAAACTCCATTATAGGTATGTATTCCTGCAGTATAAACATTTTCAAAAGAAATTGAGTGGTTCGCTAAACTATCTAAATAAGGTGTTAATCCGCTATTATTTCCAAAATGCCCAAGATATTCTGCACTCATAGACTCCATAATAACTAGAATAACATTATTTTCTAAAGGCTGAGTTTTTATAGTTTGGCTATAAAAGTCTTTAAACTCGTTAAGAACAAATTTTTCTGCTTCAATATCTGAAACAAGCTCTAAGGATTGAGAAAGAATGAATTTTTCTTCTACACTTTTTATAAAAGTATAAACGGGATTTAGTCCTATCTGGTTAATTAATGGATTATTCGAAAAATATGCAGTACCTACTCTTATTGGCGACTTTAAGGCTACTCGTCCTCTCATACCTAAAAAGCATAGTAGCAATAATAATATATAAATTGTTAGATTTAAAGCATAAGTTTTTATTATTGATTTTCTTGATTCATCATTTTCTTCATTTTGTGTACTAAGAACTACTTTTCTTAGCGTTTTGCAATAGATTCTATACATCAACCAAGAATACAAGACAATTATCACAACAAATAATATAAAGTAAATTATAAAGCTTGGCTCTTGAAATATCATTTTAAACACAAAAAGTGGGGAATCTAACCATGTTAATCCAACAAGTGTAAATCGTGAAAAAAAGTATTTAAAGTATGGTATATCTATTGCTGAAATTGCAAAACATATTGAGAAAAATACAACAATATAGTAATGATTAATCTTATAAAATATCCTATTTTTGATTTTAAATATTGAAGATATTAATAATGAAATAATTATTGGGGAGAGAATAAAAGATGTAATAACGGTATCGAAACGAAAACCCATTATTAATGATTTAACTATTAGCCCCAATCCTTGACTTTCTTGGAGTATTGATTTAATTTCAGAGAGATTTAGTGGGAATATTATTAATCTAAAAATAAAGAATATCAATATTACCAATAGGTAAGAATATATTAAATAGCTTATTTGTTTTTGTATTTTTGAAAAGATTCTCATTTTGTTAGTTTCCAATTTTAGTTTTCAATTATTATTTATTGTTTACTCCAAATCCAAAAAGCGCAAAATCTCCAATTGAAGGGTCGTTTGGAAATATTGTTTTCAGATAATCTGTTATTTCAATTGCAGTCTGCATATCGGCTTGTTTTCTGGATGTTATACCTAAATCTAAAGCTATTCTATGAACATGAGTATCCACAGGAATAATTAGATCTTTTGGTTCGCACTTATCCCAAAGGCCAAGGTCTACTATCCCATCATTTCTTACCAACCATCTACATAACATACAGAGTCTTTTGCAGGCAGATTTTGTATTAATTGGTATTCCTTCTACATCTAAAAATATATCGACTATCGCTTGAATAATATCTAAGTTATACGTTTTTTTCTCAGAGAAATAATTATTTTTCTCAGAGAAAGTTCCATTTTTCTCAGAGAAGTTTTTATTTATCTCTGAGAAAATTTTATCCTCTAAGCTTTCAAATCCTTCGATAACATATATCTGGTATAATTTTTCGCATAAATTGAAATAATCGGAGTATTTATAGAAACGATAAAGAGATTTATTATTGTCTTTATACTTATTAAATTCTCTATTCTTTATAAATTCGTAGGGTGAGGTTTTATACTCATCATGTAAAATTTCAAGTGTTTTTAATATCGCCTTCCTATTCCCATACGCTATCCATGCACTAATAAATGCAGAAATCTCTATGTCTTTTTTTTCAGAATAACGATGAGGGAATTGGATAGGGTCTGACTGTATAAACTCTTTTACATTATAGGTATGGGCATATTGCTCAATAAGTTTATTATTTTCCATTTAAGCTCTCATATATTAGATCGTTTATCCTTGTTCTAATATCCAGTTTCCCTAATAGGTTAGGTTCTGTATTTGGGTAGACTCTGTTAGAAAGAAAGATAAAAGAAATCTCCTTTTCTGGATCTGACCAAAAATATGTTCCTGTAAACCCACTATGTCCATAACTTGAACTAGATGCATATTTAGAACAATGAGTTGATGTGTTATTAATTAATGTTTTATCAAATCCTAAAGCTCTTCTATTGTTTTGTTTCTTAAAATATCTTGTATTAAATGTTTGAATAGTCTTATTCTCCAAATATCTAACTCCTCCATATTCTCCTCCATTTAGTAGCATTTGGCATATTACAGATACATCATGAGCATTGCTAAATAATCCAGCATGACCAGAAACACCATTTAATATTGCAGATGTTTGATCGTGAACAGTTCCCTTTATAAGTCTATTCCTAAAATATCTATCATCTTCTGTTGGCGCAATTAGACTATCTGAAATTAATCCCATTGGCTTATAGGTAATATGTTTTAAACCCATTGGCTTATAGAATGTATAATACACATAATCATCAAGGCTTTGATTGGTTATTTTTTCAACCATATCTCCAAGAAGTATAAATCCAAAATCTGAATATTCGTATTTATCTTCTTTATTCAATTCGCTCTTGGCTATCTTCTTTAAAATCTCATCTTTATACTTTACATCTTCAAAGTCGGAGTCATTTAGACCAATATATTCTTTCCAAAATGGAGACCATGCTTTTAGTCTTGCATTATGAGAGAGAGCTTGACGAATTGTTATCTTTTTCTTATTTGTCTTCTTAAGGTATGGAAGATATTCCGATAGTTTATCATCCAAATCTATCTTTCCATCCTCATATAGTTTCATTACCGATAAGGTTGTTGCAAAGATCTTTGTTAGTGAAGCAATATCATAGACTGTGTTTGGTGTAACAGCAATTGTTGAATCATATGTTTGATAACCATAAGATTTATTATAAACAATATTGCCTGACTTTAGAACAATAATCTGACAACCTGGGTATGCCTTTTGTATTATTCCTTCATTTGCAATACTATCTATCTTAACAAAACAATCAACATTCATTCCCTCAGCTAATAAATCCTCATATGCTAGATTTTCTTTTGCCTTTGAAATTCCTGAATTAACTTTATAGGTATTGGAAACCGTTACAGGAAGCTTTCCTCTTACTTCATTTGCGCCAAAAATACATTGTGCTGTATGTGATTCGAGTTGAGGTATATTTTGATACCCAATAATTATTGCCTTAAGATTTATGAGTGTATCTAAGCTAGCTAAAACATAAGGATTAGCAAAGAGAGTTAATATTGTTTTTTGTCTTTTTTGTATTAGGTCTAGATTATTTATTATTTGTTTTGTTACTCCATAGTTTGATTTTGGAGTAGCGGTAATATTTGCGGAGATAGATGCTATAACATAATCTACACTATCTAGTTGTTTTAAGATTGCTTGAAGACTATCAGTATCTATCTTATCCTCTATTAAAAATCTCTTAACATTGCAGTAAAGCGATAGATTTTTATAGTAATTATCTGCTGCTTTTGACCCAAATTCCACAAGTGCTACCTTTGAGCAATTATTTGGATCTAATGGGAGAATATTCTCTTCATTCTTAAGAACAGTGATTATCGATTCCGATAGTTGATTTGTGATAGATTCTGCTTTATCAATTAGTTTTTTTTCTGGAATTTGAATCAATTTCTTCTCTTGTTCAAATAGTCCTAAATCATATTTCCATCTCAGAACTTTTTTGCATTTATCTCTAATTTCATCCTCACTTATGCGATTTTCTGCAATAGCTTTTTCTATTGCCTCAACTGCCTTATATTCATTTTTTGGCATAAGTAAAATATCTACTCCTGCAATTAATGCTCTTACCTCTGCTTCTCCATCATTATAATTATTAGTTACCCCTTTCATATTAAGGGCATCAGTAAATACCAACCCCTCGAACTCTAGCTTATCCTTTAAATAATCTGTTATAATTTCCTTGCTAAGCGAGGAAGGGAGTATTGAGTCAGAAATCAATGATGGAATATTCAAATGACCTACCATTACTCCCCATGCTCCCTTATTAATTGCGTATCGAAAAGGATAAACATCCACAGAATCAATATATTCTTTTGAATGAGTTATTACTGGAAGGGCATGATGAGAATCGAGTTCTGTATCTCCATGACCTGGGAAATGTTTTATTGTGGTTAGGATTCCATTGTCCTGCATTCCCTTCACGTAAGCCCATGCATTTTTGGCTACTCTTTTTTTATCCTCTCCAAAGGAACGAACATTGATAACAGGATTCTTTGGGTTATTATTAATATCTACACTTGGAGCAAAATTTATATGTATTCCTAATGATTTGCATTGAAGGGCAATATTCTTACCCATTTCATAAATTAAATCTTCATTATTTGTTGCTCCAATGGTCAATTGTCTTGGAAAAGAATATCCATCATTCATTCTCATACCCAAACCCCATTCTCCATCTATAGAAAAAAATAGAGGTGTTTTAGACCTTTGGTCAAAGTTATTTCTCATCTGAACAAGGGTATTTGTATTTCCCTTAAAGAAACATATCCCTCCTATCTTTAGACTATCAATCGAAGAGTTTATTTTCTTGTAATAAGCCTCATCTGTATCTGTTCCCACTATAATAAGTTGCCCTATCATATCTCTTATGCTCATATCTTGCATAAGATTTTTCACAAATCTCTCCCTACCCTCTTTCTTTTGAATAGGATGATTAGGCAAGGGTTCATTTACATTATCTCCAAAAATAGGTGTAAGAAAAACAGAAAACAGGAATATAGATATTGAAAATAAAATTACATTTCGATTAAGCCTCATTACATTATTATATTATTAATAAAGTGCAAATATAAGCATTTACCTAAATATCATAATTAAAAAAACTCAAATAGAATCCCTTGCGAAAAAACACATCCCCCACCTTCATCATTATTAAAATACATTATCCGAAAATCAAACATCATTTCCATTTCGTTTTTCTAGCCTTGCTTTGGTCATTCTTTCTCGTATTCCCCCGTAGTTTACAAAATCTTTGAAATGCCTGACGCCATTGAACCTTCTGCAATATTTTGCTTACCACTTCTTGCGGCTTGAACCATTTGGTCAATAGTCCTATCGCCTCTTCTAAGATATTTATTACAGAAATATACAGTACCATCATATATTATCTCAAATTTCTGAAACGATAATAATGTTCTATATGCACCATGTTTTAGAATTATATCTGTCATAGAATTGCTGTTTTTTGCTAGGACTAATTGGGACTAACTAAGACCTACTAGGACTTTCTAAGTAGTCCCAATTAGTCCTAATTTTCAATCCCCAAAACTACAAACTTTTATTCACTCTAAGAAATAAAAAAACCTCTTCCTATCTCCTTATTCCAAGAAAATAGAATAAGATTCTAGAAAAATAGAATAAGATTCTAAGGAAATGGAATCTTATTCTATTTTGATGTTTTTTTAGTCTGTTTTTAGTGTTTTTTAGGGGTGTTTTTGGTCATTTTTTGGGGTGTTTTTTGATGGTTTTTGTCGTTATTTTTTTGTTGTATTATTGTTAAGTATCACAAATATCTCTAAATAACTATTAAATGGGTTAAGGTAAGTTAGGGTAAGTTAGGGTTAAATTTGAATTTTAAAGTTCTATTACGTTTTTTATTTTTTCTCTCTGAAAAATATTTTTTGTGTGATTATATTTTATAGAGAAGTTTTTATTTTCATTTTTTACCCTAACTTACCCTAACTAGCCCTAACTTTGATTAGAATGGAAGATCGTCTGGGAAAACGCTAATATTTATATTTTGAATTGCGATGACTTTGATTATTTATTTTTTCTTCTTAAATATATTATTTTTTCTTATCTTTGTGCGTTTATAAAACCTAAATCTTATGATCACTATAGATAAAATATTAAGTCCAAAAAAAGAGTTCTCTAATGTTATTTTATTTGGAGAAAATGATAATTTTAATCATCCTCTGCTAAACTCCGAACAGGAGGCTTATATTATTAACGAACATAAGGAAAACAAAAGAACCTTATTTACATTTAATCATTTATCTCATTGGCTGATTGTCAATATTTTTCCTATCAAGAAAACCGGACATGAAACCATTGAGGAGCTTAGAAAACTTGGCGCCTCTTGTCTAGAAATTTTAGACAAAGAACATATCCAGAATATTAACCTTATAGGAAATATATCTAAGGAAGAGATGCTTGCATATATTGAAGGAATAAGTTTATCGAGTTATTGCTTTGACAATTACAAAACAGACCCTGCTCGTCTTATTCACCCTTTCGACCATATTTCTGTAATCCATGACGATTTAAATAGTGAGGATATTGAGCACCTAAGAATTGTTTGTGACGCTGTTGAAAAATGCAAAGATTTAGTTAATGAGCCTGTATGTACACTTAATGCAGAGGGCTTGGCTGCTAGCTTCGAGGATATGGGTCGTGAGGCTAATATATCTGTTGAAGTTTTTCATAAGGAAAAAATTGAGCAACTTAAGATGGGTGGTATTTTGGCAGTAAACAAGGGGAGTATTGATCCTCCTACTTTTACAATAATGGAATACAAACCCGAAAATGTACTAAACTCTCAACCACTTGTTTTGGTTGGCAAAGGACTTGTATATGATACAGGAGGTTTAAATCTAAAACCTGGCGATTATATGAATGATATGAAAGAGGATATGGCTGGCGCTGCTATGATGGCTTGTTCTATATATGCAATTGCTCGTCTTAATCTTCCAATTCATATTATTGGTCTTTTTCCTAGTACAGATAACCGTCCAAGTGGAAATGCTTATGCCTCTGGCGATATTATTAATATGTATGACGGAACAAATGTTGAAGTAGTAAATACTGATGCTGAAGGAAGAATTATTCTTGCAGATGCCTTGGCTTATGCAAAACAATATAATCCATCATTAATAATAAATGCTGCCACACTTACCGGTGCTGCCGCCAGAGCTATTGGACCTTTTGGTATTGCTGCAATTGAAAATCATGCAGGAATGTATCTTTCCGATCTAAAGTTGGCAGGGAAAGATGTTTATGAAAGAATTGCAGAGTTTCCTTTCTGGGAAGAGTATAATGAATTGATTAAAAGTGATATTGCAGATATTAAAAACTCTGGGGAGTCTTATGCCGGAATGATTACGGCCGGAAAATTCTTGTCTCATTTCACTAGTGAGTTTCCTTTTATTCACTTGGATATTGCAGGGGTTGCTATGAATAGCACTAAAAAAGGGTACTTCCCTATTGGTGCAACTGGCTACGGAGTTAGATTGATTATAAAATTTATAGAGAAATACTTCATTCAAAAATAAGAATACAACAAAATAAAAATATGGAAAATATACACGAAATTGAAAACGTAGATAATGATATCAAGACAATAAAAATTGGTATCTCACAAGGGGATTTTAATGGGGTCGGTTATGAGATATTATTAAAGACTTTTTCCGATGCTAGAATTATGGAGCATTGCACTCCTATCCTATATGGATCATCGAAAATATTATCTTACTATAAAAAGATGATAAATACTCCTGATTTTCCTTTCACCAATATCAAATCGGCAGAACAAGCTGAAAAAGGAAAATTAAATGTATTAAATATTATTCATGACGAGGTTAAGATTGATGTCGGTCAAGAAACAGAAATGGGAGGTAAATTAGCTGCCCTTAGCCTAGAGATGGCTTGTGAAGACTTGGTTAATGGCAAATATGACGCAATGGTGACTAATCCAATTAGTAAGAAGAACATCCAATCTGTTGACTTTCATTTTCCTGGTCATACTGAGTATTTAACCCAAAAGTTTGGAGCTAAAGATTCTCTTATGATAATGTCTTGTGGAAGGATTAAGATTGGAATTATGACTAATCACCTTGCTCTAAAAGATGTCCCAAAAGTTATTACTGAGGACTTAATTCTTCGTAAACTTAGAACTATGGATAATTCTTTGAAGAGAGATTTTGGTATCCGTATGCCTAAAATTGCAGTTATGGCTCTTAATCCTCATGCTGGAGACCACGGTGTTAATGGTGAAGAAGACGAAACAATAATAAGACCTGCTATTAAGAAAGCTTTCAATGAAGGAATTCTTGCCTTTGGTCCTTTTCCTTCTGATGGATTCTTTGGTTCAACTGACTTTAATAATTATGATGGTGTTCTTGCCCTTTATCACGACCAAGGACTTATTCCATTCAAACTAATGTCATTTGCTGAAGGTGTAAACTTCACGGCTGGTCTTCCTTATGTAAGAACATCTCCTGCTCATGGAACGGCTTATCATATTGCAGGAAAAAATGAGGCTAATGCTCAAAGTTTCAGAAATGCTGTATATCTTGCCATTGATATTACAAAAAACAGAAGAGAGTATGATGCCTTGACTGCTGATACTCTGAAAATATCAAGGAAAGATAATATTATTGACGAAGATATTACTAAAGAACTTCAAAAAGAGGATTCATCTACTATTTAATCCATGAGCGAGGTTTTAGAAAATATACTATCTCTACAAAAAGAAATAAATCAGCATAATTATAATTATTATGTTCTAGATAATCCTACTATTTCTGACCAAGACTTTGATTTTAAACTCAAGGAGCTTGAAAAATTGGAAGAAATTTATAGGATTAATAATCCAAGTATTGATAAGGATTTTTTTTCTCACTCTCCTACAAAAAGGGTTGGTGGTGAGATTAACAAAAGCTTTAAGCAGTTTGAACATAGGTATCAAATGCTTTCTCTTTCCAATACTTATTCTAAGGAAGAGATAATAGATTTTGTATCTCGAGCAAAGGAATCTCTTGGCAATGAGGACGATTTAGAGTGGATATGTGAATTAAAATACGATGGAGTTGCTGTAAGTCTAAACTATAAAGATGGTAAGCTTTTTCGAGCCTTAACTCGTGGAAATGGTGTTATTGGGGATGATATTACGGATAATATTAAAACCATTCGTTCAATTCCTCTTATTCTTTTTGGAGAGGGTTATCCTGATGAATTTGAAATTAGAGGAGAGGTGATCTTTCCTCATTTGGCTTTTAATGATTTTAATGAGAATAAGATTCTTAATGGTGAAGAACCATTTGCTAACCCTAGAAATGCTGCCTCTGGTAGCGTAAAACTTCTTGACCCAAAGGAAACAGCAAAACGAAAATTAGATTGTTATCTCTATTTTCTTCTATCCGAAGACAAAAAACTCAACTCTCTTACTCATTACGAAAAATTAAAATTAGCTAAGAGCTGGGGATTTAATATTCCTCCATATATTGCAATATGCAAAGGCATAGAAGATATTATGGAGTTTATTGAGTATTGGGATGTGGAAAGACATAACCTTGGCTTTGATACTGATGGAATTGTAATTAAACTAAATGATACTTCTCTTTGGGAAAGACTTGGTTCTACAGCAAAGAGTCCTCGTTGGGCTAGTGCATATAAGTTTAAGGCAGAAAGAGCATGTTCTAAACTTCTTTCAATAGAATATAATGTTGGTAGAACTGGTGTTGTTACTCCTATTGCTAACTTTGAACCTGTTTGGATTGGGGGAACATCTGTCAAGAGGGCTTCTCTTCATAATTCAGACTTTATTGAAAAATTAGATATAAGACTTGGCGACGAAGTTTATATCGAAAAAGGTGGTGAGATAATACCTAAGATTGTTGGAATAAATTTTATTGCTAGAAAAACCAATAGTCAAAAATTTCAGTACATCAAGACCTGCCCTCAGTGTAATACCCCTCTTATTAAAGAAGAGGGTGAGGCTGGATATTATTGTCCTAACTATAATCACTGTCCACCTCAAATCCTGGGTCGTTTTCAACATTTTATCAGCAAAAAAGCCATGAATATCGATACTCTTGGTGGTGAGAGAATGGGTTATTTGCTAGACCATAAGCTTGTTTTTGATTTTGCTGACCTATATTCTTTATCAGAAAATCAGCTTATTGGAATTGGAAATATAGATCAAGAAAAAAAAGGCAGTATTCAAGAAAAAGGAGCTTTCAATCTAATTAAAGCAATTGAAGATTCTAAGAATATACCTTTTGAAAGAGTGCTTTATGCTCTTGGCATTAGGTATGTTGGTGAAGTTGTTGCTAAAAAACTTGCCAAACATTATAAGAACATTAATAATTTAATTAATGCAAATTTCTTTGAATTAACCGAGGTTGATGAAATTGGAGATAAAATTGCAGAAAGCATAATAAGTTATTTTTCTAATCCAGAAAACATTGCTTTAATTGAAAAACTAAAATCAAAGGGATTAAAATTTGAGATAGAAGATGTCTCAATATCTAATAAACTTCAAGGGCTTAGTTTTGTAGTTAGTGGAAGTTTTGAGAATTATAGTAGGGATGGAATTAAAAAAGTAATTGAAGATAATTCCGGAAAGATAATTAGTGGAGTAAGTGCAAAGGTAAATTATTTAGTTGCAGGAGATAAAATGGGCCCTGAGAAAAAAAAGAAAGCAGAAAAGTTAGGAGTAAAAATTATCTCCGAAGAAGATTTTAATGAATTAATAAAATAAATAGAGTTAGAGATAACTCTTGTATAATATATAATGAAGAAGGTAGCATTCCATACTTTAGGTTGTAAATTAAATTTTGCTGAAAGCTCAGATCTAGCTCATAAATTTGTTCAAAACAACTATATTCAAGTAGATTTTAAAGAAATTGCAGATGTGTATGTAATTAACACATGTACTGTGACTCAGGTAGCTGAAAAAAAATGTAGAACAGCTATCCGTCAAGCAATTTCACATAACCCTGATGCTATTATTGCAGTAATTGGTTGTTTTGCACAACTTCAGTCGGAAGAAATTGCAAAAATTGAAGGAGTAGATATTATTTTGGGTAATGCCGATAAGCATAAATTATTCGAATATATAAGTAATAAGGAAGCCTTTGCCGATCATTGGAATCATGTTGAAGATATTTCTAAAGTAAGTGAATTTGTCCCTTCTTATTCTTTTTCAGATAGAACACGTTGTTTTTTAAAAATTCAAGACGGATGTGATTATTTCTGCACCTATTGTGCAATTCCTTATGCTAGAGGAAGAAGTAGAAGTGAAACTATTGAAAATACTATTTCTAAAGCAAAAGAACTTGCAACTGGGGGAAAGAAAGAGGTTGTGCTAACAGGAGTCAATATTGGAGATTTTGGGAAACATCAAGGTGAAAACTTCTTCGGTTTAATTAAGGAGCTTGATAAAATTCAGGAGATAAAAAGGTATAGGATATCAAGCATTGAGCCTAATCTTATAACTAATGAAATTATTGATTTTGTTAATACCTCAAGAGCTTTTCAACCTCATTTTCATATTCCACTTCAAGCAGGAACAGATTTCTTATTAGAAAGAATGAAGAGAAAATATAATAGAGAATTATTTGCTGACAGAATTAATTATATTAATAATGCAATGCCAAATGCTTTTCTTGCGGCAGATATTATTGTTGGCTTCCCTGGTGAAACAGAATATGAGTTTAACTCAACTATTGATTTCATATCTTCATTACCCTTAGCAGCTCTTCATGTTTTTACTTATTCTGAAAGACCAGACTCATTAGCAAAAGATTTTGACGGTAAAGTCCCTATGAATATCCGTAAACAAAGAAGCCTTATTCTTCAACAACTTTCTAATCTTAAGAAAAAGGCATTTTACGAGAAAAATATTGGTTATAATGCTAGTGTTCTTTGGGAAGGTGATGAGGAAAAAGGGTTAATGTTTGGTTTTTCTGATAACTATATTAGAGTTGCAAGAAAATATGATGCAAAGTATATAAACCAAATTACTAAAGAAATCTTAACAAATCTTCACCCAACTAAAGAATATTTTGTTATTGAATAAAATAATCTTTGTATATTTGTAGACTTGAATAATTATTTTATGAAAAAATTATCTTTATTATTAGTTTCGATTGTGTTATTATTAGCTGGTTGCGTTTCAATAAAACCATCTGATTTTCAACCTGATTTTCAAAATGCAAACTTATTACCTCGAATGGATATTTGGTTCGATGTACCTTCTTTCCAAAATGCTTATGGAGCAAACTCTTATTCAGAAGATGGCTCTACTCACCCTGAATCCCCTTATGGAGTAGGTGTTTTCCTTGTGGATTCTAAAACTAAAGTATATACTTCAGAAAAAAGAATTCAAGATGCATGTAATCTTTGGGTAAATGATGTTACTAATAATATTATGGATCCTTCTCGAAAAAGAACAGGTAATATTGTTCTAAGAATTGGTAATGCATATAAAAAGAATAATTATAAATGGAGTTGGCTTTCTGGCTTAACAGTGGGGATACCTAATGCATTTGGAATGCCTATGTGTTCAAATACAACAGAGTTAGAGGTAATTGTTGAAATTTACGATATGAAAAATCAATTAGTTGCTAAGTTCAATGAAAGAGGTACTTCTACTACTTATATGGCTGCTTATTATGGCTATTATGAATTTCAACGTAAAGCAGGTGCAGAAGCTTTGGAAGATGGTTTAACTAAAATAAAAGAGCTTATTCATAGAGACTTTGCTGTAATTAATGCAAAACTAAAATAATTATTAATTGGAATAATTTATAAATGAAAAATGCAGGAATTAGAGAGGCAAATGAAAATGATACTTTATTGATTCTAGACTTTATAAAGCAACTATCTATTTATGAAAAGTTACCTAATGAAGTAAAGGCAACAGAAGAAATTTTACATAACTCATTATTTATCGAAAAGAGAGCAAAAGTAATTTTCGCCATCGAAGATGGTAAGGAAGTTGGATTTGCTCTTTATTTTTATAATTTTTCAACTTTTATGGGACGCCCTGGTTTATATTTAGAGGATTTATTTGTATTAGAATCTCATAGAGGTAAGGGTTATGGTAAAATGTTACTTTCTTATCTTGCAAATATTGCAATAAAAGAAAATTGCACAAGGTTTGAATGGATAGTATTAGATTGGAATACTCCTTCAATTAATTTCTATAAATCTTTTGGAGCAGTACCTTTAGAAGATTGGACTGTTTTTAGATTAGATGGTGAAAACTTACAGAATTTAGCTAATAAATATATCAGCAATTAGGAATTGTGATTAGTGATTAAAAATAAACAATGAACAATTTTGTATTAAAATATTGTTTGAATCTTTTAAATACTAGAATCAAAGCAAAGCTGGTTCATTCGTTTATTATTATTTTTTTTCTTTCATTTAATTCTCAAGCACAAGACGTTCATTTTTCGTCCTTTGATGTTAACCCAATGTTTCTAAATCCTGCAAATTCTGGATTCTCTAGCGCATCGTTTCGTTTAGGAACAATGTATAGAAATCAATGGTCTACTGTATCGAAGGGTTACAATTCATATTTATTTTCTGCTGAAGCATTACTATATAATAACAGAGCAAGAAAAGAAGGTATTGGAATTGGGGTAAACTTTCTTTCTGATGTTGCTGGTTCACTCAGTTATGGGCAACAAAATATTGGTTTATCTGTTTCATACTTTAAAGCCATAGAAAAGAAAAGCGAACATTATATTTCTGTTGGTATTCAAGGAAATTCATCTAAATGGGGTTATGATTTAACACATTCAGTTTTTGGACGTGAATTAGAAGATATTGAAGGAATACAACTTAATACGATTAATACATTAGACTTTGGCATGGGAGTTCATTGGCAATTAAAGGCTAATCAACAACACTATCTTCAAGCAGGGATAGCCTTACTTCATATAAACCAACCTACCCTATCCTATTATGAAGACTCCGACATTAAACTACCTACCAAGTTTAATTTTTATTTTTCAGATTTAATTTCATTAACCGAACTATATTCCATTAAACCTACCATATTCTTTCAAAGACAGAATCAATATCAAGAAATAATTATTGGTTCTGACTTAAACATTAATATGTCTGAGACTACACTTGATTCAAAAATACTTAGCTTTGGAGCTTATTATAGAACTATAGATGCCTTTATTGCTATGATAAAGTATAAACACGACAATATAAATATTGGATTATCTTATGATATTAATCTATCTAAGCTAACGCCTGCATCAAAAACCTATGGTGGAGTTGAATTATGGCTATTATACTCATTTAATTCTCTCGCTTACACAAGAAAAACAACATCCATTCCTTGTCCAAGATTTTAAACAAAAAAATATAAAACACATATGTTATCTACAAAAAAAATATTACTCTCAATAACAGTAATTTGTTTAGTAAATCTATTCCCTAACATTGTTTTCTCTCAAGAGAAGTATCAACTTGCTTATGAAAAAGAGGGAGATGTTGCGATGGAAAATGAAGATTATGAATACGCAATTGAACAATATCAAATAGCAAGAAGATTTTTCAAAACACCTCCTCAGATATATTATAAAATTGCAGAATCACATAGACTTTTAAACAATTACGATAAGGCAGAATATTGGTATAATAAGTTGATTGCAGAATATGAAGCAGATAATATCACAACATTATTTCCTGACTTATATATAAAACTTGCAAAGGTTTCAATGTCTAATGGCAACCCTTTTTCGGCACAAGCATCGCTAAAAAGACTTTTAGAGGATTGCCCATTTATTGAAATTAGAAAACAAGCGAAAAAAGAACTTGATAATATAAATTGGGCTATTGACAACAACAAACCAGAAGACGGAGTAACAATTAATAATTTGGGAAAGAATATAAACAATAATGCTTCGCAGTATGGTACATTTATTCTTGGAGATTCTATACTCTATTTTTCAAGTATAGATTATATAGAAGTGTCCGATGACGAAGAAGCTTACTATGAGGATACATATCAACAATTGTTCTACTCCTACATAGATGATTATTTTTATACCCCATCTAAAAAGGTTGAAGCCATCGGTATAAATCGCCCGAAAAAAAACACTTCAAATATTAGCTTTAATAATGATTTCACTATAGCCTACTATACTCATTGCAATGAATTAAGTGATAATGCAATTTGCGAGATATACTCTTCATATAATGATAATGGGTATTGGACTAGGGGTAAAAAATTAAACGAAAAAATTAATCTCAAAGGTTATAATAATACACATCCATATCTTTCTCAAGTTGACGGAAAAAACATTCTTTACTTTTCGTCAAATCGCCCTGGATATGGAGGTTATGATTTATGGTATGTGGATTTAGATAATAATTCCGAACCTATTAATCTTGGTCCAACAATAAACACCGAAGGAAATGAAATAACTCCATTCTATTGTATAAAGGATAAATCTCTATACTTTAGTTCCGATACACATAAGGGTTTTGGTGGTTTTGATATTTTTAAATCTCATGGATGGCTAAGCAGATGGACTACACCCGAAAATCTTATGCAGCCAATAAATTCAATTGCAAATGATTACTATCCCTATATACAAACTCCTGATGAGATGGGTTATTTTTCTTCAAATAGAGAAGGTTCTTTTACAAAAGAAAATAAAACATGTTGCAATGACCTTTTTAGTTTTAGAATAGAAAAGATAAATACTGAACCAGTAATAGAACAAATTAAAAAAATCAAACCCTTCACTCCTGCCCTTGACCTACCATTATCTTTATTTTTCCATAATGACCAACCTAATCCTCAAAGTACATCAACAAAAACAAAATTTGATTACAAAGAATGCTACAATGAGTATAAGGGGCTAAGCAATGTTTATAGGGCACAATACACCAAAGGATTATCTGACTCTGTTGAAAACGCTGCAATTGACAGCATTAATAACTTTTTTAATATCAATATTGACAAAGGAATGACTAAACTAAATGATATGTTTAGCTACTTATTAGATAACCTAAAAGAGGGAAAGAAAATCAATGTATCTGTAAGAGGATTTAGTTCCTCTCTTCATAATGATTTATATAATTACTCTCTATCCGAAAGAAGGATTGAAACAATTATTAATTATATGTATAAATGGAATAATGGAGCTTTGATTCCTTATCTAGTAAACAAAGCCGATGATGAAACTCCATTTTTAAATATAAAAACCATTGCAATGGGTAAAATTGAGAGTAAATCTCCAAACCCTAATAGTATTGAAGAAAAAAGAAAATCAATCTACACCTTAGATGCAATGTTTGAAAGGAAAATAGAGATAAGACTTATTGAATTTAGATAATAACCTATTCCTCTTCTTTGAAGAAAAGTTGATAATAATTCATCCCTGTCGATTCATCATAACCCTTCTTAATATACTGGTTATTGCCATGAACGTAGATATGAAAGTTCTTATCTAATTTAATAACACTTTTAAATATTCTTGCTTGTTTCTTTACAGCCGATTCTGAAATAGCAAAATTATCTGCAATTTCTATATCAAATCCTTCCTGATACTCTTTCTTGAAGTTATTAAAACTATCAATAACTTGGCTCTGCTCCAAGACCTCGTTTGTAAACTGATTTATGTCGAATGTTTCTTTCTCCTTAAAAAACTTTACCGATTTATTAAGAATATCTGCTTGGTCGGCTTTTGATATTTCAAATTCTCTTGGCAGTTCTTGGGTAACAAAATCCTTACAAAGTGTCAATATATTTTGAGTATTATAATATTCATCCTTTCGTCTACTTACATGAAGAAAGTCATTTATCCAATATTGTGCCTCTGCCCCCTTATTTGTATTATCTACAACCGAAACAAGATAACCATTTTCTTTATCAATATTAAAAATCAAACAGCCCTTGTCAAGCTTATTAATATTTATCCCCTCTTGACTCTCTACCTCAAAACCATCTCCTTGTTGATACACCTTCAAAAATGTATCCTTATTCTCACTCTTAAAAAGCCCAATAGCATCAACCGTTTCCCCATTTATTACACAATCATTAAAATAAACAACATAAAACTCTCCTGACTTAATCTTTGGATGAGTAGAATTTTCATAAAGATGTTTAGCCAAATTGATTGATTGTTCAAATAAGAGTGATGAATCTTCAAACACTTTTGAGACGTATGAATACACTTCATTTAATTCAATATCTGAATCATGAAAAAGATTAAACAATTCTGGAGATTTAAATGCCGATAAAAAATAAGTAGTCAATAATGCTCTTACATCATCATCTACAGATAGCGGTTTTTTGGATAAAGAGCAAAACTCCTCATTCTTATTCCCAACCTTATGAAGAACTATCTCTTTAGCTATTACATCATTATAATTCATAACAATAATATTGTTTATTTATTTCAGTTTCCAAAGATACATGATTTTTCCCAAAAACAGTTTCACCCCCTAATCGCCAATTACAATCTTACCACTAATACCCTTACCATTTAGCACAACTCTATACCCATAAACTCCAGCCTTTAAAGAAGAAACATCAATCCTATTTCCAACCTTTGCCGAAAGCCTACTACTCTTAACCATTCTTCCACCCAAATCATAAATCTCAATATCAGCCTCAACGAACCTATCAGCCTCAATATCCACCAAAACAAAATCCTTAGCCGGATTAGGATAAACCTTCAAACCTTCTTTCTTCCCTGTACTCACTTCCGTAAGCCCAACAAAACCATTAGGCATAAATTTTACTACCCAAGCAGTATTATATAGAGAAAAAGCCATCACTAATCCTCCATCGGTAGTTGCCTTTATTCCATTTAACTGTTTATACAATATGGTTGAATCATAGTCTATTCTATACCTAAAGTTGATATTACCATTAATACTGAAGTTTACAATATTAATGAAATTAGTCCCATTATCTCTTGATCTGTAACAGTAGTAAATAGAATCTTCATTTATAAAATCAATATTCTTTCCAAATTCAGGGATATAATATTGATTACCATCCTCTTCTCCTTGTAATTCCAATCTAATCTTCTTAACAGTGGCTGATATAATATTCACAATCTCTATATTTATATGAAAAGATTCTCCTACATATATCGATTCATAGTTTAGTGCTGAAATAAATATTGAATCGTTTATTTGAGTAATATGAGTTGGAATAAATATTGAGTCAAAGGTAATACTATCGGTAATATTCAAGGTCTGCTTATCTACTCTATATAATCTTGAAAATTGATGCTCATAATCCTTTATAATATGTCTGACAAATGAATAACTATCTTCGTTTTCAATTATTCCAGTATTTGGATAAATAGAAGGGATTAATTCATAAGTTCTGGATTTTTTCACGTTTCCTAATGTATCTATTACCGTAATCCTAGCTATTCTGGCATCGTTTAGACCTCCATAGTTAAATAGTACAATATTTTTTTCTTTACTAAAAAATACTTCTTTAAAATCTGTCGAGAGGAGAAAACTGTCTTGAGTATTTTTCCTTATCAAACTTGTTATCTTATTATTTCCAGTTGAATCACTGCAATAAAAAAATACAGAATCTATAAAATCCACAGGATTTAAGTAGGTAAATCTAAACCCATACAATTTATTATTATATTTAAAATTAAGTATCTGTTTTGTGCCTGCTATCTTTTTTTCAATATTTAGATTATTGTCCATTTTGTAGACTAATATACTATCATTCACTCTATCGATGTAGGATAACCACAGATTATCTTTATTATCGTAGTCTTGAAAAACCAATGGCATACCATATGAGTTTTGATACCATTCTTGATAATCAAATATTCTTGCATTGTCGCTATAATTGATTATCTGAGGTGTTTGGGCTTTAGTGATATTACTTGAAACAAAAAGATGTAAAAGTAAAAATGAGAATAAGAGTTTGTTTAATAAATTCATGTTTAATAATTTTTGAAATAATCTTTTATTAACTCATTATTTGGTTTGAATATTATATATTCTTAATACTAATAGTTAGATTTAACAATAAATATATTTAATCTTTGATTATTTGGAAGAAAAACAGATATAGAAAATATGATGATTAATAATCAATAATTTTTATTAGATATAAATCTCCTAAATCCTTATTTTGTTGTGGGGAATCCCTGATTTAAAGTATTTTTATAAGGATTTAGTCTTGCTAGGGTAGCTACCCTAGGCGTGTTATGGTAGCTACCGTAGCAGTGCTAGGGTACCTACCATAATTTATTAAGATGTGCATCTAAAATTTTTGGGATTGTTTTTGTTGTTTGTTGGGCGCAAGAAAGCGGCGCCCGTCTATATGCAAATATACGGATTATTATTTGAATTGCAATATGATAATGGGGTTAATTTGTTGGGGGATTATTCTTGCAAATAAAAATATATTAATGTAACTTTGCCAGTTATTTAATTTAAATTTACTATCGTTATGAATATACTATTAATTGGTTATGGCAAAATGGGCAAAATTATCGAAGAGCTTGCCATAAATCGCCACCATAACATTACTCATATCATTGATAATGATTATCATTGGGAAACATTAAAGGGCAAAGATATTGATGTGGCAATTGATTTTTCAATCCCTATGCTTGCAGATTATAATATTGAAGAATGTTTCAATAGAGATATACCTATCGTTGTTGGTACTACAGGTTGGTATAATAAACTCCCACAATTAAAAGCTAGAGCTATACAGGAGCAAAAAGGTTTATTTGTTGCTTCGAATTATAGTATTGGAATGTTTATTTTCAATAAAATAAATGCTCAACTAGCTAGTTTAATGAACAATCAACCATCTTACGATGTTACTATAAATGAGATTCATCATACTCAAAAACTTGATGCTCCGAGTGGTACGGCTATTACGCTGGCAGAAACTATTATTGATAATGTTGATAGATTTAAAAAATGGCATTGCATTGAAGAAAATGATGACATTTTTGAAGGAGGTGAAGATATATTAACTATTACATCTCAAAGAATCGGAGAGGTACCAGGGACTCATACAATAACATATTCATCAGAAGTTGATGATATATCTATTACTCATGAGGCTCATAATAGAAAGGGATTTGCATTGGGTGCTATTCTTGCCGCTGAATTTCTTAAGGGCAAGAGGGGTTTTTATTCAATGCAAGATATAATAAAATAGTATTACTATGAAATATTCTATAGGTATTGATATTGGAGGAACTAATACAGTTAGTGGGTTAGTTGACGAGAATGGTAATATATTATCTTCTTTCTCTTTTAGTACAAAAGATTACGATTACTTAGAAACATATCTTGAGGAAATTACCGATTCTATTATTGGATTGATAATAAAATGTGATGATAAAGAATCCATACAAGGTATTGGAATTGGAGCTCCAAATGGGAATTATTATCATGGAACTATTGAACATGCCCCTAATCTAAAATTCAAAGGGATAATTCCTGTAAAGGAGCATATCGAAAGAAAACTTTCCGAAAAAGGTTACCATTATAATGTTACTATTACAAATGATGCAAATGCAGCAGCACTTGGAGAAATGATTTATGGTGGAGCTAAGGGCATGAAAGATTTTATGATAATTACTCTTGGTACAGGTGTTGGAAGTGGAATAGTAGTAGATGGACGTTTAGTTTATGGCTCAGATGGTTTTGCTGGAGAGGTTGGACACACTATTGTTCAAGCCGAAGGACGTTTATGCGGATGTGGCAGAAAGGGTTGTGTTGAAACATATTCATCAGTAACAGGTGTAACAAAGACTGCAATTGAACTACTAGAGGCTTCAAATACCCCTTCCCTACTTAGAAATATTCCTCATGATAAAATTGGAGGACATACCATTTACGAAGCGGCTCTAAAAGGAGATAAGATTGCTTTACAATGTTTCGATGTTGCTGCAAAAATGCTTGCAATAGGTATGGCGAATGCTGTTGCTGTTACATCTCCAAAAAAGATATTCCTTTTTGGAGGGCTAACCAAGGCAGAGGATATTCTAATGATTCCACTAAAAAAATATTTTGAAGAGAACTTATTTGTTGTTTTTCAAAACAAAATTGAATTAGAAATATCGAGCCTAAACGAAAATAATGCAGCAATACTAGGAGCCGCAGCACTTACTTTTTAAGTGAAAAGTGAAAAGTGAAAAGTTAGGAATAATACAACCTTAATAAATGAAAAAAATACTACCCATTCTTTTTTTAATAATATCGTCTTTTAATGCCTTTTCTCAAGAAGAAGATGAAGTAGAAGTTTTAGATAATAGTTATATAGCTATTCAAGACCAAAGTTTATTATCAGAAAAAGATTTGATTCATTGTGATTTTATCGATCCAAATCGAATAACAAAACTCTTTACATCAGATAATGAATCAAAATACAGATATTTTGATACTATCAATTGGATTTATAGCGAGGAGTTCAAATTAAGTAGAAAATTCTTAAATAGAAAGTATATTTGGCTTAAAATAGAAAAAGTTCAAGGGATAGCTAAGTTTTACCTAAACAACCAATTAGTTTTTGAAACTAATAACAGCTTTATATCTTATAAAGTAGATGTAAAGAAATTCTTGAAGCGAGGGAATAATACTTTAAAGATTCAATTTGTTCCGATTAGCTCAGTTTTAAATTATGATAATAATAAATATAATACTCTTGCTTCTGAAAAAAGAGTTATAATTAGGTACCCTCAATATAAGTTTGGGTGGGATTGGCATCCAAAAATTCTTACTCCTTCATTTGAATGGATTATGATAGAGAGTAGTGATAAGAAAATTGACAATATACATGATATTAACAGACCATTTGATTACTTTGTACAAACTCTCAAAATAGAAAATGACACAGCCTATATGCTTTTGAATATTAATAACGATAAGCATTATTTTCAAATATCTAAGCCTAAACTTTGGTGGCCTAATGGAATGGGAGAAGCTTATATATACGATTATCTTAGCACAAAAGAAATAGGTTATAACAAGATTGAACAAGACATTAGATTTGGTATAAGAACAATTGAACTAGTTCAAGAAAAGGATTCTATTGGTCAAAGTTTCTATTTTAAGATTAATGGAAAGCCAATGTTTGTTAAAGGGGCAAATTATATCCAATCAGATTTTATTAATTATAACGAAATTGAATCAGCATATCTATGCGGAATTAATATGCTTAGAGTTTGGGGAGGTTCAAACTATGGAGATGATGATTTTTATGATAAATGCGATGAGTTGGGGATTTTGGTTTGGCAGGATTTTCCTTTTGCTTGCGCATTATATCCTGCTGATTCTAGTTTTTTAGAAAATGTAAAACAAGAGGCTGAGCAAAATGTAAAAAGAATTGCTTCTCACCCTTCTCTTGCTCTTTGGTGTGGGAACAATGAAATTTGGGAAGGCTGGATGAACTGGGGTTGGAAGCAGGAAGTTAAAGACTCAGCAAAAGCAGTTGAAAACTATAATAAGCTTTTCAAAGAACTGCTGCCAAACATTGTAAAGGAATATACTCCAACAATAAACTATATACATACCTCTCCACTACATGGCTGGGGAAGAAAAGAAAGCCTAACACATGGCGATTGTCATTACTGGGGAGTATGGTGGGCAGACTCAACATTCGAAACCTACACAAGAAAAGTCCCCCGCTTTATGAGCGAATATGGATTTCAATCCCCTCCTACTCTTTCAACACTTGAAGATTATATGTCTAAACCTTATTCAAAAGAAAATCCAGAGTTTGCAATTCATCAAAAACATCCAAGAGGATTTGAACTTATTGATAATAGAATAAAAGAGTGGTATGGCGACTATACCTCGGACGAAGATTATATATTCAAGGCTGGAGCAACAGCACAAGAAGCTTATAAGATAGCTATTGAAGCTCATCGTAGAGCAATGCCTTATTGTATGGGAACAATGTTTTGGCAATTTAACGAACCTTATCCAGCAATTGGTTGGTCTTGCATTGACTATAAAAACAATCCAAAACCAATTTATTATACTATCAAAAAAGCATATGAACCAATAATATTCTCTATAGATAAGTATTCTAACCCTGATTCAATATTTATATATATTTGCAATGACTCTTATGAGTCTTCTTCTCTAGATTATAATATTCAAATAAAGGACAATAACGACAATATCAAATTTTCTGTTACTCCAAATACAATTTCTGCCGAAAAGTTTAAATCAAAGATTATTTATTCCATTGCACTAAAAGACATTAAAAACTTTAATCCAAAAACCGATTATTTATGGGTAGAAGGAGAAATTGAAGACAATACAAATACTTATGAAAGAAAAAGAAAAATATCTAACTACACATTCTTTGTTTACCCAAAAGACTATTTGGACAAAAACAAATACAACGAAGTAAAACGAAAATATTATCAATAATATGAAAAAAAGAAGTTTATTATTTGGCTTAATTGGCTTAGTTAGCATAAGCCTTTTTGCACAAAAACCTTTGCATCATAATAGCAAGGTTGATTTAGTTAACCCATTTGTTGGAACAGATGGGCATGGACACACTTACCCTGGGGCTATTGCTCCTTTTGGTATGGTTCAGTTAAGCCCAGATTCTCGATTAGAAGGATGGGATGGCTGTAGTGCTTATCATTATTCCGACTCAATAATCTATGGATTTTCTCATACACACCTTTCTGGTACAGGTTGCTCTGACTATGGAGACTTCCTTTTTATGCCAACAACCAAGGATAAAAACTCAAAAAGCTTTTCTGAATCCTTTTCACATAAAAATGAAAAAGCCTCTGCCGGATATTATTCTGTAATGCTAAACTCATCGCCAATCTTTGTTGAGCTAACAGCAACTCCTCGTGCAGGGTATCATCAATATCACTACCACGGAAAGGATAGAAATAGAAACTTAATGATTGACTTAAAACATAGAGATTTCTTAATGGAGTGTGATTGGAAACAAATCGATAGTAAAACTATTATTGGGATGCGTCGCTCAAAGGCATGGAATGAAAACCAAGTAGTTTATTTTGCAGCTTCTTTCTCTGAAACAATTAAAAGCATAGACTACGATTCAATAACTAAAAAAATATTTATTTCCTTTGGAGCAAATATGGCTGAGGATACAAAAATTGAAGCCGTTGTTTCTCTTTCATCTGTTAGTAATGATGGTGCATTAAGAAATTTAAGAGCAGAAAAATCTAAAACCTTTGCTGAGGCTCAACTAATCTCTAAAACACTTTGGGAAAAAGAACTTGGAAAGATAGATATTGAAGGAGGTACTTTGGAACAACAAAGAACATTCTACACTGCACTTTATCACACAATGATAACTCCAAATCTATATTCTGATGTTGATGGACAATACCAAGGAATGGACGGTAAGACATATACAGCCAAAAACTATGATAGATATTCTGTATTTTCTCTTTGGGATACCTACCGCACACTTCACCCTCTAATGACAATAATAGATCAAAAACGAAGTTTGGATTATGTTAACACAGCATTAGATATTTACAAACAAAATGGCATTCTTCCTGTTTGGGAGCTAGCCTCTTTCGAAACAAACTGTATGATTGGTATGCACGGAATATCAATGATTGCAGATGCTTATATGAAAGGAATTAAAGGTGATGAAGCCTTGACCTTAGAGGCAATGATAAATAATGCTTCAAGCGAGAAAAGAATAGAAAACCTTAAGAAATACGGAATTACTAAACCAAATCTATTTGGATTGAACTTCTTCGATAAATATGGATATATATCCTCAGAGATGGAACACGAAAGTGTATCTAAAACTTTAGAGTATGCATATAATATGTATTGTGTTGCACAAGTTGCAAAGTCTCAAGGCAGGATGGATATATACAAGGAGTTTATTGAAAAAGCTCAATATTATAAGAACCTATATAATCCAAACAATAAATTTATTCAACCTAAGGAGAATGGTCGCTTTTTACCAAACTTCGACCCAAAACAAATAGATCAAAACTACACTGAAGGCAATGGATGGCATTATGGTTTCTATGTTCCTCAAGATATTCAAGGGTTAACAAATCTTTTAGGTGGAGATAAATATCTTATAAAGCACCTTGACGAATGCTTTAACTCTAAGGAAAAGACCACAGGAAGAAATCAAGCAGATGTAACAGGTCTTATTGGACAATATGCTCAAGGTAATGAGCCTTCTCATCATACTATTTATCTTTACGCTTATGCCGGAGAAGCTTGGAAGACACAAGAATTGTCACGAAGAATTTTAAACACTCTTTTCTCTGACAAACCTGATGGAATATGTGGTAATGATGATTGTGGGCAAATGAGTGCATGGTATATTATGTCATCTTTGGGCTTCTACCCTGTTTGTCCTGGTTCAAATGAATATGTAATTGGTTCTCCTTTATTTTCAAAGGCTACAATTAATCTTGAAAATGGAAAAACATTTGTAATCAATTCTCCTCAAGGAACCGTTGCTCCTTATGTTCAATCTTTGAAACTTAATGGAAAGAAATATGAAAAAACTTTTATTGTTCATAATAATATAATGGAAGGTGGAGTACTTGATTTTGAAATGGGCGAAAAGCCAAATAAGAGTTTTGGGAAGAATAAATCAAACAGACCTCATAGCCAGATTAATGATAACCTAATAACAATTGTTCCATATTACGAATATGAAGGAACAAATACCTTTATTGACAAGAAGGAAGTAAAAATCAAAACAATCAATAATAAGAACAATATTCGCCCTATAATAAATTATATTAGTAGAACAGCAAAAGGCAATGAGGAACCATTAATTACAGCAGCATCTCCTGCTTGGACAAAAGGAGGAACATCTGTTAGTGCAAACGAGACTATGGAGATAACTTCAATTGCAAAGGATAAGAATTCTAATTTCAGCAAAAGTATATCAGGCACATTTTATCAAATACCTAAGGGTAGAAAGGTAGAACTTTTCTCTAAATACGACCCTCAATATACTGCTGGTGGTGCTGAAGGATTAATCGACCTAATTCGTGGCAGTGATAAATGGCGTTTAGGCTCTTGGCAAGGATATAATGGTTGTAACTTTGTTGCAGTTGTTGATTTAGGTGAGAAACAAGAAATCAAACGCATTGGAGGAAACTTCATTCAAGAAACATCTCCATGGATATTTATGCCTTCAAAGGTTAATTACTATATTTCAGAGGATGGAAAGAATTTCACATTATTGGAAACAGTAGTAAACCCAATCGACGAAAAAGATATATCTACAATTACTCATACATTCTTTACTTCAAAACCAATAAACGCCCGATATATTAAGGTTGAGGCAATAAACCGAGGAACAATTCCTTCATGGCATATCTCAGCAGGAGAAAAAACATGGCTCTTTATCGACGAAATAGTTATTGAATAAAAAACATAAAACTGCGAGATTTTCGCAATATCTCGCAGTTTATATCTTTTTGTGGTATTATCATCCTCTCAACAATAGGACTAATCACATACTTCTAAGAAGAGAAAATCATTAATTAATCTCTTTTGTGTACATTCTAAATTTCCTAACTAATCCTTCAGAAATTTTTTCAAGAATTGAATTCATTGTATGGTTATGTTCGAAAATATAACAAGCTTCAGCATTATAAATATTTCTTTTATTTAAAGCTTCCTTAATCTTTTGATACATTACAATATCTAATCCACTATTTTTATATTCAGCTTTTACGCCAAGTAACATGATTCGTGCTGATTTAATTTTTTTTCTATATGCAAATAACTTAATAAACCCAAAAGGGAATAATTTACCCTTATTTATTTTTATTAGTATCTCATTCATATTTGGCACTGCTATAAGATATGCAATGATTTTATTATCTTTAATTGCTAACAATGTTAAATCTAAAGGGGTTATTAATTTTAAGTCCTTAGCCATTTCAAAAAATTCTTTTTCATTTAATGGCATAAAGGCATTATGCTCTTCATTAACTTCATTATAAATCAAATTAAGCTCTTTAATATCATCTATAAAGTTACTCTTCGAAATATTTCTAATTTTAATATCTGCTTTATTTAGTTTGTTAACACTATAATCATGCACATTCTTATATTTTTCGTATATAGCACTACCATCAACATTATATGAATTGAGGTCAAAATATTTCTCAAAACCAAATCTAATGCATAAGTTGTTATAATAATCAAAATTATATGGCATTGCAACAAAGGGTGGTATATCAAATCCATGAATTAAAAACCCACAGGTATCATTAGTTGTTAAGCTAGCAGGTCCAATGATTCTATTTACTCCTTTTTGCTTTAACCATTGTTCACATGCCTTAAAGAGCAAATTAGTAACATTTTCATCGTCAATAGAATCAAATAATCCAAAAAATCCAGAATTGTCATCATATTTTTTCAGGTGAATAGTATTATATATTGATGCAATTCTACCAACATAATTTCCATTCTTTTTAACCAAGAAAAGACACACTTCTGAATGTTCAAAGAATGGATTTTTACTACTAATTAGCCAATTAATGGAGGCATTTAACTGAGGGACATATGTCGGATTGTTCTTGTATAATAAATGAGGTAATCTAACAAAGATTTTTCTCTCTCTCTTAGAATTCACTGTAATTATTTCGTATTTATCCATTTTGTGATGATTTTTTAATACTTTCCAAGGTGCAAGAGGGCGTCAATTCTCCATTGTACAGAACTGCATCCGGACAGGAATCACAATAATCAAAACTCACACTACTACTACTTGGAGGATTAACTATATTAATAACTTGGGAATTTGGCAACTTAGTTATAAGACGGGGTAATTTAATTATTTGAATAATATACCTTCTCATCACTTTTCTCATTGATTTCAACATAAATACAGCACCCAACATTTGTAATATTGAAATATAATTTCTTCCCTTGCCAGCAACATAAGAATAATTCCCATTTTTTAAATGTTGATAAGCGGTAAATACCTCTATCATCTTCGCATCATTATAGGATAATATCTTTCTATTGTAAGAAATCCAAGCACTATTTACCCATTTAAAACCAACATTATGGAGCTGAGAACCAAGATATGAAGAGAAAATCATATCTGGAAATCCACTCTTTAAATGTTTACAAAGTTGTTCTATAGTAACTTCTTGGCTATAATCAATTTCTTCTGATGAATTAAACCTAAACTCTCTTTTCAATATTAATACTAAGTAATCTGCATAAATATGATTATTCTGAAACCATTTCACAATTTTAGAAGTTTGCTCAAGATTGCTTTGTGTTACAACATAGGTAAAACCTAATTGCAACCCACCAATACTATTTATAAGTTCTGCATAGCTCTGCCTTAATTCATTTAAGTCATCTTCAAATTCAAATTGATTTCGATTATTTGTATCAATTCTGATTATTAAACCACAAAGCCCTGCAATTTTTAATTTGGTTATAATATCTTTTTTTACCAATATTCCATTAGTATGAATAAAAGACTTTAAACCTAATTCATTTGCAAACTTCACAATTTCAATAATCTCAGGATGCATTAAGGCCTCCCCTCCACTAATTGTCAAAATTGCATTATTTCTTATTCTTTTTAATTCTACAATTTCTTCCTTAAGCTCATTAAGTGCTTTATGATTTTTCACATTATCATCCCTATCAATTCCTTTATAACATCCAGCGCACTTCATATTGCAATAAGTTGTTACTTCTATCCAAGCATTAGGGTTATCGTTTTTTGAATATGGCAAACGATACATTTTTGTATTATCTAATATTGAAGTATCCATAATTATAAAATATTTGGGGCATCACCATGCCTAATTGATTTTTTATACACAAGATTGCCAAAAAACGCAAAAAGATATGCCAGAGGATTCTTAAACAATCCCATATTTAACAATGTTCTATAGATAATATTCCTATATGAATATACTCTTTTATAAAGATTAAAGTAAGATGACTCTAGTTGTTTTGGTTGAAAATTCATTGGTTTAAAAACGCATGAAGCTGCTGTATATTGACTAAAATCCTCATGGAGCAACCTATCTTTGCTTTTCATTTCTTTATAAAAATCAGTTCCAGGAAGTGGTGTTAATATATAGAACTTTGGTGCAGGGATTTTATTTTTTATAATAAAATCAGCAGTAGCTTTTATACTTTCTTGAGTATCGCCATCTGTGCCAATAATCATTTCTGAAGCAATTGCAATTCCTTGATGCTGTATTCTCTTTATCAGAGTAGTCATCTCGTTAGTTCGCACCCATCCTTTTCTTAATGAATTTAATCCTTCTTGTGACAAACTTTCCAATCCAATACTCAACATGCTACAACCGGAAGCTGCAATTTTCTTTAATAAGGGTTCATTTTTTGCAATTAGTATTGAACATTGGCTTGCCCATTGCATTTTCAATGGTTTTATTTTATCGGCTAATTCAGATAAATAATCGGGGTTGGAAGCTATATTGTCGTCAATTAAAATAAATCTTTTGAATCCTAATTCTTTTATTCTTTTTATATCCCTAATAACATCATCCACAGGGCGAAATAAATATTTACCTTTATATAAACACGCAATTGAGCAATATGAGCAAAGATGAGGACAGCCACGTCCAGCTTGCACTGGTAACATATATCCTATCTTTTTTTGAGTTAATATTTCGTACTTGGGTAATGGTATATTTTCTAATGACTCGAGTTGATTATCATAAACATCTTTAAGTTCACCTGTACTCTCAAAATCCCTAAGTAAAAGAGGAAATGATATTTCACCATCTCCAATGACCAAACTATCGCAATGTTCTTTTACAAAATCGGGCATTATTGAAACCATATACCCCCCCATAAATACTTTTTTTCCTCTCTTTCTAAATTCTTTGGCAATGTCTATTGCTCTAAAGACTGCATGACCCATTGCCCCTATACCAACAATGTCACATTCTTCATCAAAATCTATTGTATCCACAACCTCAATATATACTTTTACTTCCCAATTTTCGGGAGCATAAGATGCTAAAAGAGGGAAAACCAATCCTGGTAAAAAAATTCTTGATTGTTTGCAAGGTTCTCCTGTTTTTGAGCCGTATTGCGTCGGTTGAATAAGAATAACTTTTGGCATATTTGATAAGTTTTATTTTATATATTAAATCCACTTTGGAGTCTTTTTAGAATATTCTATATATTTCTGACCATGTTTGGACTTTAGCTCTATTTCTTCAAGTGCAACTTCGATATTTACAAGAACAAATGAAATGATAAAAACAACTAAAGTTAAAGCATTTGGCATACAAATAAATGTTGTAAACATTAGAAAAATAAGTCCGATGGAAATTGGATGCCTTGAAAAACTGAATAATCCATCGGTAATAAGCAAATTTTTCTCATCATCAAAAATACCTATTCTCCAAGATTTTTCCATTTGGGCTTGCCCAATAATTATCCATATTATGCATAGTTGATTTAATATTATTCCGATTATCTTGAAAATATCATTTTCCAAAAAAGAAATTGGAACAAGTAAATAATATATTTTGTAAATAAATGAATAGCTGATTGAAGAAACAAAGATAAATAACAATGAAATAAAATATACGTTCCCTATGAATAACTGGATTGTATCAGATTTATTAAAGCTTACTGGGAAGACTCCCGTTTTCTTTAAAGAACGTAAAGTAGGAAGCACAAACGCAAGTAAAAAATTTGTAACACTTAGAACAAAAACCAAGTTTTTTAAATTAAAATTTTCCATATTACAATGCTATCGAAAAATCTCTACATAATTCAGGCATAAGAGTGCTCATCAAGCCTCCAGTAAAAACTATTTTTCCCCTATCTTTAAATTCTTTTGCAATATCCACTTCCCAATGGCTGGGAGCATAGGCTGCAAGCAAAGGCAAAGCTAAACCTGGCAAGAGGTTTTTCTTTCCTTTCATAATCTTCTTGCTATGCATCTCATACAAAGATGGCTGAATAAATATTAGCTTAGGCATTTAATTTTGTTTTTATATTGCTTCTTTACTCTACTTGTTCCTCTTAACAATTTTATCTGCATTTGAATAGGATACTTAAGATGGTGCAAAAGAGATGATGGTCTAAATAAGATTTTTAAATACATTTTTCTTATCTCGCTATAATACTCTTTCAAAGTCATCTTTTCTGGGGCAATCATTACATGTGCTAAATCCCATTTTTCATATTCCGAACGTGGAATTATTAGTTTTGAATAATCAAACTCTATATCTGTTTTTTCAAGCGGAGTCAATGGCTGAATATTTACAAAACGAATTCCTAATCGAATCAATTTATTCGTAATATTTCTAAAGTCAGCTTTATCCCATTCTGGCATTGCAATAATAGAGGCATAACAATCGACTTGATATTTATTAAGAATTCTCATTGCCTCTTCATTTGTAGTAGCAATTGTATTTTTATTAAGAGTGTTCAACTCATTATCACTAAGCGATTCAATTCCAACTATTATAGTCCGAAGGCCTAAATGCTTAAATCTCTTAATAATCTCAGGATGATTTGCAATAAAATCTGCTCTACCAAAAATCAAAAATCTTTTATGAATGTTATTTTTTTCTAATAGATTAAAGAATTCAACCAATCTCTTTTCTGAGACTAAAAAATTATCATCAACTATATAAATTTCTTTTTCTTTGATAGTTTTTAATTCCTCAATAATTTCATTCAAATCTCGTTCAACATAATTATCCCCAGTAATTTTTCGACAAAAGCAAAACGAGCATGGAAAAGGACAGCCAAATGAAGTCTTTAATAATGCTACCTTAGGATGAAATACATAAAAATATTTTTTTCTATAATTCTGAATTAGTGTTCTATTTGGTATTGGCACATTAAAATCATATTCAGGAAGGGTTGACTCATCCATCTCTTCATCAATTCTCAATACTCCCCTTGGAAAATCATCTTTATTCTGAATAAAATTGATTAATAAAGGGAAAGTAATAAGAGCATTTCTCACAACTCTATAATCAACATATGGGCTATTAATATTCTCTGGTAATTTTTCTATATAAACACCACCAACTATTGTTATTATGTTTGGATTATATTCTTTTGCCTTTTGGCATATTGTAAGCATTTCTCTTGTATGAGTTATATAGCCAGTGACGCAAACAATATCGGGATTATACCTCTTAATAAAAAAATCGCATGACTCTTTTTCAAGTATCAAATCAATTATTATCACCTCATTATCCTTTTCAACTACCGTTGCAAGTAATTCCAATTCCAAGGGTTCTACTATCATAACATGTTGCAAACCTATCGTCTCCTTTGGAGCCTCAGGTCTTAAAAATAGTATTCTCATAACTAATTACTTTTAAAAATATGGGCGTGAATTGTTTTTGTTTTATATGTTAGAACATTCCTAAATACTACAAATATGTAATTAACTAGTTTATTTGAATGATAAATAAACATTCTTTGAGTAACCAATCTTGCTCCTAATCTATTTTTAGAAATCTCTGCCGTTTGTCCCATGCTAATTCTATCACACCCCAACTCAATACCCTCTTTAACGATAGAAATAAGATTATTATAATATGAATCATATTTATCTCTTAATTCATAATTTATACCCCCAAAAAGAAAATAATAAGAACCTTCATTCTTTATTGTAATATGCCAAGTAAGAAGAATATCATCCTTATAAAAAGAATGTAAGGTGTAATTAGAATCTAAGCGCATAAAAAACTCATTACTGAGTATTTCAAGCTTTGTTTTAGTCCTACTCATTATACTAATATATTGTTCATAGTGTTCATCATTAAAATGAGAGCAAGAGCAAGAAACCTTATTCACCTCACAAAACTTATTCTGAGCCTGAAAAATTCTTCTTCGATAATTATGTTTTAGACTTTTACAGTAATGTTCCCACGAACTAAAATTATTTTCAAATATCAATGCTGGGAGTGTCTGCATCTGAACAATATTATCTATTCCAATAATATTATCATAATTAAGACAGAGAATAATTCCTCTCTCATTTTTGATAATATACTCAACTAAAGAACTATAGTACTTTTCATCTCCAATTATCCCACTTGCATCCACAGAGGTTGGAATACCAATTATTGAGAAATGTATTTTACAATTTAATTTAGAATATGTAAAAACATTCACTTTAAGAGAATATACAATTGCTCCAGAACACAACATATTATTCTCATATAAAAGATAATATCTTTGATTACAAGGATTGTATTTTTCAAGATGATTCAAAAATTCTTTATTCTGATATACTGAAACACACAATTTATCCCAACTATCATCTGAATGATTTATTTCTTCTATTTTTCTAATCGTAAAAGACATGTTTTGTTTGAAAATTAATAGTAATTATTCATAGTATTTCTTTTCAAAGGTAGAAAAATATTTTCTAATAATATCATTTGATTGAAATTTTATAAAACAAAACTGCGAGATTCTCGCAATATCTCGCAGTTTCTCTTTATATTTCCTCGCCGTTAATTTTAAGAAATAAAACCCCCAACCTAGCTCAAAAAATCCTTGTTTTTGCGTTCCAAAATCAAAAGATTGAGCGCTAACTCTTGATAATTTTTTTCAATAATCAAAAGATTTTTCTACAAACATACCATATATCAAATTTTTAAGCCATTTTCCCAAAACTATGTCTGAGAAAAATATAACTTTCTCTGAGAAAAATTAAAAAAGAAGAAATAAAAGAACAAAAAGAGGCTGATTTTAGAAAAAAAATCACCGATTTTTTCTGAAAACTCCCTGACTTTTTACCTAAACTCCCTGATTTTTTCCAAAAAATCAAACTCTTTTTTTGTAAAATCAGTATCTTATTTTTTAACAGAGGTCAATAGTTCAAATTATTTTTATTTTTTTATTTTATCCTATATATATAGTAAAAATAATATTATTATTACGAATATTACCCCTACATAAAGTGTAGGGGAATATTACATATTTTCGAGTTCTAATAAATACTATTCTTTGATATATATTCAGATTATTCATTATTCACCCTATAGGAAGAATGAATATGAATATTTTAATTATGAGGGACAACCCAATAATAAAATTATTTTGGGTTTGTCCCCCCTTATATAATTAAGTTTTCGAGATAAGCCATTATTAAAATAAATTCCCTAATTTTGAAAAGTAAAAAATAGATAATACACTATTAGAATTAGAGAATATAAAAACTCATAGTAAAGAAATACTTTACAAAGAGAAAAGTATCAAAAAATTAATTTAGGTTTTTTGTTTTTCTTTTTTGGCTGCTGGGAATAGGATGTTGTTTAGGATTAGGCGGTAACATAGAGAATTCATAAAATAAAAGATATTGGTTATAAATTATGAACTGAAATAGATATGAAAAATAATATTTTATTCTTGTGCTTCACATTTTGTTTGATAAATGTGTTTTCTCAAACGCAATATGATTCGCTAAAGAAATTTAGAGATAGTTATATTCAAACGGGACGGGAAATGAAATCTCAGACTAAGGAAGGGGACTGTGAAAAAGTAAAAACAAATTTGGAAGAAAATAAACAGGCTTACCTTGCAGCAAAAAATGATAATGATAAATCTATGGCATTAGCTCAGTTATCAAAGATATCTTGCCCTCAAATAATATCTTTTTTTGAAGAAGTGATAAAAAATGACACATCGGAATTAATAAGATGTGAAGCTATTCAATATCTAGGTTGGACTGATGCTCAAACAAGTATTCATTTTTTAACAGAAAGAACAAAAAGAACAGATGTGTCTAATTATGAAAAAGTTTGTATAGGGACAGTCTTAGCTGTACTTGAAAATTATAAAGAGGCTGAAAATATTTTAAATCAATTTTGTTCTACAATAGAACAAAAATATTGTGATAAATGTATTTGGGCATATTATATGATTGGAAACAGCTCTTCTATTAATTATTATCGTTTTTTGATTAATAATTCAACAGATAATTTTACAATAAATATTGCCGTTCAAAAATTAGCAGAATTTGGAGATATCGAAACAGCCTATCCTATTATGGAAAAAATAATGAATGATGAAGATGCTATAAAAGTAGGGATAATGAGAATATTAAAAGCTTTAGGGGATGAAAAAAGCTTAAAACTAATAGAGAATACTCTCAATGATAAAAACGAAAGTAATAGAAACTATGCAAAGAAATTACTGGAAAGTAAAAATTAATCCTTAGGTTTTTTGTTTTTGTTTTTTGGCTGCTGGGAATAGGATATTGTTTAGGATTAGTCGGTAGCCTGGGGAGTTCGGGAAAAGGTTTAGGTCGGTTGTTGGGTCTGAGACATAATGCTGATAGTCTTCTGGGTCGTGACCACCAAGAAATGTCCAAGTTCCTTTTCCGTAAGTGCCATGAATGTAACGAACCTCGTCGAAGGATTTATTTTCTCCAAGGACTAGAACATTTGATTTTAATAGTTTCTTATCGAAGGCTGTAGATTGCCCCATAAAGCCTTTGATGATCTTTGTATGATCTTGGGTAAGCATCGTTGGAATCCAATCCCATTTTGCAGAAAAGTCGAAAAGGACAAAAAGGTCATTCTTTTCATTTACCGATTTTGGTCTTTTCTCAGTCATATCAATATTAGAGACCTCGTACTTATGTGGATTTGTCTCTAACGAGAAATCTCTAAAGGCAAAACATTTTGAATAATCTAAACGACTTTGTGCATCTCTATCAATGCCATCGCCATCGAACATTGACTCACAAATATCCGTTCCTTCACTTGCAAGAGCTATATCGTAGCTATCAGGAGCTGAACACATGGCAAACATAAATCCTCCTCCACTTACGAAATCTCGTATCTTCTTTGCAACCTCTAATTTTAAAAGAGAAACCTTTTTGAAGCCAAGTTTTGCAGCCATTTGCTCATTTGACCTTACGTCCTCAACATACCAAGGAGCATTTTGATAGGCTCCCCAAAACTTACCATACTGCCCTGTGAAGTCCTCGTGATGAAGATGAAGCCAATCATACATCGGAAGCACTCCATTAATTACTTCTTCATCGTAAACAATATCATAAGGAATTTCTGCATAGGTTAGAACCAAGGTTACTGCATCGTCCCACGGTAATTTATTCTTTGGAGAATAGACTGCTATCTTTGGGGCTTTTTGAAGTTTTACAACATCCATGTTTGCCTCAGGCTCAGAGATTTCTGAAATAATCTGTGAGGCTTGTATATCTGCAATAGAACTATAGGTTACACCTCTTAACTTACACTCTCTTTCTATCTTAGCATCATATTTAACAAGAAAAGAACCTCCTCTATAATTTAATAACCAACTAACTTCGCCCTCTTGTTTTAGAACCCAAAAAGCAATACCATAGGCCTTTAGATGATTTTTTTGCGTCTCATCCATAGGCATAAGAATATATAAGGCATAGGTATTTATTGATAAAAATAATGCAATAAATAACACTAATGTCTTAATTGTATTCTTAAACATGATATTAAAAAGGGTCTGATTCGTCTCCGTCCTCTGGAAGGTCGGAATTCATTTTTGATTGAACAGTTAGAAATGGTGCTCCTGTTTGAGAATCGAAGCCTGAATTCAATGGCATCATTGCTCCACCTCCCATATCTATATCTAAGGTGGTAGCATTTGCAAATTTTGCAAACTTGCCAACAAATCTTAGACGAGCCTCTCCTACTGCTCCCGAACGATGCTTTGCAAATATAATATCTGCCATTCCTAGCGTTGTTCCTTTCTCATCACCATCAATTCCATAATAGTCTGGACGATAGATAAACATAACAATATCGGCATCTTGCTCAATAGCTCCTGACTCACGTAAATCCGAAAGCATAGGTTTCTTACTACCTCCACGAGTTTCAACAGCACGAGAAAGTTGAGACAGCGCAAGCACAGGAATACCTAGTTCTTTTGATAAGGCTTTTAATTGACGGGAAATTGTACTAATTTCTTGTTCTCGGTTTCCATTTTTTGAATCGTTACCTCCATGCATTAGCTGCAAGTAGTCTATGAAAACCATTTTTATATCATATCTTTGTTTTAGACGACGACATTTCGCTCTAAGTTCAAAAACTGATAACTGAGGAGTATCATCAATATATATTGGGGCTTTAGCTAGTGGCTCAACACCCTTTTTTAGTTTTTCATTCTGCCAATTGTCCAATTGGTCTCCTTTCTTAAGCATCTCCCCAGGAATTTCCGTTTCAGAGGAAACTAGACGCATCATAAGTTCAATCGCCGTCATCTCTAAGGAGAAAAATGCTATTGGTATATTAAAATCAACAGCCATATTCCTTGCTAAAGAAAGCGCGAAGGCTGTTTTACCCATAGCTGGACGAGCAGCTAAGATAATAAGAGTACCCTTATGAAATCCTCCTGTTATTCGGTCTATCTCTGTAAAACCAGTAGGTATTCCTGTTGTGCTACCTCCAGATTTTTGTGCGGCTTCAATATCTTGCATTGCTTGATAAAGAAGAGTCTGTGTGTCTTGAAAATCGCTACGGAAATTATTATCGTTAATTTCCATAAGACGAGTTTCTGTCTTGTCTAACAAATCGACAACGTCTGTTGTCTCTTCATATGCATCTTTTATTGTTTCTGTTGAAACTCTTATTAGTTCTCTTTGAATAAATTTTTCTGAAAGAATACGAGCATGATACTCAATATGTGCTCCCGATGTAACACGAGAAGTAAGTGTAGATATTTTATATGCGCCACCTACCATATCTAAAGTTCCATTTTTCTTAAGTTGTTGAACAACGGTAAGCATATCTACAGGCGAACTATCATAGAATAATTGTCTTATTGCTTTAAAAATTTCCCTATGCTCTGTGGTGTAAAAAAAATCTTCATGAATTACGTCAATTGAGTTTGTTACAGCATCTTGGTCGAGTAATAAACCACCTAGAACAGCTTCCTCTAGCTCCAAGGCTTGAGGAGGTATCTTTCCATTGAGAGCAAAGGCTTGGTCGTAGGTAAGCCTTTTTGTTTTTGTTTTTAAAGCATTATTGAAATTGTCCATAGGTTGCAAAGATACATTAAAAAAATAATTAGATTTAATGTTATTGATAAGTTTTTAAATAAAATACATTATATCCTTTTTACCAAATATTCTAATATTTGTACTGCATTTGTTGCCGCTCCTTTTCTAAGGTTATCAGCAACAATCCAAATGTTTAATGTTTTAGGATTAGAGTTATCTCTTCTAATTCTACCCACAAAGACTTCATCCTTTCCTTTACTAAACAATGGCATTGGATAAATGTTTTTGTCTTTATCATCTAAAACGACAACTCCTGGCATATTTGATAATATTTCTTTTACATCATTAATATCAAAATCATTTTCAAATTCAATATTTACACTCTCAGAATGTCCACCAAGGACAGGAACTCTTACAACAGTAGCCGACAATCTTATAGTATTATCTCCTAATATTTTTCTCGTCTCATCAATTAGTTTTTGTTCCTCTGTAGTATAACCATCTTCTTGAAAATCTCCTCCGTGAGGAAATAGATTTTGATGTATTTGATATGGGTATACTTTTGCACAATCTTCTCCTCTTTGCTCTGACTCCAATTGTTCAACGGCTTTCACTCCTGTGCCTGTGACGCTTTGGTAAGTAGAAACAATAACTCTGTTTATTTTATATTTCCAATGAAGTGGCGCTAAAGCCAAAACCATTTGAATTGTGGAACAATTTGGGTTGGCAATAATCTTCGTATCCTTTGAAATTGAATTTGGATTAATCTCGGGTACAACTAAAGGTACATTATTATCCATTCTCCATGCAGAAGAATTATCGATTACAATTGTTCCCTTCTCTGCAAAAAGTGGTGCGTATTTCTTAGAAGTAGTTCCGCCTGCTGAAAATATTGCATAATCACAAGATTGCTTTATTGCATTTTCAACGCTGCTAATTATTATTTTCTTGCCAGCAAAATATAATTCTTTACCAACATTCTTTTCTGTTGCAACAGGAATTATATCCTCTTTTGCAAAACCTCTTTCTTCTAATACTTTTAGAATAACGCTACCTACTAATCCTGTAGCCCCAACAACTGCAATTTTCATTTTTTTCTAATAATTAATTTTGTCATTCCTCTGAGAATGTCCTTACATAGTCTCTGTATTCTGCATATACATTAGCCCTTGACATAAAACCTACAAATTTACCTTTGTCTACAACGGCTAAATTATATCTATCAGACCCCTTAAACTTAGCAACCATTTTTTCTAGAGGGTCTGATATATCGACTGTAAAATATTCTGAGCTTCGAATAAAATCTTTTACATTGAAAGCATCATAATATTCTGGTTTAAATAATATGTTTCTTAAATCATCAATTACCACAACTCCAAGAAAATTATTTTTTTCATCCACAATGGGGAAAAAATTCCTTGTAGAAACTTCAACTGCCTTCACAATATCTCTTAATGTTGCATTAGGCAATAATGCAATAAAATTTGTTTCAATTAGTTTAGATTTATTGATAAACTGTAAAGCCGTCTTATCTTTGTTATGTGTCATTAGGTTTCCTTCGAATGCTAACTCTTCGGCATAGATTGAGTACTTGTTTATAGGCTTTACCACCAAATAGCAAACCGTTGTTGTAATCATTAAAGGAGCAAACAATGCATATCCACCTGTTATTTCTGCAAGCAAAAAGGTTGCAGTTAGTGGAGAATGCATTATCCCTGTCATCACTGCTGCCATTCCGACTAAGGCAAAATTACTTTCTTGAACTTCTAAGAAGCCTGTCATATTAATCAATCTTGCAACAAAGAAGCCTGTAAAACCTCCAAGAAACAACGAAGGAGCAAAAACACCTCCAACACCTCCCGAAGATGTAGTAACGGCTGTTGCTATAGCTTTTAAAAAAATAATAGCTATCAAAACAGCAACCAACATCCACGTACTATCCCTATATGAATAGAAAATAGAATTATTAAATAAAGTTTTTGTGTCTTCGTTCAAAAGATTTCTTAATGCGGAATAACCTTCTCCAAAAAGAGGGGGAAATAAAAATATTAATATCCCTAATATTCCTCCTCCAATTATAAGTCTCCTATATATGCTTATCTTTTTAAACTTTCTCCCTATCCATTTATTTATTTTCAAAAAGTATAATGAAACAATAGCCGATACAACACCTAAAATAATAAATCCTGGGATTTTCATTAATTCAAAATGTGATGTAACTTGATAATAAAACTCTACTTTCTGCCCCAAGAAAAAATAAGAAATCATTGCAGAAGATATTGAAGAGATAAGTAGAGGTATTGCAGTAGTCATTGTTAGGTCTAACATCAATACTTCAAATACAAATATTATTCCTGCAATAGGTGCCTTAAATGCTCCTGCTATTGCTCCTGCTGCTCCACAACCAATTAATATTAATGTATTCTTATGATTTAATCTCCCTAGTTTTCCTAAATTTGAACCTATTGCACTCCCTGTTAAGACAATTGGAGCCTCCAGACCTACAGAACCTCCAAAAGCAACGGTTATGGTAGATGTTAACATAGATGAGTAGCAATGATGTGGTTTTAGTCTTCCTTTTTTTCTACTCATGGCATACATAACCTTGCTAACACCATGACTCAAATCAGCTTTGATAAAGTATTTTAGTATAAACACAGTTATTGATATACCTATCATAGGATATACTAGAAAAAGAAAATTGGAGCTATCTACCGAAAACCATGCAGAATCTGTAATAAAGATATAGGTATAATGTACTGTGTTTTTCAAAATAACAGCAGCCAAACCACAAGCTATCCCTACAATAAAAGCCATAAAAGTCATATACTGAAAATCAGTAATATTTTTAAGCCTCCATATTAGGAATCTTCTGTAAAAATCCTTTATATTGATTGATTTTGTAATATCCATATTAACTGTTTGCAAATTTAGTATTTTTTTTCCTCTTATTCAAAACAATACAACCAGTCTTAAATATTGCATATAAAACTCTTCGTATTTTTTTCTAAATACGAAGAAATTGGGGGTTAAAATCTTCGTATTTTTTCTTGAATATGAAGAGTTTTTGTTAGGAATTAAAGCATTGATTTTCAAGGCATAAATTTTCTAAAAAATAGTATCTTATTACACTAGCGTAGAATCTTATTCTATTTTCCTAGAATAAGATTCTATTTTTCCCCGATAAGTCTGAATTTTGCTCTGAGGAAAAAATATTTTTCTCTGAGATAGTTTAATTTTTCTCTGAGATATTTTTAAGTTGTATATTTGCTTAATTAATTTCTTAACTAAAAAATATAATTATTCGTATGAAGGTAATGAAATTTGGGGGAACCTCTGTTGGAACGGCTCAAAGAATTAAAAATGTTGCAAAATTAATTTCTAACCAAGAAAGAAAAATCGTTGTTTTATCGGCTATGAGCGGAACTACTAGCTCTTTGATAGATTTTTCTAATTATTTAAATAAGAAAAATACTGATGGTGCTGTTGAGGTGATTAATATTCTTGAAAATAAATATATGTCTCATATTCAAGAATTATTCTCTTCTGAGCCATATATTAAAAAATCTGAAGAATTATTGAATTCCATATTTTCTTATTTACGTCAATTCACAAGGGAAATATTTACATCGACTCAGGAAAAGATTATTCTTTCTCAGGGGGAAATTCTTTCAAGTTCTCTAATGCAGCTTTACCTTGAGGAGAATAATATTAAATCCTTACTACTCTCTGCTCTTGACTTTATGCGTATTGATAAGAATAAGGAACCTGATACAAGATATATTCAAAATAAATTTTCCGAAATTATTGATTCTAATCCTAATTATGATATTTACCTAACCCAGGGTTTTATTTGTAGGAATGCCTATGGTGAGATAGATAATTTAGAAAGAGGAGGTAGTGACTATACTGCATCTATTTTAGGGGGTGCTATCTTAGCCGAAGAAATTCAAATTTGGACAGATATAGATGGAATGCATAATAATGATCCTCGTTTTGTTGAAGGAACTACTCCTGTGAGAAATCTAAACTTTGACGAAGCTGCTGAGTTAGCTTATTTTGGTGCAAAAATTCTCCACCCTACTTGTATATTACCTGCAAAAATAAATAATATTCCTGTAAGATTACTTAATACTATGGAGCCAGAAGCCCAAGGTACAATTATTTCAAATAAACTTGAAAAAGGAAAGATAAAAGCTGTTGCTGCAAAGGATAATATTACTTCTATAAAAATTAAGTCTGGGCGAATGCTTTTGGCATTTGGCTTTTTGAGAAAGGTTTTTGAAATATTCGAAAGTTATCAGACTCCAATCGATATGATTACAACTTCTGAGGTTGGTGTTGCTCTTACAATTGACAATAACAAGCATTTAAACGAAATTGTTGATGATTTAAAACAATATGGTACTGTTACATTCGAAAAAGACATGTGTATTATATGTGTTGTTGGAGATTTAGAATGGAATAATATTGGGTTTGAATCAAAAATTATTGAAGCACTTAAGGATATTCCTATTAGTATGATTTCTTACGGAGGAAGTAATTATAATCTTTCAATACTATTAAGTTCAGAAAATAAAATTAATGCTCTTAGGGCTTTGAGTAAAAATCTATTTAATTAATATTGAAATGATAAAAGGCAGTTTCCCTATAGAAAAATTCAAAAATTTTAAAACCCCTTTCTATTATTACGATATAGAATTACTTCGTCAAACGCTTTCTTCTGTGATGAACGAAGCGAATAAATATGGATATCAAATTCATTATGCTATAAAAGCAAATACTAATCCAAAAATATTATCTGTTATCAATAGTTACAACTTAGGGGCAGATTGTGTAAGTGGTGGAGAGATACAAGCAAGCATAAATGCTGGATTCAGCTCAGATAAAATTGTATATGCTGGGGTTGGAAAATCGGATTGGGAAATTGAGCTGGGGCTTGAAAGAAATATATTTTGCTTTAATGTAGAATCTGAAGCTGAGTTAGAAGTTATTAATGAAATAGCAAGTAAAAAAAATAAAATTGCAAATATTGCATTAAGAATAAACCCTGAAGTCAATGCAAATACACATCATTATATTACCACTGGGCTTGCTGAAAATAAATTTGGGATAAGTATTTCTGCTTTAGATGAGATAACTGAGAATATAAATAATTACAAAAATATTAAATTAGTTGGGTTACATTTTCATATTGGTTCTCAAATTATGGATATGTTATCTTTCAAGGGTTTATGTGTTAGAGTTAATGAAATTCAAGAAAAAATTAGTGAAAAGAAAATATCAATTGAACATATTAACTTAGGTGGTGGTTTAGGTATAGATTATCATCACCCTAACCATATAGTTATGCCTGATTTTAAAGAGTATTTTTCAATATTCAAAAAACATCTAAAATTGTATCCTGAACAAAATGTGCATTTTGAATTAGGACGCTCAATAGTTGGTCAATGTGGAAGTCTTGTTTCAAAAGTTTTATATATAAAACAAGGTAAAAGTAAAAAGTTTGCAATTGTTGATGCTGGTTTTACAGAACTTCTAAGACCTGCACTTTACCAAGCTTATCATAGAATTGAAAATATTAGCTCTGATGAGAAAGAACAAGAATACGATGTTGTTGGTCCGATTTGCGAAAGCTCAGATGTATTTGGTAAAAATATAGAATTAAACACAACTAAAAGGGGAGACTACATTGTTTTTCGTTCAGCAGGAGCATATGGTGAGGTTATGGCATCACAATACAATTGTAGAGAATTACCAAAATCATATTTTTCTGATGAAATGAATTATTAAATTGAACAATTAAACATTTAAGAGATGAAAATAATATCATATAATGTAAATGGAATTCGTGCTGCTGTTGGAAAAGGTTTTATTGAGTGGCTCGAAAAAGAAAATCCTGATATAGTATGTATTCAAGAAACAAAGGCTCAACCTGATCAAATTCCTACAATGGAGTTAAATTCTTTAGGTTATGAATGTTTCTACTTATCAGCTCAAAAAAAAGGCTATAGTGGTGTAGCAATTCTCACTAAGATTAAACCTGACCACGTTGAATTTGGTATGGGAATAGCAAAATACGATAATGAAGGAAGAATGATTAGGGCTGATTTTGGAGACTTATCAGTATTTTCAGTTTATCACCCATCAGGAACAAGTGGAGACGAAAGACAAAAATTTAAAATGCAATGGCTTGAAGATTTCCAGAACTATATTAAAGAACTTTCTTCCTCAAGAAAAGAGTTAGTTATCTGTGGAGATTATAATATATGTCATAGAGAAATAGATATTCATGATCCAAAAGGAAATGCAAAAAACTCAGGCTTCTTACCAGAAGAAAGACAGTGGATAGATGGGTTTATTAATATTGGATATACCGATAGTTTTAGATACATTAATGGAGATATTAAAGATGAGTATTCTTGGTGGAGTTACCGTTTCAATGCTAGACAAAACAATAAGGGTTGGAGAATCGATTATTGTATGGTAAGCGATAATATCAAAGAAAAAATAAAATCTGCAAGAATACTACAAGATATTTATCACTCCGATCACTGCCCAATAACAGTAGAAATAGAAAGATAAATATGTTATATATTTAGAAAGAGGTTGTATATCAAAACTTATTTATAGTTTTAGATGTACAACCTTTTTTGTTTCAAAAAATTCCGAAGGGAAAAAATCATGAATATTATAGATAGTTAAGGAGTCTTTTTTTGAGTTCTTTTTCTTTTCAAAAGGTTTTAATTCTTCTGTTAAGTCTCCACCCTTTAAATAGAGTATCCCATTATCAATTTCATGATACTGAAGTTTAGATATTTTATTTCTTACCCATGTCACAAATTCTGGCATAGCTGTAACTGCTCTTGAAACAATAAAATCGAAATGACCATTAACTGATTCTGCTCTTTTTTGCTCAGCAATAAGATTAGTTAATCCCAAAGCCTCTTTTATTCCATTTACTACCTTAATCTTTTTTCCTATACTATCAACTAAATAAAACTTCACATCTGGAAATAATATTGCTAAAGGTATTCCAGGAAAGCCTCCGCCTGTACCTACATCAAGAATCTCTGAATTTGGTTTAAATAAGCAAACCTTTGCAATAGCTAAAGAGTGTAAAATATGCCTTTCAAATAGATTATCAATATCCATTCTTGAAATAACATTAATCATTTCATTCCACTCAGAATACAAAGATGGAAGCATTTCAAATTGTTTCAATTGATTATCTGTAACGAAAGGAAAATATTCTTTAATTACCTTAGAAATATTAATATTTGAATACATATTTTATTATTAAATCAGATGCAAAGTTACTATATTTATATCAAAGAAACCAATATCAATTAAACAAAAAAGCCCTGACACAATAAGTATCAGGGCTTACAAAGTCTTGGCGGCGACTTACTTTCCCAGACGGGTTAGTCCAGTATCATCAGCGCGGTAGGGCTTAACTTCTCTGTTCGGAATGG